>Ga0182030_10005553_pt1 | contig 26733 bp, 19 predicted proteins | sample 812S3MmetaG_FD_121299 | JGI IMG/M metagenome (GOLD analysis project Ga0182030, IMG submission 121299) | Permafrost microbial communities from Stordalen Mire, Sweden - 812S3M metaG (Illumina Assembly) | ecosystem: Environmental > Terrestrial > Soil > Wetlands > Permafrost | place: Sweden...
CCAGCCTGTCTGCATAGATTAAGTGACGGATTCGGGGCAGGAACCCGCGCCCAGAACGCCCAGCGGGGCCGTCCACGCTCTCCGAACGTTTTTTTTGCAAGTCCCTAAATTCTGGCTGCCGCCGGCTTTTCAGCCGGCGCCGACGGGTGCCAACCGCCCGAAAAGGCCGCCTGAAAGGCGTCCCCGGAGGGGACCCCAGGGCAAGATTGCCCGCCCCACAATTAATGCAGAGTGCTGCATTGGAAAACTAAGTGGCATTGGGCTTCAGCCTGCCAATCCGAGCGAAGCTCGGACATCTACGGCAGCGTGAAACGTAACGAGCCGAAAATCATGTGGGAGTGCGCGGTGGGTGGAGTTCCGGGCGCCACGTACCAGGGCGCCCGCGTCAGATAGGAATACTGCGTGACGATCTGTAGAGCGCCGTATTTCGGGTCCTTCCAAAAGGTGTAGTAATAGCCGAACATCGGCTCCTGAAACTGACGGTTGGCGGACGACGAACCCGGGTAGCCGAAGCCCAGATAATTGCCCGGCGAAAGCAGCGTGTAGTTCCGGCGGAAATACGCTCCGCTGTAATAACCGTAGAACTGCGATTTGGGCGTCGGCGCATACTCGAAACCGGCAATGCCGGACATGGAATGTACCGGCGAGATGGAGCCGTCCGGACCAACGATGAGGTCGGGACCAAGCCCCGCCACGTAGCGCCCCCCGCCGCTGGAGTAAAACGAAGTGGCGATCAGGCGGAAGTTCTTGGCCACTTCCAGCACGCTGCCGAACGATCCGCCCACGCCTTGCACGTCAAAGTATTTGCCCTGCGCGGGTGAGGTCCGGAACTGCCGCGAAAGGCCGGCCAGTTCGAAGTGCAGAGCTTTGCCGGATACCTGGGTGTCGTAGGCGATTTTCGCCACGATGTCCGGCCGCACGTTGGGCGTCGTGGGAACCGTCCCGTTGTCCACCTGAGTGGCGGCAAACGCGGGCAGCGCGGTCCCGGTGGTGACGTACTGTTCGGGGCTCTCGATGGAAGCGGCCAAAGACCAATGTTTATCGGGGTGATAGACCACCCGGAGTTGTCCCGGCCGTCCCCATACCAAACCCACCATATAGTTGGCATCCTCCCCGAGGCCGACGAAGACATTGCTCGAAACCGGAGAGACGGCCGAACGGTTGGGTGTCATCAGCGTCCACCCCTGGCCCCCCAGCACCTCCCATTTACCGTGCTGCACATTCACCCAGAAATGGCGCATGCGCAGCGTGCTGCTGTTGCTGGTAACGTACAGGCTGGTTGGCTGGTTTCCGGTGAAATCCGCCTCCATATAACCCGTCACCGCCAGGTTCGGGGACGGGTTGTCGGTGACGGTCAGGGTGATGCGCGAGTTGGCGGCGCTGGAGCGGATCTCGTCCATCCTGCCCGCCGCGGTGTTGCTGAACGGCACGGCGGCGAAGGAAGTGGCGACGCCGCTGCCGATGTTGGTGGAGCGCCACACCGTGGAGAAATCCATAAAACCGCCGGGTGTGAAATCCGCGCCGCCGATGTGAAAGGAGAGCGGCGAGAAGGCGCGCCCTTTGGCGTCCACCGTGGGCGCGGGTGCGGCGGCGAGTGCCGCCGCGGATGGCGTTGGGGCGGCCGCCGGCGCGGGCGCCGTCGGGCTCTGCGCCGCCACCAGGCGGTCCAGCAGTTGCCGCTGCGAATCGATCGCTTTCTGCGCGGATTCAAGCGCTTGCCGCTGTTCGTCGAGTTGTTTCTGTTGGGCCGCAATCTGTTGGCGCAGCTTGGCGACGTCGTCGGTCCAGGTGGAGGCCTGCCCCGGACACAAGTCGGGGAGCAGCAATATAAACGATGAGAGCGAGACAACAATCCTGATGACTTTCATGTATTCTCCAGGGGCTGTACGGTGAGCCGGATTCGACTCGAGGGACTGCAACCACTGAGTATAGGTGTATTGATGGACCAGATCAAGAGCTACGGGCCTATTTATCGTCAATTACCTCAAACGGCCCGTGCCACCACCAGCGAGTTGTTTGCGTGCGGGGACAAGGTGGGCGCGCGCCACGCCGGCCGATGGTTTCCGCGTTTCAAGGCTGTCTGAGCGCGCGTTCGAAACCGGGCAGCGAACGCTCCAGGTCCTGGCGCGGGATGGTGAGCGAGAGGCGCATGAATCCGCCGCGCCCGAAGCCCGAGCCGGGAACGGCCAGGATGCCTTCCTTCTGCAAGCGCCGGATGAACGCCACATCGTCGGCGATGGGCGTGCGCGGGAAGCAGTAGTACGATCCCTGCGGGCGCGGCGCGTCGTAGCCCATAGCGGTGAGCGCGTCGCACAGCAGATCGCGCTTGGCCTGGTATTGCGCCACGTCCACCGTCACCGCATCGGGCACTTCCGCCACCACCCACTGCCAGATGGCGGGCGCGTTGATGTAACCCAGAATGCGATTGGTGAAGGTGCAGGCGCCGCGCAACTGGGCGAGTTCCCGCAACCGCGGCGAGAGCGCCAGATACCCGATGCGTTCCCCCGCCACCGCCATGGCTTTCGACCACGACCACGCCAGCGCGCTCCGCTCGATCAGGCGCAGGGTTTCCGGCTGCTCGATGTGGTCGAACACGATCGGCCGGTACGGCTCGTCGGAGATCGCGATCACCGGATCGCGCACGATTTCGTTCAGCTCGCGCAGCACGGCTTCGGGGTAGATCGCGCCGGTGGGGTTGTTGGGTGAGTTGAGTATGATGGCTCTGGTCCGCGGCGTGATGGCGGCGGCGATTCGCGCCACGTCCGGTTGGAAGCGATCGTCCGTCTCCACCGGCACCACGCGTCCCGCGTGATTCTCGATATAGAAACGATACTCCGGGAAATACGGGTTGAGGACGATCACTTCGTCGCCCGGATCGAGAATCGATTTCAGCAGCGTATTGATGGCCCCGGCGGCGCCCACCGTCATCAGCACATCGTCCTCGGTGAAGCCCAGGCCGGTGCGCTCCGCCAGGCGCCGCGCCATCACCTGGCGGACCGCGGGAAACCCGGCGTTCGGCATGTAGCCGTGACTGCGCGGCCGATTCTCGGCGGTCACGCGCCGCAGGGCCGCGATTACGGCCTCCGGCGGTTCCACATCCGGATTGCCGAGGGTGAAATCGTAGACGTTCTCCGCGCCGCGCTCCTCGCGCAGGCGGATTCCTTCTTCGAACATGCGCCGGATCCACGACGCGTGTTCCATCTGCTCCTGAATGGTTTTGGCGACGCTCACACGTGTATCCGCCGGTAGAGTTCGACGTCTTCCACCACGCTGACTCCGGCGGCGTGCAGCCGCTCGATGGCCGCGTCCGTCTGGTCGAAGCGGAAAATCAGCACGGCCTTGTCCTCACGGCCGAAGGTGAAGGCGTACATGTACTCGATGTTGATGCCGCCGGTGTCGAAGAGCTCGAGCAACCCCGCCAGCCCGCCTGGACGGTCCGCCACCTCCACCGCCACCACTTCGGTCACGTTCACCAGATATCCGGCTTGTTCGAGGATCGCGCGGCCCAGTTCCCAATCGCTCACGATCAGCCTCAGAAGGCCGAATTGCTGGGTGTCGGCCAGCGTTAGCGTGTGCAGGCCGATGCCAGCGTCCGCCAGCACGCGGCAGGGCTGGATCATTTGGCCAGGCTTATTTTCGAGGAACAGAGACAGTTGATGGATCTTCATGAGGCGTCTCGCTTGTCAGGTTTCTTCGGTCGATCACGCGTTTGGCTTTGCCCTCGCTGCGCGCAATGCTGCGCGGCGCGGCCAGCGTGACTTCCACTTTCAATCCGAGCGTATGCTCCATGGCGTAGGCCAGGCGTTGGCGCAGTCCTTCGAGCGTGCCAATCTTGTCGCTGAAGAGCTCGGGGGTCACTTCCACATGCACTTCCATGGCGTCCAGGCCTTTGTGGCGCGTCAGCAGGATTTGATAATGCGGCAGCGTCCCTTCCACCGCCAGCAGCGCGGCTTCCACCTGCGACGGGAAGACGTTCACGCCGCGGATAATGAACATGTCGTCGCTGCGCCGCGCGATCCGGCCCATGCGGCGAATGGTCCGTCCGCACGGGCAGTGCCCCTCCACCAGCACGCTGATGTCGCGCGTGCGATAGCGGATCATCGGCATGGCCTGCTTGCTGAGCGTGGTCAGCACCAGTTCGCCCTCTTCGCCATCCGGCAGGACGCGGCCGCTTTCCGGATCGATCACCTCCGGGTAGAAGTGGTCCTCGAAAATGTGCATGCCGTTGTGATACGGGCATTCGATGGCCACGCCGGGCCCGATGATTTCGGAGAGGCCGTAAATGTCGAAGGCCTGAATGCCTCCCTCGATCTCAATGTGACGCCGCATCGATTCGGTCCACGGTTCGGCGCCGAAGATGCCTACGCGCAACGGCAGATCGCGCATGCTTACACCGAGTTCACTGGCGCGTTCGATCAGGTGAAGGAAGTAACTTGGCGTGCAGCAGATGGCCGTGACGCTGAAATCCTTCAGCACCATGATCTGCCGGTCGGTGTTGCCGCCGGAGACCGGAATCACCGTGGCGCCCAGCGCTTCGGCGCCGTAGTGCGCGCCCAGTCCGCCGGTGAACAAGCCGTAGCCGTAAGCGTTCTGCACCACGTCGCCGTGATCGAGGCCGCAGGCCGCGAAGGCGCGCACCATTACGGAGGTCCAGACCTCCAGATCCTGCTGCGTGTAGGCCACCACAATCGGTTTGCCGGTGGTGCCGCTGGAAGCGTGCACCCGAACCACATCCTGCATGGGGCTGGCGAAGAGGCCGAATGGATAGGTGTCGCGCAGGTCGGCCTTGGTGGTGAAGGGCAGGTGCTCGAGGTCGGCCAGAGTGCCAAGCTTGTCCGGCGGGAAGGCGCGCTCGTCGAGTCGCTGCCGGAAGAGTTCCACGCGGTCGTAGGCGCGCCGCACCACGGCGCGCAGACGCTGAAGCTGCAACTGGCGCATCTGCGCCAGCGGCACGTAATCGGACGCACTGGCCGGGTGAAAAGCTCCTCCAACAGCGTCCCGGCTCATTGCCGCAACCCCGCGCCGGCTTCGCGGCCCTTCTGAAATGCCTTCAGGTTCATGTCGTGAAGTTTCTCCGGCAGATTGCCGCGGATGGCCGCCAGCCACTGCGCTTCGGGCAAATCGAGCAGCGCGCTCAGCACGCCGAGCAGCGCCACGTTCAGGCTCTTCTTGCTGCGCAGCGTGCTCTCGTCCACCAGGTCCGGCGGAATCAGCGTGCCGCCGGGGCGGAGCTGCCAGCGGTTGTTCTCCACCTGGCTGGGGGCGAGCACCACCAGAAAATCGGCCTCGCCGGGCGGCACCATCGGGCTGAAGACTTCCGCGCCGAAGCGGACATCGCTGGTCACCGATCCGCCGCGCTGGCTCATGCCGTGGATCTCGCTCTTCTTCACGTCGAGCCCGCAGCGGAAAGCGGCGTCGGCTACAATGTCGGACGCCTTCAACGCGCCCTGGCCGCCCAGTCCCGCGATGACCACATTCACCACCTTATTCGGCGAGGACAAGGCACGCCTCCGGTTTGAGAGCCTGTTCGTAGCTCTTGATCTTGCTGGTGGCCAGCAGGCAATCGCGGCGCGCGATGATGACGCGGATCGCGCCGCTTTCCAGCGCCTCCTTTACCAGGCTCTGGAACCCCGCGGGGTCGAGGGTCGGATCCATCACCACCGGCCGCGCCATGCCCAACGCTTCCACCAGGTCTTCGAAAATCACCTTCCCGGCGCGCCCATGATCGAGCGATCGGCCGGTGCCGGGGTGCTCCTGCATGCCGGTCATGGCGGTGGTGCCGTTGTCGAGAATGATCGTCAGGTGGCCGGTAGCGGGCGGGTTGTAGACCGCTTCCACCAGTCCCGTGATGCCGGAGTGCAGGAACGTGCTGTCGCCGATCACGCTCACCACGCGCCGCGCCTCCTCGGGCGGCAGCACCTGCCGCAGGCCCAGGCCCACGGTGATTCCCGCGCCCATGCACACGCAGGTATCGAGCGCGTTGAACGGCGGCAGCACGCCCAGCGTGTAGCAGCCGATGTCGCCCGCCACAATGCAGCCCAGGTCGCGCAGTGCCGTGAACACGGTGCGGTGCGGACAGCCGGGGCACAACTCGGGCGGTTTGCCTGGCGGCGGTGCCGCTTCGGGCGAGGCGTCGCCTTTCAACAGCCGGCGCACGCGGTCCACGTTCAATTCGCCGAAACGGAACACGTCCGGCTTCGTTTCCACCGCGAGGCCCGCCGCCCGCGCCGCGTCCGCCAGATACGGATCGCCTTCCTCGACGACGATTGCGCCCTTATGCGCGCGCGCGAATTCCCCCATCGCCGCCAACGGCAACGGATGCGTCATCCCGAGTTTCAGCACACTGGCTTCGGGCGCGGCCTCGCGCACGTGCAGGCAGGAGATGCCGGAAGTGATGATGCCGCGCGCGCCGCCAGGGATCACCCGATTCGGCCCCTCGGTTTCGTTCCATTGGGCGATGGCGTCCAGCTTCGCCCGCAGGCGCAGATGCGAGGGCCGCGCGTAGGCGGGGATCATCACGCGATGCGCCACATCGCGCTCGAAATGCGGTTCGGGCGGTTCCGCCGCCGGCGGCCGCGGGTGCACCACGGTGTGCGAATGGCAGACCCGCGTGGTCATGCGCAGCAGCACCGGAATCTCCCATCGCTCCGAGATTTCGATGGCCAGCAGCGTGAAATCGTAGGCTTCCTGCGAATCCGCGGGCTCCAGCATCGGCACGCCCGCCGCCACCGCGTAGCGCCGGTTGTCCTGTTCGTTCTGGCTGGAGGACATTCCCGGGTCGTCCGCCGATACGATCACCAGCGCGCCCTTCACGCCCGTGTACGCCACCGTGAACAGCGGATCGGCGGCCACATTCAGGCCGACATGCTTCATGGTGCAGATGGCGCGCGCCCCCGCGAACGCGGCGCCGATGGCCACTTCCAGCGCGACCTTCTCATTCGGAGACCACTGCGCCCGTCCACCCAGCTCCGAGAACGCTTCCAGGATCTCGGTCGATGGCGTGCCCGGGTATCCCGTGCCCAGCATGACGTGGCCATCGCGCGCGGCCATCGCCACCGCTTCATCGCCGCTCAATAATATCCGATCCGAGTGCATTCGAGTCTCCCGGGAACTCCTTCAGGCAGGTGAAGCCAGATTGTAACCCCCGGCTCCAGAAGCCGGCAACCAATGGCGCCCTCTCGCGCGCCGCCGCCCCGCTTCGGGCGACAATGGAAACTCATGCGCATTCTCTACGGTTACCTTCGCAACTACTGGCAACTCGCGGCGGCGGCGCTGATTCTGGCGGCCATCAACCAGATCTTCTCGCTGCTCGACCCGTGGATTTTCCGCTACATCATCGATAACTACGCCACCAAGTACAGCCAGTACTCGAGCGCGCAGTTTCTGCGCGGCGTCACCGGACTGCTGGCGGCTGCGGTGTTCGTCGCCTTCGTTTCGCGCGTGGCCAAGAATTTCCAGGATTACTGCGTCAACCTCATCACCCAGCAGGTGGGCGCGCGGCTTTATGCCGATGGCATACGCCACTCTCTGGAACTCCCCTACACGCTCTTCGAAGACCAGCGCTCCGGCGAGACCCTGGGCAAATTGCAAAAGGTGCGGACCGACGTGGAGAAACTCATTGCCATGGCGGTCAACCTGGTCTTCACCACCCTGATCGGCTTGGTATTCGTCATTGTGTACGCCTCCCGCGTGCACTGGAGCGTGGTGCCGGCCTACCTGCTGACCGTGCCGCTGCTCGGCGGGCTGAGCAAGGTGCTCAGCCGCAAGATCAAGGAAGTGCAGAAGCACATCGTGCGCGAGACCACCGCGCTGGCCGGCGCCACCACGGAATCCCTGCGCAACATCGAACTGGTGAAGAGCCTGGGCCTGGCGCAGCAGGAGATCGCGCGCCTCAATGCCACCACCGCCAAGATCCTCAAATTGGAATTGAAAAAGGTGCGCTACCTGCGCAGCCTCAGTTTCGTGCAAGGCACCTGCGTCAACCTGCTGCGCACCTCCATCCTGTTCCTCATGCTCTATCTGATTTTTACCCAGCGCATCACCGTAGGGCAGTTCTTTTCGCTCTTCATTTATTCGTTCTTTATCTTTGGACCCCTCCAAGAACTGGGCAACGTGATCAACGTCTATCGCGAAACCGAAGTTTCGCTGCAAAACTTCGAGACCATCCTGAACCTGCCGCCCGAACCGCGCCCGCTGCACCCCGTCGCGGTGGATTTCCTCGACCAGTTGCGCTTCGACCGCGTCAGTTTCCAGCACCAATCGGCCTCGGCGCCGGCCCTGCGCGAAATCTCGTTCGAGGTCAATCGCGGCGAGACTATCGCCTTCGTCGGACCGTCCGGGGCGGGGAAAACCACGCTGGTGAAACTCCTCGTGGGGCTATACCGCCCGAAAGCGGGCCACATCTACTACAACGGCGTCCCCGAGGACGAGATCGCCATCGACCGCCTGCGCGAGCGTATCGGCTTCGTCACCCAGGACGCCCAATTGTTCTCCGGGTCCATCCGCGAAAACCTGCGCTTCGTGCGGCCCGATGCCTCTGACGAGGAGTGCCTGCAAGTCCTGGAGCAGGCTGCCGTGCAAGGCCTGCTGGGACGTGCCGAGCAAGGTCTGGACACGGTGATCGGCGAGGGCGGCATCAAGGTCTCCGGCGGCGAGAAGCAGCGCCTCTCCATCGCCCGCGCCCTGCTGCGCAAGCCGCAATTGCTCGTCTTCGACGAGGCCACGTCCTCGCTCGACTCCCTCACCGAAGAGGAAATCAGCCAGACCATCCGCGACGTCGCCGCCAGCCGCGATGCCATCACCTGCCTCATCGCCCATCGCCTCTCCACCGTGCTCCACGCCGACCGCATTTACGTCCTGGAGCGCGGGCGCATCGTGGAGTTCGGCCGCCACGCCGATCTGCTGGCCAACCGCGGACTCTATTACGCTATGTGGCGCCAACAGGTGGGCGAAAGTGGGACAGACGATCGCCTTGCGTCGTCTGTCGCCGTGTCTTAGCGTGTCCCGAGGTTTCCCGACTACAATAGCCACATGACCGCCCGTACCGTGTGGCTTCCCGTATTCCTCTGCGCCGCCGCCTTCGCGCAGCCCAAGACCGCCGAATGGCAATCCCTCTTCGACGGCAAGACGTTGCAGGGCTGGCGCGAGGCCGCGTTCACGGAACATGGCAAGGCGCGCGTGGAAAACGGCGCCATCGTGCTCGCGCCGGGCGCGCCCATGACGGGCGTCACCTGGAACGGCGCCTTCCCCAAGTCCAATTACGAAGTGCGCTTCGAAGCCGCGCGCATGGACGGCAACGATTTTTTTGCCAGCCTCACGTTTCCCGTGGGCGACTCGTTTTGCACCTGGGTTACCGGTGGATGGGGCGGCGACATCGTGGGACTCTCCAGCATCGATGGGTGGGACGCCAGCGACAACGAGACCCGGACGTATTTCGATTTCGAAAAGGGCCGCTGGTACGCCTTCCGCCTGCAAGTCACCCCCGGGCGCATCACCGGTTGGATCGACGACAAGCAGATCGTCAACGTGGAGATCGCCGGCCGTACGGTCGGGTTGCGCCGCGGCGAGATCCAGCTCTCCGCGCCCCTCGGCTTCGCGTCCTACGGCACCAGCGGAGCGCTGCGCAAGATCGACTACCGCCTGATCGGCCGGTAGCGAAACTCAGCGCGCCAGAAAGCCCATGTCCACCATCCACTCCTGAAACCGGGCGGGCCAGCCCGAGACGGGGAGTTGCGCGAAGGCGGGGGTGCGGCCGGTCATGCCGAAGCCGTGGCCGCCGCGGTTGTACACGTGGAGTTCCACGGGCACGCCGGCTTTGCGTATGGCGGCGTAATAGTCGGCACTGGCCGGTGCCAGATTGTCGTCGTTGTTCACCACGATGAACGTCGCCGGAGTTTCCTTGGTGAATGTCAGGTTCGCGGCCTTGCCGCCCGGATATGCCAGCACGGCAAAATCGGGGCGCGAACTCTGCCGTTCCACGGGGTCGGCGGAATCCCCCTTGCCGCGGTCCCAGCGGGTCTCGGAGTACGCCGCCAGTTCGCCGCCGGCGGAGAAGCCCATGATGCCGACGTGCGCCGTGTCCACGCTCCACTCGCGCGCGCGAGAGCGCACCAGGCGGATGGCGCGCTGCGCGTCGGCGAGCGATTCCACATCCACCTTATAGTTGTAGCCTTGCGTGTGCGCCAAACGGCTCTTCAGGATGAACGCCGCAATCCCCATGCTGTTGAGGCGGCGGGCCACGTTGGCGCCTTCCAGATCCATTACCAGGTAATTGTGGCCGCCTCCCGGACAGATCACGTAAGCCACTCCGGTGGCTTTGTCCTTGGCCGGGAGGAAAACCGTGATCGACGGTTGATGGATGTTGCGCACGCGATGGAAGCCATCGGTGGTGGGAATCCACTCCTGTTTGGCGGTGACGCCCGCGGAACCCGGTGCCCCGTTGGGCCAGAGGGCAATCTCCGGCGCCTTGAGGTCGATCGCGTTCGGATCCTGGGCCCACGCCAGCGCGCAGAAAACCATGGGGAAGAGCAACGGGGTGCGCATGACGGAATTATCCCATCCACACGCCGCTGCCGCGCATGGCGAGGTTGGCCACGTGCCCGGCGCGCGCCGCGGACACGCCGATTTCCACGTTGGCGTTGGGATTCCCGCGCGTGCGCACGCATTCCAGGAAGTTCTTCATGTGGGGCAGTGTGCCGTCCTGCTTCGATTTCACCTCCAGGATGGGGTTGGAAGGCTCGGGGCTTTCGCTGTAGCGGCCGATTTCGCCATACACCGCGAAGCCTCCGCGCCACAAGCGCATCGCCGCCTTGGTGCCGCGAATCATCAGGCCGCCGCCTTCGATGTAGCCCAGCAGCGCGCTATCGAATTCCACCACCACATTGCCCGGGTAGGCGAGCGCCGCGCTCATCGTATCCGGCGTCTGCCGCTGCACCAGCACTGCTTTCAGGCCGGTCGCGGTGGCGCGCGTCGGTGTGTCGGCGTTCATGATCCAGTGGGCCACATCCACCCAATGGACGAAAAGGTCGGTCATCGCGCCGCCGCCGAAATCCCAATACCAGCGCCAGTTGCCGAACTGGTCCGGATCGAACGCGCGGTCGGCCGCCGAGCCCAGGAAGCGCTTCCAATCGAGTTTGGACATGTCGAAGGAGGGTACGTGGCCCATCGACGGGATGTGGTTCTGGAACCAATACGTGCGAATCAGCGTCACCTGCCCGAGGCGCCCCGCGAGGATCTCCTGCCGGGCCTGTGCGAAGTGCTCCCAACTGCGCTGCTGGAGCCCGATCTGCACCACGCGTTTGGAATCGCGCACCGCGGCGATCAGCCCCGCGCCTTCCTCGATGGAGTGCGTGACCGGCTTCTCGCAGTACACGTCCTTGCCGGCGCGCACGCTGGCGATGGTGAGGGGCACGTGCCAGTGGTCGGGCGTGCCGATCACCACGGCGTCGATATCCTTGCGGTCCAGAATCTCGCGGTAGTCGAGGTAGAGCTGCGCGTCGGCGGTGGCGTACTTCGATTTGGCCTCCAGGCGGCGCGGTTCGTAGACGTCGCAGCAGGCCACGATCTCGTTCTGTTCGGCGAGCTTCAACTGGCTCAGCAGATACTGGCCGCGTCCGCCGGTGCCGATGGCACCCATGCGTATGCGGTCGTTGGCGCCCAGGATTCGGCCGTACGACGCGGCGGTGGCCAGCGCGGCGCGCACGAACTGGCGGCGATGAGGTGTATCGGAAGTATTCATATGATAATTGTAGGATAGGCCTCCTGGCCTGTCTCGAAGCGGACAGGCCAGGAGGCCTGTCCCACTGGAGGTGACGACGCATGCCGGAACATCGATTGGACCGCAGGAGCTTTCTCGCCGGTGCGGCGGGGGTGGCGTCCGCCGCGGCGCAGACGCCCGACGCGCGCCAGCGGCCCAACATTCTGCACATCATGACCGATCAGCAGCAGTGGGCGACTATCGCCGGACGCTCGATCTGCCGCACGCCCAACATCAACCGGCTGGCGGGCCAGGGGCTGCTCTTCGAGCGCAGTTACACGCCCTCGGCGGTGTGCTGTCCGGCGCGCGCCATGCTCTTGAGCGGCGCCTATCACTGGCACAACGGCGTGTACAACCAGGTGCATTCGGCGCCCTCCGTGCATCGCGACATGAACCCCGACGTGGTGCTCTACTCCCAGCGCTTGCGCGAGGCGGGCTATCGTCTGGGCTACGTCGGCAAGTGGCACGCCAGCTACCTGCGTACGCCACTCGATTTCGGCTTTCAGGAATTGGCTGGGGTCAGCGGCTGCGATCCCGCGCTTCTGCAGAACCTGGATTTGAACCCGGATCGCGTGCCGCTCTCCACCGAGCGGATCAAGGTGACCAACCAGCGCATGATGCGCTGGCCGGGATCGGAGCCCTTCGCCATGTGGGGCTACAGAGAGGGCTCCGAGGAGGCCACTCCGGAGTGGCGCAACGCGGAACTGGCGTCGCGCATGATGGCGCGCTTCGCCAAAGGTGCGCAACCGTGGCATCTGGAGGTCCAATTCGCGGAACCGCACGATCCCTACCTGCCGCTGAAACAGTACCTGGACCGCTACGATCCGCGCTCCATTCCCGTGCCGAAGAGCTTCGCCGACACGTTCGCGGGCAAGCCCGGTCTGCACCGCCGCGAGTCGGAGACCTGGGGTGCGGTGACCGAAGACGACGTGCGCCAGAGCCGCGCCCACTACTACGCGTACACGGAGCAAGTGGACGCGCAGATCGGCAGGGTGCTGAAGGCGCTCGACGACACGGGGCAGGCCGACCGCACGCTGGTGGTGTTCACCGTGGACCATGGCGACATGATGGGCGCGCACCGAATGTGGATCAAGGGCTGGCTTCCCTATGAGGAGTGCTATCGCGTGCCGTTGATTGTGCGCTGGCCGGGGAAGACCGAGGCCGGATCGAAAACCTCGCGCCTGGTGCAGACCCACGACCTGGCGCACACGTATGTCGCCGCAGCGGGGGCGCGGGCGCTGCCGTTTGCCGACGGCGCCGCCTTGCAGCCCCTGTTCGCCGACCCGCGGAGCGCATCGTGGCGCGACGACATCCTGTGCGCCTTCTACGGCGGCGAGTTCCTGTATACGCAGCGCATCGCCATTACCGACCGCTTCAAGTACGTGTTCAACGGGTTCGACTTCGACGAGATGTACGATCTGGAGCGCGACCCCGATGAAATGCGCAACGTGGTGAACGATGCGGAGTACGAAAAGTGGACCGCAGACATGCGGGCGCGCCTCTACGAGATGATGGCGCGATTTCACGATCCCTACGGCGATGCGCCGGAGAAATACTCGTCGATATCCGGCGCCGATCGCTATGGCGCGTCGCGATACCTGCCCCGCGGACGGCGCGCGCCAGTGGCATAAGGCTCCGCCTTGTGCATCCGAGCGGAAGGTCGGTGTATCATAAGTCCCATCCATTCGCTATGCGTAATCTTGTCGCTCTGCTTATCCTTACTCCCTGCCTGCTGACCGCCCAGGGCCGCGATTTCGTCCGCGAGAACTATTCCAAGTTCGAGTACCGCATCCCCATGCGCGATGGCGTCAAGCTCTTCACCTCCGTCTACGTTCCCAAGGACGCCATCACGGACCGCAAAACCTATCCGATCATGCTGCAGCGCACCGGCTACAACGTCGCACCCTACGGCAGCGATCAGTACCGCGCCACCCTCGGGCCTTCGGAACTCTTCGCGCGCGAAAAGTTCATCTTCGTCTATCAGGACATCCGCGGCCGCTACATGAGCGAAGGCGACTACGTCGTCATCCGCCCGCATAAGCCCGTCAAGAGCGGTCCCAAAGATACCGACGAGAGCACCGACACCTACGACACCATCGATTGGCTGATTCACAGCGTTCCCGGCAACACCGGCAAGGTGGGCATGTACGGCATTTCGCAGCCCGGCTTCTACGCCACCGCGGGCATGATCGATGCGCACCCCGCCCTGGTCGCCGTGGCGCCGCAGGCTCCCGTTACCGACTACTACATGGGCGACGATTCCTACCATAACGGCGCTTTCATGCTGGCCCACCGCTTCAACTTCTACATGGGCTTCCGCGTCCGCGCCGGGTCTGACCCCGAACTTCCCCAAGCTGCGGCGCCCTTCCAGTTCGGCACCCCGGACGGTTACGATTTCTATCTCGCCATGGGCAGCCTGGCCAACGCCGACGAAAAGTATTTCAAACACCAGCAGCCCCTGTGGAATCTCAACATCGACCACACCACCTACGACGAGGTCTGGCAGTCGCGCGCCATCTGGAAATACCTCAAGAACATCAAGCCCGCGGTCATGCTGGTCGGCGGCTGGTACGACACCGAAGATCCGCAAGGCCTGCTCCGCCACCACGACTTCATGGAGAAAAACGGCCCGCCTGCGGTCGACATGCTGGTCATGGGTCCGTGGAATCACGGCGGCTTCGCCCGCGGCGATGGCGACCGCCTCGGCAATGTCACCTTCGGCTCCAAGACCGGCGCCTATTACCGCGAAAAGATCGAACTGCCGTTCTTCCTCTATTACCTGAAGGGACGCGGCGACGGAGTCTTTCCCAAGGCGTACGTCTTTCAGACCGGCATGAATCAATGGCGCAAGTTCGACCAGTGGCCGCCTGCCGACGCCAAGCCCACCACCATCTATCTCGATGCTAAAGGTGCCCTCGCCTGGCAACCGCCCGCGCAGGCCGCCTTCGACGAATACCTTTCCGACCCGAACAAGCCCGTCCCGTATATCGGCGCTCTCGCCACGCGCGTGGTCAATAGCTACATGACCGAAGACCAGCGCTTCGCCGCCGCGCGTCCCGACGTGCTGGTCTACAAAACGCCGGTGCTGGATCGCGACGTCAACGTGTTCGGTCCCATTGCGGTGGACCTCCGTGTCTCGACCACCGGGACCGATTCGGATTTCGACGTCAAGATCATCGACGTGTACCCCGGCGACATGCCCGACTACAGCACACCGGCGCCCGTGCCCGCCGGCCCCGGCGGGCCGCCTGCCGCGGCGGCCGTGTCCGCTATGGGAGGCTACCAGCAGTTAGTCCGCGGCGAACCCTTCCGCGGCAAATTCCGCAAGAGTTTCGAAAAGCCCGTGCCCTTCGAACCCGGCAAGCCGGACCGCATCGCCTTCGCCCTGCCCGATATCGCGCACACCTTCCGCGCCGGCCACCGCATCATGGTGCAGATTCAAAGCAGTTGGTTCCCGCTCACCGACCGCAATCCTCAGAAGTTCATGGAGATTCCAAAGGCGCTGGGAACGGATTTCGTGAAAGCTACCGAGCGCGTCTACACGGGCGGCGCGGATGGCTCGAAGATCACGTTTCGCATTGAGGAGTAGGAGCGGCCGCGACGCCGTCAGGCAAATGCGGTGTCGATCCAGAGCCGAACCGCATCGAGCGCGGCCGGCCGATCTACTAAGATGGATTCCATGTTCGATCCCCATGCGTACGGCACCGAAATCGCTCGGATCCTGGCGCTCGATGGAAGCGGCGAGCGGCTCATGCCGCTGGCCGGCGGGACATGCAGTTCGGTGGAGGCGCGCAGGCTGCTCCAGGCGTCTCTTCTGCCGCCGGCGGTGCTGGCGGGGCTGTACCTCTACTTTTCGTGCCGGGACGAAGCGCACCGCGTGGCGCAGGATCTCGACACGCCCGAGGGAAGTTACTGGCACGCCCTGGTGCACCGGCAGGAACCCGACGCGGGCAATTCGTCGTACTGGTTCGGGCAGGTGGGCAGGCACCCCATCTTTCCCGACTTGCGGGCGCGTGCAGCCGGAATCGGGATCGAGTTCGGGAAGAGCTGGGACCCGCGCGCGTTCCTCTCCTACTGCGACGCGGCGCGCCAGCGTCCGGGGTCGCCGGAGGAGCGAATGGCGCTCGAAGTACAGCGGGCGGAGTGGCAACTGCTGTTCGACTGGTGCGCCAAAATGGGCGGCTGAAGACTCGGCAGGCGAAAGCGCCTGCCCCACCCTTCACTTCAGCAGCGGCGCCAGCGTTTTCATGACCAGCGCTTCCACTTTGCGCGCGCCGGCGGCGTTGGGGTGTATGCCGTCGCGCTGCATGAGGTCGTCGTGCGCGCCCACGCCTTCCAGCAGGAAGGGAATGAGCACCACGTGGTACTTCGCGGCGAGATCCTTATAGACCGCTTCGAACTTCCGGATGAACGCCGGACCGTAATTCGGCGGCAGCGACATGCCGGCCAGCACGACGCGCGCGCCCGCACTCTGGAACGCCTCGATCGTCTGCGCCAGGTTCGCTTGGGTGATAGAGAGCGGAATGCCGCGCAGGCCATCGTTGCCGCCGAGTTCCAGCAGCACGATCGCCGGCTTTTCGGCCAGCGCCATCGGAACGCGGGCGAGGCCGTCCTGCGTGGTGTCGCCGCTCACCCCGAGGTTGACCACGCGGTAGCGGAAGGCGCTGCCGTCCAGGTCCCGCTGCAGGAGGTCGGGGAAACTCTGCCCAGCGTCGAGACCGAAGCCCGCCGTGATGCTGTCGCCGAAACAGACGATTGTCGGCCGCGTATCCGCCGAGGCGGGCATCGCGGCGGGCGCGGCGGCTTCCCGCACAGGCTTCGGCGCGGACTTTTCCGGGCTGCCGCAACCCGTCAGCAGCGCCACACAGGCGATCAAAACGTTTCTGCGCATCTCAATGCCATAATAAAGGCTTGATCCAGGTTCGTGCTCTCACCAAATCCATTGACACCGGCGCTCGCCGTGTGGAGATCCTCAAAGGCATCGACCTGGAGATTCCGCGCGGCCAGTTTGCGGCCATCATGGGGCCGTCGGGCAGCGGTAAAAGCACCCTGCTCGGCCTGCTGGCCGGGCTCGACACGCCCACCAGTGGTCAGGTGATTCTCGATGGCGAGGACATCACCCATCTCGGCGAGGACGATATGGCGCTGCTGCGCGGGCGCAAGATCGGCTTCGTCTTCCAGTCCTACCACCTGATATCCACGCTGACCGCGGAGGAGAACGTGCTCCTGCCCATGGAACTGGCCGGCGCCGAAGCCGGTGGCCGCGAGCGCGCCCGCGAACTGCTGGAGCGCGTCGGGCTGGGCGGACGCAGCGATCACTACCCCGTGCAACTCTCCGGCGGCGAGCAGCAGCGCGTGGCCCTGGCGCGCGCCTTCGCCCTGCGTCCGCCCATCCTCTTGGCCGACGAGCCCACCGGCAACCTGGACAGCGCCACCGGCAGCGCGGTGCTGGAACTGCTGCTGGCGCTCAATCGCGAACAGGGCACCACCATGGTGATGGTGACGCACGAGCAATCGCTGGCCGAGAGCGCCGACCGCCGCATCGTGCTGCGCGACGGGCTCGTGGTCAGCCAGTGAAGCCGGAGCCGAGGCCGAAGCTCTCCTGGCGCGCTGCCACGCGCATCGCCTGGCGCGAAATGCGTGCCTCGCGCGCGAAATTTCTCTTCGTCGTGCTCTCCGTGGCCATCGGCGTGGGTTCGCTCACCGGGGTCCGTGGCTTCAGCAGCTCGTTCCGCCATATGCTGTTGGGCCAGGCCCGCACCCTGATGGCGGGCGATCTGACGGCGCGTGTATTCTCCCTTCCCACGGCGGAGCAGGAGGCCGCGCTGCGCGGTCTCGAAGCGCGCGGCGTGCGGCGCACATGGATCACGGAGACCGTGACCATGGCCAGTTCCGCGTCCACCCCGGATCCGCTATTGATCTCCGTGAAGGCGGTCGATCCCGCCGCCTACCCTTACTACGGCGTCGTCAAGCTGAATCCGCCGCGTTCCCTGCGCGAGGCCCTCGATGCGCAGGCGGTCGTCGTCTCCGACGATCTGTTGGTGCGCCTCAACGTGCGCACCGGCGACCTGCTGCACATCGGCGGGCAGGATTTCCGCATCGCGGGCGTCATGGTGTCGGAACCGGACCGCATGACGGGCAGCCTGAACGTGGGGCCGCGGGTGATGATCTCGCGCCAAGGGTTGGACCGCACGGGACTGATCACCCCGGGCAGCCGCGCGGCCGAGCGCTACCTGTTCGCGCTGCCGGCGCAGGGCGGCCCGACCGTGGCGCAGGCGCGCGCCGTATTGAAAGCGGCGTTTCCGGAGGCCACCATCGCCGACTACCGCGAGACGCACCCCATCATCACGCGCGGCCTGGACCACTCCACCACGTTCCTCAGCCTCATCGGGCTGATCGCGCTCGTCATCGGCGCCATGGGCGTGGCCAGCGCCATGCACGGGCACCTGCAGCAGAAGCTCGATTCTATCGCGGTGATGAAGTGCATGGGCGCGCGCTCGGCGCAGGTGATCCGCATCTACACGGCGCAGACGATGATGTTGGGCCTGGGCGGTGGGGTCATCGGCGTGGCATTCGGCGTGGGTGTGGCGGCGGCCTTTCCGGGGCTGATCTCCAAATATTTCGCCATGGACGTGTCTCCCTATTGGGACGCCTGGCCGGCCGTGCAGGGCGTTGCCGTGGCGTGTCTGGTGACGCTATTGTTCACACTCCCCCCGTTGTTGGGGATTCGCGACATTCGTCCGGCGCTGATCTTTCGCCGCGATGTGGAGACCACGCGTAGCGCGCCCCGGCGTGGGATGGCGCCGGCCTACCTGGTGCGGGCGGCGATCCTGTTGGGCACCGGCGTGGTGGCCGGGACGCTGACCGAAGGCAGCTTCTCCGATGCCCTGCGCACCGGCGGCTACTTCGCGCTCGCGCTCGCCATTGGCCTCGCGCTGCTGTCGCTGGCCGGATGGGCCATGCTGCGCGGGTTCCGTTGGTTCCTGCGCCGCGCCGGCGCGCGCCTTCCGGGCGTAGTGCGGCACGGCATGGCGAATCTCTACCGCCCCGGGAATCAGACGCAGGCGGCGGTGGTGGCGCTGGGCGTCGGCGTCATGTTCACGCTCACCGTCTTCCTGGTGCAGAGCGCGCTGGTGGAGCAGATTCGCGGTTCTGCGCCGCCGGGAATGCCCAACGTGTTTCTGCTCGATATCCCGGCTAATCAGCGCGCGGCCCTCTCCGATTTCATCCGCCGGCAGCCGGGAGTGAAGGAGGCGCCGGAGGTGGCCTTCGCCGTGGCGGCGCGCATCACCGCCATCGACGGCCAGCCCATCGAAAAACTGCCGCTGCGCGATTTCAACCGGCGCTTCCTGCGTACCCGATCGGTGACGGCGATGGATGCCATGCCGCCCGACACCGTCATTTTGAACGGCGCCTGGTGGCGGCCCGGCGATCGCGATCCGCAGATCTGCGCCAGCGAAGAGGCGGCCAAAATCCTCAATCTCAAGCCTGGAACGCTGCTGGATTGGAACATCTGGAACCGCACCCTGCGCACCCGCGTGGCATGCGTCGAGCGCTCCGAATCCATCCGCATGACGGGCCGCTTCGAGTTCATCTTCAATCAGGGACAACTGGACAATCTGCCCGCCGTGTACTACGGCAGTGCGCGCGTGCGGCCCGCGGATGTGGCGGCGCTCCAACGCGTGGTGTACCGGCAGTTCCCCACCGTCACCGTGGTCAACGTGGCGGATGTGATGCAGATCGTGGAAGACGTGGTGCAGCGCATTGCCGCCGTGATCCGCTTCATTTCCGGGTTCACCATTTTGGCTGGCGCGGTGATGGTGGCGTCGAGCGTGGCGGGCACGCGGTTCCGGCGCATGCGCGAAGTCGTCACCCTGAAAACCCTGGGCGCTACCCGGCGGCGCATCGCCTGGATCTTCTCGGTGGAGTTCCTGGCGTTGGGCACGGTGGCGGGGTTGATGGGCAGCATCCTGGCCGGCGGCTTCGCGGCGTTGGTGCTGAAGCGCCTGTTGCAGATCGATTTTCACCCGGCGTTCCGCACCCACGCGCTCGCCGTGGCCATCGCCGCGCTGGTGGCCACGGTGGCCGGATGGGGAGCGAGTTTCCGCATCCTGGGCAGGAAGCCGCTGGAGATTTTGCGCGACGAATAGCCGGCGCAAACCGGGGACAGACATGAATTTCCGGCGCACTTTGCCGGAAATTCGCTGTCTGTCCCCGGTTTGCTTCTGTCTGTCCCCGGTTTGCCTGTTACCATATCTGAAACTGGAGTTAGTCATGAAACTGTCTCGCAAGCTCGCCGCTATCGCTGTGGCCATCGGTGTTTCGGGCGGCCTCACGTCCGCTTTTCCCCCCGCCGAAGATAAGGGTGTCAATCCCAAAATTCAGGAAATGATGGGGCAGGTCTCGGAAGCGCGCATCAAGACGATCCTCGAAAAGTTGGAAAGCTTCGGCACGCGCAACACCATGTCGAACGCGGACGATCCCGTGCACGGCGTCGGCGCCGCCCGCGCGTGGATCCTCAACGAGTTCAAGAGCTACAGCCCGAAGCTCGACGTGCACTTCGAAAAGTTCCGCGTCAAGAAACAGGGGCAGCGCATTTTCAAGGATGTCGATCTGTACAACGTGGTGGCCATCCTGCCCGGCAAGAAGATGCCGGAAACGGTGGTGGTGGTGAGCGGGCACTACGATTCGCTGAACCTCGGCATGCGTCCGGCGGGCGCCGCTGCCGGGCCGGGCACCGATGCGGCGGCCGCACCCTCTGGGTCGGCCGGCGCGGGCGCTCCGGGAAACACCACCGCCGGCATGACGCTCGCCGACTTCGAGAAGAACGCCGAATTGCCCGCGCCCGGCGTGTGCGACGACGGCAGCGGCACCGCGGCCGTCATGGAACTGGCGCGCGTCATGAGCCAGTACGAATTCGATAAGACGCTGGCCTTCGTTTCGTTCGCTGGAGAAGAGCAGGGCTTGATCGGCAGTTCGCTCCAGGCGGTCAAGGCGAAGAAAGAAGGCCAGGCGATTGAGGCGGTGCTGAACAACGACATCATCGGCACCGATGTGTCGGGCAACGGGCGCTTCGGCAACGGATCCGTCAACATCTATAGCGACGAAACCATGGATTCCGTCAACCAGCAACTCTCGCGCTACGTGCGCGAGGTTGGCGAGCGCTACCTGCCCTCCATGAAGATCACCACCGTCTTCATGGGCGACCGCTTGGGCCGCGGCGGCGATCACACTCCCTTCCAGTGGGAGGGCTTCGCCGCCGTGCGCATCTCCACGCCCAACGAAATCTACGCCAACCAGCACCGCGCCACCGACACCCTGGCCAACATGTCGGTGCCCTACACGGCCAAGGTCGCGAAGGTCAACCTGGTGGCGGCGGCGAGCCTGGCCCTGGGGCCGAAACCGCCCATCGTGCTGCCCGAACCGCGCACCGGCGCGGGCGGCGGTCGCCGTCCCATGCCGATGATCGCGCGCGGCGGCGGCTACGACGCCGTGCTGCGTTGGCGCGCGGCAGGGCCGGAGGACGATATCAAAGGTTACGCGATCATGATGCGCGCCACCACCTCGCCTTATTGGGAACAGGAAATCTACGTCGGCAAGGTCAATACGTACACGCTGAAGGATGTCTCCATCGACGACGCCAAGTTCGGCGTCAAGGCGATCGGCGTCAACGGCGGCGAAAGTCTGGTGACCCCGTACGCCTATCCGCCGCGCCAAAAAGTGGAAATCGAAACCGTGCAGTAGCGGAGAAGGCCCAATCCGAGCCGCCACCGTCAGGGAGCGTCTTCCTCTTCCGCCAGCCGCAAGAGCGCGTCGCCGGTGAGGTCCATCGATACGTGCCCGTTACTCCTGGCGGCGCCCAGCCCTCGATAAAAGGCGAAGGCCGGCTGGTTCCAGTCCAGCACGCTCCACGCCATCCCCGCCCAAGCGCGCGCGAGCGTCAGGCTCGCCATGTGCGCCATCATCCGCCGCCCGACTCCAGCCCCGCGCGCCCCCGGCTGCACGTAGAGATCTTCCAGGTACAGCCACGGACGCCCGCCATAGCTCCCGAAGTGCGGGAAACAGATGGCGTAGCCGACCGCGTCTCCATCCAGCAAACCGAGCAGCACCTCGATGCACGCCCGGTGGCCGAACGCGTGCTCGGCCAGCAGCCGTTCGTCGATGCGCACGCTCTCCAGTTTGCCTTCGTAAGCAGCCAGTTCGCGCAGCAGCGAAAGCACGGTGGGAATGTCGCCCGGCGTTGCCGCGCGGACCGTAACGTTACCCATATCCACCCTGATATACCACGCGGCGCGCGCCACCGATTATCTCGCCCATCTTCACCGGAAACACGCTATGCTCCTCTTTGATGACAGACCACAGGCTGCTGCCGGCGCTCGTGCTGGTTACGTTGAATGTCGTGGTCCACGGCGCGTTGGCGCAAAGCGGCCCCGCCTCGTGGAGATCCATTCTGCGCGACGCCGCCGGTAAGCCCGCGCCCGCGGCACAGGTGGAACTGCGTGGCGCCGGCGAGAACCTGCGCTGCCGCACCGATGCCAACGGCGCTTTCGAGTTGCGCCAGTTGGTGGCGGGCCGCTACTCGCTCGTCGTCGAGTGGCGGGGCGCGAACTTTGTGGGTTCCACGCCCGTCGAAATCCGCGCGGGCGCGAGCCGCACCGAATCGCTCCGCCTCACCGCCGATGGACACGTGCGGATCGATGCGGGCGCCCCGGATGCCGCCGCGGCGACCGGCGGCGAGCAACTGTCCAGCGGGCAAGTCTCCGCCATGCCGCTCAACAAGCGCGATTTCAGCCAACTGCTGCTGCTCGCCGCCGGCACCCAGACCGATACCAATGGCGCCGCCAACTTTACCCAGCAATTCACCACCAACGGACAGCGCGGCACCGCCAGCATCTTCGCCATGGACGGCATCGACACCACCGACCCCGAAATGGGCGGCGCCACATTTTCCAATTTCAACGTGGACGCCATTCAGGAAATTCAATCCAGCTCCGGAGCGCTGCCCGCCGCCATCGGCCACGGCGCCGCGGGGTTCACGCAAGTCGTCACCAAGTCCGGAGTCAATCGACTGCACGGCAGCATCTTCGAGTTCGTCCGCAACGCCGCGTTCGACGCGCGCAACTTCTTCGACCGCCAGAGCGTCGCCCAACCGCGCCGCATTCCCGCCTTCAGCCGCAATGAATTCGGGTTCGCCAACGGCGGCCCGCTGCGCCGCGACCGCACCTTCTACTTCGTGCAGTACCAGGGCTTCCGCCAGGTGCTGGGCACCACCCAGATACTGCCCGTGCCGACGGCGTCCGAGCGCCAGGGGAAGGACACTACGGCATTTCCCGGCGACACTCTGACCATTCCGGTGGACCCTCGCATCTCCGCCGTGCTGGCCCGATACCCGCTGCCCAACGACCCCGGCGGCCCCTACGGCGACCGCACCCTCGCCACCTCGTCCAAGGTCCGCACCGTGACCGACCAGTTCTCCGTGCGCCTGGACCACCGGATTTCCGACAAGGCGCAGCTCTTCGTGCGCTTCAACCTGAATAACGTCGAAGGGCCCATCACCAACCCCAGCCAGACCGCCATCGACCCTTCCTTCGCCATTCCTTTTTTCGACCACCAGCGCAATTTCGGCCTCACCTACACGCGCACGCCGTCGGCGGCCTTCACCTGGGAAACGTCGTTTGGCCTCGACCGCTCCACGCCGAATTTTCCCACTCAAAACCAAACCCAGCCGGGGCTCAATTTCGCCGGCGGCCTGTACGAGGCGTTCAATGCGCCCGCCGGATCGGTCATCGGGGCTTACGGGAATCTCTTCCAGTTGCGGCAGAATTTCACCCGCGTGCGCGGCGCGCATACCTGGAAGGCCGGCGTGGAACTGCGATTCAACCGCGACTCCACGATTTTCGGCACCGCCCCCAACGGCGCTTACAGCTTCGGCGGCGGAGCGGCATACTCGCCTGTGGAGATCCGCTCGCAAAGCGGGCTGCACGATATCCATGTGGGAGACCTGTTGCCCGATGCGTTGAGCGGGTTCCTCACCGCCACGCCGTTCGCCTACACCGTCACCGCCGCGCCCTCGCTCTTCGCGCAAGGGGATCGCATGGGCGATAGCGCCGTCCGCCGCGCCGCCTACAACTTCTACGCGCAGGACAACTGGAAGATTTCGCCGCGCCTCGCCGTCAGTTACGGTGTGCGCTATGAGCTGGACTCTCCCATCTCCGAAGCCGCGCGGCGCACTTCGGGCCTGGTGTTCGAGAATGCCGCCGGCCAGCCCGTGGATGCCGAAACGCCGGGCGCTCGCGCGCGTTTCCTCATCAACCAGCAGCCGCCCTATCCCACGGACTGGAACGGTTGGGGCCCACGGCTGGGCGTAGACTGGCGCTTGGACGACAAAACCGTATTCCGCGCCGCTGGGGCCATCACCACATCGCTCACCAATCTGTGGCAGTGTAACTTCGTGACCGGCGGGCCGCCCTTCGTGGTGGCGCCGTTCACCACCGCCGCGCCGGGAAATCCCATCCCGTTTCAAAACTCCGCTCTGGGAATCGCCATCCCGCCGGTATATGACGTCAACGGGCAGTTAGTGTACGCCAGTGGAAAATCCACCGCTGTGCCGGCCAACACCGAAATGGATGTGGCGCGCTTCGAACGCGATCTGGCCGCGCTCAGCACCGATAAACAGGTCCGCCCCATCACGGCGCAGGGGATGGCGCGCGATTTTCGCAACGGCTACATCGGCACTTACACCGCCGGAGTGGAGCGCCACGTGGCGGACATCACCGTGGGCGCGAGTTACGTGGCCACGGTGGGCATCAAGCTGCCGGAAATCGGCTATCCCAACGGCTATGCCGGCGCGGACGCGGCGCACGCCCCATACACGGACTACGGACCCATCGTGATGATGACGAGCCGTTCCCACTCCACTTATCACTCCCTGCAATCTTCCGTGGGGAAAAACTCGCTGCGCGCCGGTTTAGGCTTCCAGGCCAGTTACACCTACAGTAAGTCGCTGGACGATACCAGCTCGGTTCTGGGCGGATTTGTCTCCGGGTCCAGCGGCACCGTGCTGCAGACTTCGCCGCAGGATCCGAGCAATCTGAAGGGCGAAAAGGGTCCATCCACCTTCGACGTGACACATGCGTTTTCGCTCAGTGCCATCCAGCAACTGCCGCTGGAACGGATTGCCGCCCTCCGCGCCCGAAGCAAGCGATGGTCCACCGGCTGGCAACTGGTGGCGCTGGCCTCTCTCACCTCCGGATCTCCGTTTACCGTGTATTCGGGAATTCAGCAGACCGGGGAAGGGAGCAACGGCGCCGACCGTCCCGACCAGATTGGCCAGCCAGTGCTGTCCACCAGCCGCCAGATCCGCGAAGATTACTTCGGCCGCGGCGCCAACAACGCTTCCTATTTCGCCATCCCCATCGGCATCCCCGGCGGCACCGGGCCGAATTCCGGCCGCTTCGGTACCCTGGGAAGGAACACGTTTCGCGGCCCCGGATATCGCAATGCCGACGTCTCACTGGTCAAGGATACGCCGGTGGGACGCGCGGGCAACGCCGAGCGCGTGGTTTTGCAGTCCCGCGCGGAGTTCTTCAACGTCTTCAACCTGGTGAATTTCGGACTGCCCGCCAACACCGTGCTGGGCCCGGGTTTCGGCTTGATCAGCCGCACGGCGGGAACCTCGCGCCAGATCCAGCTTTCCCTCAAGCTCCTCTACTAACCCCTTGGTGGGGCAGGCTTCAGCCTGTCAATCCGAGTGAAACTCGGACTCTTTCCTGTGCCCGCGGGTTGCAATCGGCCCCCACGTGGTGATACAACCTCCATGGGTCTGGTCCGCCATCCAGAACATTCGGGAGGAAACATGTCCATTCAACGTAGAAGCTTTTTGGGGTCCATCGGCGCCGCGGGATTGCTCGGCCTGGCCAGCCCCCGCGAACAGAAAGCGCAGGAACAGGTAGCCCGCGCCACGCGCGCTCTGCCCATCCCGAAGATCAAGGATGTCAGCGTCATCGAGTGCCAGCCTGCCGGCGTGCGGCTCACCGTGGTCAAGATCACTACCGACCAGGACGGCCTCTACGGTTACGGGTGCGCCACCTTCACCCAGCGCGCCGATCTCGTCAAGCCCGCCGTGGAGCGCTATCTCAAGCCGTTCCTCCTCGGCAAAACCACCGACCGCATCGAGGACATCTGGCAATCCTGTTACGACAGCTCGTACTGGAAGAACGGCCCGGTGCTCAACAACGCCATCAGCGGCGTGGATCAAGCCCTGTGGGACATCAAGGGCCGTCAGGCGGGCATGCCGGTCTACCAGCTTGCCGGCGGGAAATGCCGCGAAGCCGTGGATTGTTATACCCACGCCGACGGCGCCGATTTTCCCAATGTCGTCGAATCCGCGCGCCGCTTCATGGCCCAGGGCTTCCGTCACGTGCGCGTGCAGATCGGCGTGCCCGGCATGGCCGGCTACGGCAGTTCGCGCGGCACGGCCACCGTCAAGGCGCTGCACACCAAGCCGGTCTTCGAGCCCGCCGCATACACCCGCCGCGCCCTCAAGCTCTTCGAAGTCTGCCGCCAGGAGCTGGGCGACGAAGTCGAACTGCTGCACGACATGCACGAGCGCGTGTCGCCCAATCAGGCCGTGCAGTTTTGCAAGGATGCCGAGAAGTTCAAAATGTTCTTCCTGGAAGACCCGCTCTCGCCGGAAGACATCGCTTACTTCCGCCAGATACGGCAGCAGTGCGCCACCCCCATCGCCATGGGCGAGCTCTTCAATAGCCCGCACGAGTGGACCCCGCTGATTGGCGAACGGCTGATCGATTACATCCGTGTTCACGTCTCCCAGGCCGGTGGTTTCACCCCGTCGCGGAAGATCGCCATCCTGGCTGAGGCGTACGGCGTGAAGACCGCGTGGCACGGCCCCGGCGACGTGTCTCCCATCGGACACATGGCTAATGTAACTCTGGACTTAGTAAGTTATAACTTCGGCA
>Ga0182030_10005554_pt1 | contig 26725 bp, 24 predicted proteins | sample 812S3MmetaG_FD_121299 | JGI IMG/M metagenome (GOLD analysis project Ga0182030, IMG submission 121299) | Permafrost microbial communities from Stordalen Mire, Sweden - 812S3M metaG (Illumina Assembly) | ecosystem: Environmental > Terrestrial > Soil > Wetlands > Permafrost | place: Sweden...
AGGAGATCGTCGGCTGGCTGCGCCAGCGTTCGAGGCCGTATCTCTTCTCGAACAGCATCGCGCCGCCGGTAGCGGCGGGAACGCTGAGGGTGCTCGATCTGCTCGAGAGCTCGACCGAGCTGCGCGACCGGTTGCATACGAATGCCCGCTATTTTCGCGAGCGTATGCGGCGCCTGGGATACGAGCTGCTCCCCGGGGAGCACCCGATCGTTCCCATCATGCTGGGCGAGGCGCCGCTCGCGGTGCGGCTGGCGGATCGCATGCAGGAGGAAGGGGTCTACGTGGTCGCCTTTTCCTTTCCGGTCGTACCCCATGGGAAAGCTCGGATCCGCACCCAGTTGAGCGCAGCACACACGACGGCGCAGCTCGACCGGGTCATCGAGGCATTCGGGCAGGCCGGTCGCGCGCTCGGCATCATTCACTAACTGGCAGGCAGGCGCCAGTCTAAAGGCAGGCTATGAAGGCATTGGTCAAGGCTCGCGCGGAACCCGGTATCTGGATGCAGGACATACCCGAGCCGGCGGTCGGCCATAATGACGTTCTCATCAAGGTGCGGCGCTCGGCCATCTGCGGCACCGACATGCATATTTACAACTGGGACGCCTGGGCACAGAAAACGATTCCGGTGCCGATGGCCGTGGGTCACGAATACTCCGGCGAGATCGTAGAGGTCGGCAGCGAAGTGCGCGGCGTGGGACCCGGTGATCGGGTGTCGGGAGAGGGACACATCACCTGCGGACATTGTCGCAATTGCCGGGCCGGGCGCCGGCACCTGTGCCGCAACACCTTAGGTGTGGGCGTCAATCGCCCCGGCGCATTCGCCGAGTACCTCACCCTGCCGGCCTCCAACGTGTTCAAGCTGTCTCCCGCGATAGACGATGAAGTAGCCTCGATCCTCGACCCTTTCGGCAACGCCACGCATACGGCGCTCGCCTTCAACGTCGTCGGCGAGGATGTGCTCATCACCGGAGCGGGCCCGATCGGCATCATGGCGGTGGCGATCGCGCGCTATTGCGGCGCGCGCCATGTCGTGATCACCGACGTCAATCAGTATCGGCTGGACCTCGCCGCCAAGATGGGCGCGTCGAGAGCGCTCAACGTGGCGCGCGAGTCGCTCGACGATGCAATGCGCGAGCTCGGCATGGAGGAAGGCTTCGACGTCGGTTTCGAGATGTCCGGCAATCCCGCCGCGTTGCGCGAGATGCTGCGCACCATGCACCACGGCGGCAGCATCTCCATGCTGGGGATTCCCCCGGGCGAGACCGCCATCGATTGGAACCAAGTTATTTTCAAGGGCCTCGTGATCAAGGGCATCTACGGGCGCGAGATGTTCGAGACCTGGTACAAGATGGCGAGCATGCTTCAGAGCGGGCTCAACGTACGGCCCGTCATCACGCACCGCCTCGGAATCAACGACTACCGCGAAGGCTTCGAAATCATGAATTCCGGCAAGTCCGGCAAGATCATCCTCGATTGGTCAGCACTATAGGAGAATCGAACCATGCCCGCATCCACAATCCCCGAGTCACACATCGACCTGTTCAAGAAAAAGGCCTTCGCCCATCTCGCCACCCTGATGCCGAAGGGCCAGCCGCAGGTCACTCCCGTGTGGGTCGACTATGACGGCAGCCATATTCTCGTCAACACAGCCGAGGGTCGTCAGAAGGACAAGAACCTGCAGCGCGACGGGCGCGTGGCGCTCTCGATCCTCGACCCCGACAATCCTTACCGGTACCTGGAGGTACGCGGGCGCATCGCCGAGCGCACCCACAAGGGTGCGGACGAGCACATCGACTCCCTGTCGATGAAATATCTCGGGCAGGCAAAATACCCGTATCGGCAGCCGAACGAGGTTCGCGTCATCTACCGGATCGAGCCGGAACACGTCAGCAAAATGTCTTGATGCGTCAGCCCCGATGAGAGCGATATTCGTCGCGGTGGTCGCCGCCGCGACGCTCGCCGGGTGCGCCGTGTCGAAAGACGGTTTGGGCTTTGCGCCCAGGGTAGCGAGCGCGAGCCAGATTGCCAAGTCCAGGGATCAGTTGCAGCGCAATGCCGAATCCTCGGCCGCTCCCGGCGAGTCGTTCCCGGGCATTTTGGTGATCGGCACGACGGGCCCATTGCGCTCCATCGATGACAAGGACCGCCCGGGATTTTATTCGGCGTACCTCAAGATGGCCGCGCAGTGGCACCCCGGAACGGCCGCCGGCATGGACGCCGACACCTTCGAGCGGAAGTTGGCCGGATGGGCTAGCGTCCAGACCTTCTCGATCCCCGGAATCATGACTTGGCGGATTCGCGTGCTCGTGCCCGACTCCCTCGTGCACGATACGAGGTTCGCCTCGGCCGCCGGGTCGGTGATGTTCGGCACGAGCGGCGATCTGGTGGCCGCCAAGGGCGACCGAGACGGCGTGCTGTGGCTCGAGCGTGTGCTCTGCCGCGACGATGCCACCTATCGGGCGTGTGCGGGCAACTACCAGTCCGGGATCTTCGATGAGAATACCGGGCAGGAGCTCGCGAGCGACCGCAAGCCCAAGACCGGCGGCGCCTTGGTAGACGTGGCCTCATACGTGAAGCTCTCGCAGGAATCCGGGCATCACTCCGCGAGCGAGCTCGACGTGCGCGAAGCCGACCACTGCGACTGCAACCGGGCCCTGCCGGGATCGGCACAATCGGCCGTGCACGTTCCCGAGGTGGACAAGTGAGTGCACGCCGCTCAGCGGGTCCGCGGCACCGCTGAGCGCTGCCGCGCCGGCAGGCGGCCGCGCGCGTTGGTCAGGCGGGCCGTGTCCTCGCCATGGACTCCCGCCGCGCGAATTCGCCGTACCACGCCGCGGTGGCGGGGTGCCGGTCGCGCCAAGACATCGATGCGTAGCGGAAGTCCAGGTACCCGAGCGCACAGGCAATCGCGATCGTGCCGACATCGATCCGGCCCGGGAACTCGCCGGCGCGCCGCTCGAGCTCGGCGAGCGCGCAGGTCACCTTCTCGAGCTGTCCGCGGATCCACGCATCCCAGCGCAGGCTTTCGGGGCGTAGGGCGGTCTCGTAGCGCGCGAGGACGGCGGCATCGAGGATGCCATCCGCCAACGCTTGATCGGCCAGCACGCGCCAGCGCGCTGTCCCGGACGCCGGGATCAGATGGCCGTCGCCGAGCGTGTTGAGATATTCGCAGATGACCCCGCTGTCGATGAGCACGGCGCCCTCGTCGGTGATCAGCGCGGGAATCTTACCGAGGGGGTTGGCCGCGACCACCGCCGGATCGCGGTTGACAGGATGCGCGGCCGCCGCAACGAGCTCGAGCCGCTCGATCAGCCCGAGCTCGCGCGCGCTCACCAGGCACTTGCGCACGAACGGCGAGGTAATCGAGTAGAAGATCTTCATGAGCATCGCTTTGGACATCGCTTTGGACAGCGCGGGCGGCCGGCGCCGCCCGCGCTGTCCTGTCACCTCAGCGAGTGCCCGCCGGCGCAGAGAACTGCACCGTCACGCGGCGATTCTCCGCACGCCCGTTCGCGGTCCTGTTGTCCGCAATCGGGTTCTCCTCGCCGAACCCTTCCGCCGTGAGGATGCCGGCCGCGACGCCGTGCGCCTCGAGATAGTCCTTCACCGCATTCGCACGCCGCTCCGAGAGCTTCTGGTTGTACTCCGCCTTGCCGACCGAATCGGTGTAGCCGCGGATGTCTACCTTCGAGCAGTGACATTGCTGAATCGTCACCACGACGCCGTCCAAGATCGCCGTCGATTCGGACTTGAGCTTCGCCGAGGCCGTCTCGAAGTTTACGCCGCGCAGCACCAGCTCCCGAGGCGGCGGGGGTGGCGGCGGTGGCGGCACCACAACCGGCGCCGGGGGCGGCGGCGGGGGTGGTGGCGGCGGGGGCGGTGGCGGCGGCGGTGCAGCGGCCGGTGTCGGTGGCGGGCTGCCGCCGCCGAAGCGGTAGCTCAGATCGATTCCGTAAGTCAACGGCTGGGACGTAGCCACTCGGCTGAACTGCGTGACTGCAACATTGATGGCGGGCGAGTCGCTGAGCCAAGTCATCCGATTGGCTACGTTATTGGTGAACAGGACCGCCGTCCAATGGTCTCCTTCGACGCCGGCACGAAGGTTGGTGAGGGCGTAGGGGGGCAGATAGTAAGCCGCGGCGCCCGTCGCATCGATACGCGAGCCGATATAGCTCGTGTCGGCGCGCCCGATTAGCGCTAGCGATGACGTGAGAGGCCGGCGGTAGGCCAGCGATGCAGCCGCAGTCACGTCCGGGACACTCTGCACGCGATCATCGATGCTGAGCACATCGATCGTGTTGCCGATATAGCGGGCATGGTCCCAGCTGCCATTCACGGAGAGCACCAAACCCGAAACGATCACAGCGCTCACCTCGAGCTCGGCACCATAGATGTGGGCCGTGCCCGCGTTCCCCGTATAGGGGAAACCGCACGAGAGTGGGATATTCTGCTGAATGTGCTGCCAGTTCTCGAAGTAACCCGCGGAGTTGATGGTCAAGCGGCTGTCGTTGCCTCGAAATTTTTCGCCGAGCTCATAACTCCACACCTTGTCGGGCTTGAATCCCAGGGGGGCGGCGGTCAATCCGATTGCCTTGAGCGCCGCCTCGCAAGAATCGCCGCCCGAAGTGGGGATCGGTTGGTTCCCGCCGCCTGGACGAAAGCCCTCGGCGAAGGTTGCGTAGGTGAGGAGCGAGGGGTTCAGTTGATATGAGAGGTCGAACTTCGGTGTGACGCCCTGGTCGCGTTCGATGGTCGAGTAGTAGTTGAAGCTGTTGCCGCCCGAGGAACTGAAGTAGCCCGACACGGCGGTGTTCACCGTGCCGGTGTACGAATAACGCCGCGCGCCGACGGTCGCGGTCAGATCGGGGACGATCGCGTAGGACAGCTCGCCGAAGACCGAATTCTGCAGGATCTTCGTAGGTTGATACTGTGTGAAGAGATTGCCGATGTCCGGCACCTCGCTCGAATTGTTGTACGGGGTATCGACGAACAAGTTCCAATCGGATTCGAAATCCTGATAGAAGTAGCCGAGCAGCCACTTGAGGCGCGTATCACCCGCGGACGTGAGGCGCACCTCCTCGCTCCACTGCCGGGATTTGTCATCCTCGAGCGATGTGGGGAAGTTCTGTCCTGGCGATCCGCCCGCAGCGGAGGGGTAATATGATTCGCCGAGCAGGTCGGCGACCTCCTCCGTTCCATCCTGCCGCAGATTTTCGTCACGGTTCCACTTGGAAGTCGTCGAGCTGAGATCCGCAAAGTCGAAATGGTATTTCACGTTGAGCGCGCCGATGTCGATGCGATCTTCGAAGGGCTCCGGATTGTCGTACGGCTGATAGTTGGTGTAGGTGGCCGGTGGGTTGTCGAAGAGACTGAGCCCTCCCTGCGTGCTCTCCTGATACATGAAGCTGGGCTCGATTGAAAGTCGATCGCTTGGCTGCCAAAGCACCGACATACGCACGCTTCGACTGTTCTCGTCATTCACGTCGCGATAATTCGCGGCCACGGGAGCCGCCGCGACATCGCCGCGGTTGCCGCCGATCGGCGGCGGAAATTTGCCGGGCGCGATCACGATGCGATCGATCCAGCCCGTCACGTGTTCCAGCGACCCGACGATGCGAATGGCCATCGTGTCGGCGAGCGGCAGGTTGAGCATGAAATTCTCGGTCGAACTGAGACCCTCTGAGCCATGCATACCCCCGAAAATCAACTGTCCGGACGAGTCGAATGCAGCCGGGTTCGGAGCGTTGGGTACTAGCTTGATCGTGCCGCCCATGGAGCCGGACCCGTAGAGAGTGCCTTGCGGGCCACGCAGCACCTCGATCCGATTGAGATCGTAGAGATTCGGATCTATCACCACCTTGCCGTTTTGGGCGGAAGCCGGCGCCGTGAGCGGGATGTCGTCGAGATAAAACCCCACGGTCGAGGAGTTGCCACCGGCCGAGGTCAATCCACGCATCTCGAGCTCGGTCTGTCCGGGACCGCTCGTTCTCATGGAGACACCGGGCACCGCTTGCACCACCGACTGCATATTGGTGATGCCCCGGTCCTGAAGATCGACGCCGGAGAGCGCCGTGATGCTGATTGGAGTGGTTTCGACCGTGGATTCGCGCTTCTGTGCCGTTACCACGATCTCTTCCAGCGAATCCCCCTTACCCTCCGCCGGTGTCGCCGTCTGTTGCGCGAAAGCTTCGCTCGCCAGAGCTGTTCCGAGGAAGACGGTCGATACGATCGTAACCAGCCGAACTCTCGTCTTTCCCTTCATATCGACTCCCTTTCTTCTATGACCGCCGTAGGCCGTCCGTTGGGATAATGCTACAACAATTGAGGCTTCGGTGCAGCATGCTCATGCGGCGCGCATGGCGACGCTGAACGGCGAGGCGGGAGCGCAGGACAGACTCATCGGCGCCCCGCTCCGCCGGCGAATCGGTAGCTCAGGTCGATGCCGAACGTGAGGGGCTGCTCGACGGCGGTCCGATTGAAGGTCGGCACATTGAAATTGATCGCGGAGGAGTTGGTGAGCAGCGCCAGCCGGTTGGTGACGTTGTTCACGAACAAGACCGCCGACCAGTTGCTGCCGTCGACACCGGCCCGCACGTCAGTCAGGTCGTAGGCCGGCAGATAGTTGGCCTGCGCGGTTGTGTCGATGCGCGAGCCGACATAGTTGTTGTCGATGCGCCCGATGAACGCGAGCGAGTCGGTGATGCCGTGGCGATACGCAAGCGATCCTGACGCCGAGATTTCCGGGACATTCTGCACGCGGTCGTCAATGGTCGGCACCGCGTTCGCGAGGTACTCTGCGTGCAGCCAGCTTCCGTTCACCGACGCCACCAGTCCGGGAACCACTATTGCGCTGACCTCGAGCTCGGTGCCGTAGATGTGCGCATCGCCCGCGTTGCCCGTAAACGGAAAGCCGCAGGCCAGCGGGATATTCTGCTGAATGTGCTGCCAATTCTCGAAATAGCCGGCCGATTTGATCGTTACGCGGCCCGCGCCGTCCCGGAACTTCTCGCCGAGCTCATAGCTCCAGACCTTGTCCGGATTGAAGCTCGAGGGCGCCGCGTCCAAACCGATGGCCTTGAGATTTGCCGAGCACTGAGTTCCGAGCGCGCCGGCGGTCGGAATGGGTTGATTGCCGCCGCCGGGCCTGAAGCCTTGCGACACGGTTCCGTAGAGCAGCAGATCCTTGTCGAGCTGATAGGCAAGATTGAATTTGGGGGTGACACCCGAATTACGCTCGGCGGTTGAATAGTAGTTGGTCGCGTCGGAGCCCGACGAGCTCAGCCACCCCGATTCCTGAGTGCTCACCGAGCCGTGGTAATAGTAGCGCCGCAGTCCGGCCGTCGCCGTCCAGTCCGACAGGAAGGTGTAGGAGGCCTCGCCAAAGAATGCATTCTGAAGGATCTTGGTGGGCTGGTTCTGCGTGAAACCATTCCCTGTACCGGCCACCGGCACCGCCTGCGGGGTGGCGACGAACAGATCCCAGTCGGACTCGAAGTCCTGATAGAGGTAACCCAGGAGCCATTTGAACGCCGTGTCGCCCGACGAGGTGAGGCGAAGCTCCTCGCTCACCTGCTTTGACTTGTCATCCTCGAGCGAGGTGGGAGAGTTGGCGCCGATTCCCGGTCCGAAGGGCCCATTGGAGTAGAGGGGAAAATAAGGGAGGTCTAAAGGGTTGGCCGGATTGTAAAGTACGGTGGCGATCTCCTCCGACCCATCCTGGCGCAGATTCTCATCGCGCGTCCAAACGGACGTCGTCGAGGCGAGGTCCGCGACATCGAAGTGGTACTTCAGGTGCGCGCTGCCGATGTTGATCCGATCCTCGAACGGTTCCCCCGCGTCGAACGGCTGGTAATTCGTGAGCGTTCCCGGGTTGCTGTCGATGAGATTGAGACCGCCTTGCGTGATTTCCTGATACATGAAGCTCGGTTCGATCGACAGCCGCTCGGTCGGATTCCACAAGAGCGAGCCGCGCACGCTCCTTAGGTTTTCGTCATTCACATCTGGGTAGTCGGCCGCAATCGGCGCCGCCGCGACATTGCCGCGGACACCCGCGAGCGTCGGCGAGGGGAAATCCTGCTGCGCGAGCACGATTCGATCGATCCAGCCGGTCACGTGCTGCACCGAGGCGACCAGGCGCACGGCCATGGTTCCCTGCACCAGCGGCAAATTGAGCATCACGTTCTCGGTGGAATTGAGGCCGGCGGAGTGATCCATGCCCGCGAAAATCACCTCAGAGGATGCATCGAAGCCATTCGGGTTCGGAGCATTGGGCACCAGCTTGATGGTTCCGCCCATGGAACCCGACCCGTACAGCGTACCTTGCGGGCCGCGCAATACCTCGATGCGATTGAGGTCGTACAAGTTAGGATCGATGATCACCTTGCCGTTCTGCGCGGAAGCCGGCGCAGTGAGCGGCGTATCGTCGAAATAAAACCCGACCGTCGAGGAGTTGCCGCCGGATGAGCTCATGCCGCGCATCTCGATCTCAGTCTGACCTGGGCCGCTGGTTCGCATGGAGACGCCGGGAATGGATTGCACAAGCGAGGTGATGTTGGTAATGCCCCGCTCATCGAGCTCCGTGCCGGAGAGCGCCGTGATGCTGATCGGCGTGGTATCGACGGTCGACTCGCGCTTCAGCGCGGTGACCACCATCTCCTCGAGCTGCCCCCCCTCACCCGGCGCCGGCGTAACCGGCTGTTGCGCGAAAGCTTCGCTCGCCAGAGCCGTTGCGAAGAGCCCCGTCCCTACGAGCGCAAGCCGAGAAGCTCCTGTCCATCCCTTCATGTCGATTCTCCTGCTATGGTCCGGCTATCGGCCCTCTGTTGGGGGAATGCTACAACAGTCGGCGCTTCGGGGCAGCGTGCGCGTGCATTGCGCATACCAATCGCAACGCGCGGCGCCTAAGATCGGCAGCGCTGCAACCCACGATTCGAATCACAAGGAGCGATCCAATGCCGCACTTCATGGCGATCTGCAATTACTCCGAGCAGGCAAAAGCCGCCTTGGTGGCCAATCCCACGGATCGACCGAAGGCTGCCGCAGCCGCGATCGAGGCGGTCGGCGGTAAAATCCACGGGGCCTATCTCACGCTCGGCGAATCGGACGTCATCGTTATATACGAGGTGCCCGACACCATCGCGGCCGCCGCACTCGCCGTTACGCTGGCGACTTCCGGGGCCTTTTCATCGGTCAAGACGACCGCTCTCTTGACCTCCGCGGAAGGGATCAAGGCGTTCAAATTGTCGGCGGAAACCAAAGCGGCCTACAAGCCGCCTACGAAATAGCGGAAGCCGCGAGCAGCGGCCGCGGGAGCGGCCGCACGCCCTCATAGGCGCGCGCGGCGCGCAGCACGAGCGCGTCGCCGAACATCGGACCGACGAATTGGAGTCCGATCGGTAGGCCGTTTGTCGTCAGTCCGCACGGGACCGTGCAGGCCGGCTGCTGGGTCAGATTGAAGGGATAGCTGAACGGGGTCCACCCAAGGAGCGCCTCGGGCGACATCACCCCCTGCCCAGGCGGGCGCGCATCGAACGCCGGGACCGCCACCGTCGGCGTGACCAACAGATCGTAACGCTGCATGAACTGGCGCAGGTGCGAGCCGAGTGCTCCGCGCCGCAAATGGAGCTGCTGTATCTCGAGTGCGCTGAAGCCGGCACCGAGCCTGGCCTCGGCCGCGAAGTCCGGATCCGTGAGCGTCTGCTGCGCGGCTGTGAGCGTATTCCAGAGGGTCCAAGCGCCGACGAACCACAAGCCGCAGGTGACTTCCAGCGGATCCTCGATGCCGGGATCCACCGTCTCGACGTGCGCGCCAAGATCAGCCAGGCGATGCGCGGCCTGCTCGCAGGCCGCGGCCACCTCGAGGTCGACGTTCCGGACGTAGCCGAGCCTCGGCGACCACGCCACGCGCAGGCCGCGTATGCCATCCTCGAGACCGTCGGTGTAGTCGCGCTCCTCCGGCGGCAGCGAATGCCAATCACGGGCGTCGGGCCGCGCAAGCACGCTCATCATCAGTGCGGCATCGCGAACGCTCATGGTGTGCGGACCCAAGTGTGAGACCGTGCCGAAGAACGACAGCGGGTAGGCGGGAACTCGGCCGAAACTCGGCTTGAAGCCCACGTTGCCACAGAACGCCGCGGGGATGCGGATGCTGCCGGCACCGTCCGTGCCGATCGAGACTGGCCCCATGCCGCAGGCCACGGCGGCGGCGCTTCCGCCCGAAGAGCCGCCCGGTGTCTTGTCGAGATTCCAGGGATTGCGCGAGAGCCCTACGAGCGGCGAATTGGTCTCGCCCTTGCAGCCGAATTCGGGCGTGGCGGTTTTGCCGAGAATCACCGCGCCCGCCTCCTTCAGACGCGCGGCAGCCGGCGCGTCGATTTCCCAAGCCTGCGCGGGATCGACGGTGCGGCTGCCGCGCAACGTCGGCATGCCGCGCGTCAGGATCAGATCCTTGATCGAGGCCGGCACGCCGTCGAGTGCTCCGCACGGCTCGCCGCGCAGCCAGCGGGCCTCGCTCGCTCGGGCGCTCGCCAGCGCGCCGTCGGCGGCGATGTAGCTGAAAGCCTTGAGGACGGGATTCAACCGCTCGATACGCTCGAGCGCCGCGCGCGTCGCTTCCACCGGAGACACGCGGCCCGCGCGATACAGAGCCACGAGCTCGGTGGCGGTGCGGTCGGCGAGATCGGCCGGGTCCATGCGCGCCGCGCTCAGTGCCAGCCGAGCACTCGACGGGTGAAGAGCGGCTGCTCGCACCAGCAATACGCATACAGCCCGCGCGGATCGTTGAGCTCCGCGAGCGAGCGCGCCTCGACGACGATGGGATCGAGCGCGCGCTCGATCTCGCCACGTGGAGCGGCGAGTCCGAGCATCGCGCCGACACGCAGCGCCTCGGTGCGCAATTGCATCAAGAGCTGCTCGCGCAGCGACAGCTCCGACTCGATGTACTGGACGTCGTAATCCGCGCCGAGCTCGGCGAGCTTGGCGGCCGCCTCGGTCGCGTCTTTGATTCCGCCGAGATGATCCACGAGGCCGATGCGCTGCGCGTCGACGCCTGCCCAGACACGCCCCTGCGCGATCTTGTCCACATCCTCGACGCTCTTCTTGCGGCCCTCGCCCACCCGCCGCAGGAACTCGTCATAGGCATGATCGACGGCGCTTTGCAGAATCTGCTTCGATCCGCTGTCGAGCGAGCGATCCAGGCGCATCTCGCCCGCGAGCGGCGTCGTGCCGAGGCCGTCGACCTTCACCCCGAGCTTCTCGAGCGTGCGCTGGAACGTCGGTACCATCGAGAACACCCCGATCGAACCCGTCAAGGTGGTCGGGCTCGCGAAAATCTGGTTCGCGGCGGCGGAGATGTAGTAGCCGCCCGACGCGGCGTACGTGCTCATGGACACGACCACGGGCTTACCGGCTTTGCGCAGCCCCTGCACCTCGCGCAGGATGAGCTCCGAGGCGAACATGCTGCCGCCCGGACTGTCGACGCGCAGCACCACCGCCTTGACCGCCTTGTCGTAGCGCGCCTGGCGCAGGAGTTCCGCCGTGCTTTCGCCGCCGATCTTGCCGGGCGGCTGGTGACCGTCGAGGATCTCGCCGGCAGCCACCACGACGCCGACTCTGGCGTCGGATTTGGATTTGAGCGAGCGCTTGGTCCGCGTGGCGGCGAGGTACTGGCTCATGCCGATCGAATAGAAGGAATGCGTATCGGGATCCTCGCCCACCAGGCTCTTCACATCGTCGGCGAGCTCGCGGCGGCTCTTGAGCGCGGTCACCAGCCCGCGCTGCAAGGCGAGCTTGGCGGCATCGCCCTTCACCGCGGCGAGCGCAGCCGGCGCCTCGCTCACGTATTCGTTGAGCGCGTTGGCTCCCAAGGAGCGCGCACGGGTAACGTCCTGACTGTAGGAGTTCCACAATGCCTGCAGCCACACCGAGCTCTCCTCGCGCTCGCTCGGAGCCATGTCGCTGCGCGAGAACTGATCGGTGAAGCTCTTGAAGGTTCCGGCGCGGAACACGTTGACGTCCACGCCGAGCTTGTCGATCGCATCCTTGAGGAACATGCGGTAGTAGCTGAAGCCGTCGACGTAGACCAAGCCGAGCGGATCGAGATAGACCTCACCCGCCTGGGCGGCGAGGTAGTACTGCGTCTGATCGAGCGAGTCGGCCGCGACCACGACTCGCTTGCCCGCGGCGCGGAAATCGCGCAGCGCCGCGCCGATCTCCTGCAGCTTCGACAGGCCCGAGGTCGACAGATTGCCGAGATCGAGCACGATCAATTTGATACGCGAGTCGCTCTTCGCCGCGTCGACCGCGTCGATCACGTCCTTCAGCAGGGTTTCCGGCGCCGGGCCGCCCGAGGCCTGGCCCAGAGCGCGCCGCAGGGGATCGCTCGAGAGCTGCTCGACCAGCTCGCCTTCCGGCGCGATCACCAAGGCCGCGCTCTTCGGCACGGTCGGCACGGAGGTGTGGAGAGCGGCGAGAACGAAGCCGAAAATGACCAGCAAGAGGATGAGATGGAGGACCTTGCGTATGCCCTCCAACATCCTCCAAACAAGTGCGAAAAAACCCATGGGCGCCGGCACTGCCTTTCAATGTCCCGGCCGGCGCGCTCGCACGCGCAGGCCCTGACTAGATCTTCTCGTCGATGCGCGCCGCCTTGCCCGACAGATCGCGCAGGTAGTAGAGCTTGGCGCGGCGCACGGCGCCGCGACGCTTGACGCTCACTTCGCTGATCGAGGGGCTGAATGTCTGGAACACGCGCTCGACCCCCTCACCGTGGGAGATCTTGCGGACCGTGAACGAGGAATTCAAGCCGCGGTTGCGCTTCGCGATCACCACGCCCTCGTACGCCTGAACGCGCTCGCGATCGCCCTCGACCACTTTGACCTGCACCACCACGGTGTCGCCGGGGTTGAAGTCTGGGAGCTTGCGCGTCGCGCGCTCGCTGTTTAATTTCTGAATGATCTTGTTCATCGCTCTCGCCCTCTGATCAAATCCGGAACCATCCTCGGCTCAAATCTTCAACCGTCCTGCGCCCGCCGTGCCGCGTGGGCTCGCTTGAACTCATCGAGCAGCGCACGTTCCTCGACGGACACTCCGCGCCGCTCGAGCAGGTCCGGCCGCCGCAACCACGTGCGGCCGAGCGCCTGCTGCAGCCGCCAGCGCCGGATCGCGGCGTGATCGCCCGATGCCAGCACTGCGGGCACCTCGCGCCCGTCGACCGAAGGCGGCCGCGTGTACTGTGGCCAATCCACCAAGCCGTCGCTGAACGACTCCTCGATCGCCGACTCCGCGCTTCCGAGCGTTCCCGGCAGGAGCCGCGCGATCGCATCGATCACCACCAGCGCGGGCAGCTCGCCGCCCGTCAACACATAATCGCCGATCGACCATTGCTCGTCGATCTCGGACTCGATGAACCGCTCATCGACGCCCTCGTAGCGTCCGGCTACCAGTATCAGCCCCGGCCAGTCGCGCGCCGCGCGCGCCTTGCTCTGCTCGAACCGCATCCCGTCCGCGCCCAGGTACACCGACCGGGTGCCCGCCGGGAGCGCCGCCCGGGCCGCGCGCAACGCATCGCGCAGCGGTCCGACCTTGAGCACCATTCCCGGGCCCCCGCCGTACGGCCGATCGTCCACCGTCCGGTGCACATCGCTCGTGAAGTCGCGCGGATCGACATAGCCGACCTCGACCACGCCCCGTTCGAGCGCCCGCCCTATTACGCCGTGCGCCATCGCCTCGCGCAGCATCTGCGGAAACAACGTCACCACCGCAATACGCATCGATTCAGCCCGGCGGCGTCGAGCTCTCGTCCCAGTCGACGAGCACCCGTCGCGCCTGCAAATCCACCCGCCGCAGATGCTGCGGCACGGCCGGCACCCAAGACTCTTGCTCGCCGCGCACCACCATGACCGCGTGCGTCGGTATCTCCACAAAATACGCCACGAGCCCCAAGCGTACGCCGGCCAGATTCACCACCTCGCAGCCGATCAGATCGGCCCGATAGTAGTCTCTGGCACTCCGCGGCGGGAGCTCGCTCCGCGCTACGCCGACCCCGGCGCCCTTCAGCGCCTCCGCCTCCTCGCGCCGGCTGACACCCGCCAGCTTGACGGTGAGTCGGCCTGCGCTGCGTCCGCTCGCTTCGACCGAGTAGGGCTTCCAGTCGTCCCCAACGTGCAGCAGCAAGCTGCGATGCGCCAGCAATCGGTCCGGCGGGTCCGTATACGATCGCAGCTTGACCCAACCGCGGACGCCGAACGGTGCGCCCACTGTCCCTAGCTCGATGAGCGCCGATTTGTCGCAGCCCATCGCAGTCCTCGACCGGGATTGCTTAGGCGGCCTGCTTGCGATAGACGGTCAGCAAGTGCTTGACCCGATCCGACAGGTGCGCTCCTTCCTTCAGCCAGTGCTCGATGCGCGCGACATCCAGGCGCAGCTTGATCTCCGCGCCGCGCGCCACCGGGTTGAAGAGACCGACGCTCTCGAGGCTCGTGCCGCCTTGGCGTTTGCGGCTGTCGGTCACCACCACGTGATAGAACGGCGTCTTCTTGCCGCCCCGTCGAGTCAATCGGATCGTCACCATCTTAACGTCTACCTTGCAATGCCCAGCCGCTAATTGTAATGAATCGGATGGCTTAAGGGCAACAAAAACGGCCGGTCGCCCGGCCGAGCCACCCCAGGCTAGTGCCGCGGACCCATCCCCGGCGGCAGCCGACCCCCCATCCCGCGCATCAGATTCTTGAGCATTCCGCCCTTGGCGACCTTTTTTAGGGTCTTCTGCATCTGGTCGAACTGCTTCAGCAGGCGGTTGACCTCCGGCAGCTGGACCCCGGCGCCTGCGGCGATGCGGCGCTTGCGCGAGCCGTCGATGATGTCCGGACGGCGACGCTCGCGGGGAGTCATCGAGTCGATGATGCCCATCTGCCGCCTGAGCACCTTGGGATTGATCGCCGCGGCCGCGGCGCTGGCATTCGCCTGCAATTGCGCCGGCAGCTTGTCGAGCACCGCCGACATGCCGCCCATGTTTTGCAGTTGGCTCAACTGATCGCGCAGATCCGACAGGTCGAAGGATTTGCCCTTGCTGATCTTCTTGGCAAGCTTCTCGGCCTTCTCCCGGTCGACCTGCTCCTCGACCTGCTCGACGAGCGACAGCACGTCGCCCATGCCGAGGATGCGCGACGCGATCCGTTCGGGTTGGAACAGATCGAGCGCCTCGGATTTCTCGCCGGTGCCGACGAAGAGGATCGGTTTGCCGGTTACTTGCCGCACCGAGAGCGCCGCGCCGCCGCGCGCATCGCCGTCCGCCTTGGTGAGGATGACGCCCGTGAGGCTCAAGGTCTCGTTGAACGCCCTGGCCGCATTCACGGCGTCCTGGCCCGCCATGCTGTCGACGACGAACAGCCGCTCGTGCGGATTGATCGCGGCCTCGAGCTGCCGCACCTCGTTCATCATCTCGGCATCGACGTGCAGCCGTCCCGCGGTATCGATCAAGAGCACATCGTATGCCTGCAGCGTGGCCTCGGTGAGCGCGCGCTTCGCGATATCGACCGGCGCCTCGTGCGTCTGCGCCGGCGCGAATCCGGCGCCGACTTGCGCCGCGAGCGTCTTTAATTGCTCGATGGCCGCGGGCCGATATACGTCGGTGCTGACCATGAGAACTTTGCGGTGCTGCTTTTCGATCAGCCAGCGCGCGAGCTTGCCGGCAGTCGTGGTCTTGCCGGCGCCCTGCAGGCCGGCGAGCATCACCACCACCGGGCGCTGCGCGCGCAGATTGAGCCCGGAGCTCGGTTCGCCCATGAGGCGGACCAGCTCCTCGTGCACCACTTTGACGAATGCCTGCCCCGGCGTGAGGCTCTTGGTGACCTCGACGCCGATGGCGCGTGCCTTGATGGCCTCGGTGAAGGTCTTGACCACGGGCAGCGCGACGTCGGCATCGAGCAGCGCGAGGCGCACCTCGCGCACGGTGTCGGCGATGTTGTCTTCGCTCAGGTAGCCGCGGCCGGACAGGGCATTGAGCGCGCGGGTGAGTCCGGAAGAGAGGCGGTCGAACATGGCGCGCAATGATAGCGCATCAGGCCGCTCGCGTCGGGGCCCGGCTCATGCGGGCCTACGCGGAGTGCGGAGACAGGCCTCTGGGCGCACCTTGCCTCCTTGTGTCATCATTTGGGCCAGCCGTGATCGCCCTTACCCTGTTCGCGCTCTACTCTGCCGGTGCCTGGGTCATGCTGCGAAGCGTGAGCAAGCCGCGGCTCAGCCCGCTCGCTTGGGGCCTGACACTGGGGGCGATTTTCGTCCACTCCGACGCCATCGTTCACATGATGCGCTCGCTCGGACCTTTCTCGATCGGCCTGCTCGAGGCGGTGTCGATGCTCGCGTGGACGCTCGCCGTCATCGCATGCTTCATCGGCGTCGAGAAACAAAATCGATCCATCGGCGCGATCCTGCTGGCGCTCGCGGCATTTGGCGCCGCCGTCACGGGCAGCGGACACGCCTACGCGGAGGAGACCGCACCCGGCTGGGAGCTGACCGCGCACATTCTGCTCTCCATGGGGGCGGCCGCGCTGTTTCTCGCCGCAGCGGTGGCAGCTCTGGTCTTGGTATTCCTCGACCGGCGGCTGCGCGCGCACCGGCTCGCGGGTCTGCCGCGCGCTCTGCCGCCGCTCGATGCGGTCGAAAAAGTGATGTTCCGCCTGATCGGCGCAGGCTTCGTGCTGCTGACCTTGGCGCTGCTCACGGGCTTCATTTTCGTCACCAACCTGCGCACGCAGCACCTCGAGCACAAAACGATCCTGTCGTGCATCGCGTGGGTGTTGTTCGGTGTTCTGCTCATCGGCCGCATTCGCTACGGCTGGCGGGGGCGCGCCGCGGTACGCTGGACGTTGAGCGGTTTCGGCGTCTTGATCCTGGCGTATTTCGGCTCGAAGTTCGTCCTCGAGTATCTACTCGGGCGGCACTGGGGCTAGCCGCTAGAGACGAATGGCTCATCCCTCCCTCGGAGTCCTGTTCTGCGCGCTGGCCGTCTTGCTGCTGCTGGCTGCGTTTTTTGCGGGCAGTGAAACGGCGCTCATGAGCCTCAACCGCTACCGGCTGAGGCATCGCGCCAAGGCGGGCAATCGCGGAGCGCGGCTTGCGGAGGCGCTGCTCGCGCATCCGGACCGGCTGATCGGGCTCATCCTGCTGCTGAGCACCGTGGTCAACGTCGTGACGCCCACGCTGGTCGGCCTCATCACCTTTCGCCTGGGCGGCCATTACCTCGTGGCCCTCGGCGTCATCACGCTCACGTTCGTCTTGCTGATCTTCTGCGAGGTCGCGCCGAAGACCTTCGGCGCGCTGCACCCCGAGCGTCTCGCACTGCCGGCGGCGTACGTGTATACCCCGCTCCTGTGGGTGCTGTATCCGTTCGTCTGGGCGACCAATCTGCTCGCCAACGGCACGCTGCGCCTGCTCGGCGTGCCGCGCCAGCAGGCCTCACACTCGTTGAGCAGCGAGGAACTGCGCACCGTCGTGGCCGAGGCCGGAGCCATGATCCCGCAGCGTCACCAGCAAATGCTGATGAGTATTCTCGATCTCGAGAACGCCACCGTCGAGGACATCATGGTTCCGCGCGTCGAAATCGTCGGCATCGACGTTGAGGACTCCTGGGACAAGGTCCTCACGCAGCTGCGGCAGAGCCAGCACACCCGATTGCCGGTATACGAGGGCGACATCGATCGCATCATCGGTGTTTTGCACATGAAGCGCGTGGTGCACGAGCTCGCACGCGGGCGCCTCGATCGCGAGAGTCTGATCGAGGCTGCGAGCGCCCGCGATACCTATTTCGTCCCGTCGGGCACCCCTCTCAACACGCAGCTGGTCAATTTTCAGCGCGACAAGCGCCGCATGGCATTCGTGGTCGATGAGTACGGCGACATTCAGGGTCTGGTGACCATCGAGGACATCCTGGAGGAGATCGTCGGCGAGTTCACCACCGACCCGGCCACCATGATGCACAAGGACGTGCATCGCGATGCGGATGGGAGCTTCGTCGTCAACGCCACGACCACGGTCCGGGCGCTCAACCGCTCGATGCGCTGGAGCCTGCCGACCGACGGTCCGAAGACCTTGAACGGCTTGATCGTTGAGTTCCTCGAGACCATTCCCGAGCCCGGCACGACGTTGAAGCTCAGGGACTACATGCTCGAGGTGCTGCAAACCGGCGACAACGCCATCAAGACGGTGCGCATTCGCCCGCCCGCACGGGTGGATTAGGTCACATCCGAAATTTGAGAACTCGGTAGGCGCTTTCCGCGACCCGATCCGATCACAATCGAAGCCATGAAAGCCATCGCGTTATTTCTCGGCTTGGCCGCCGCCTCGGCGGTCACTGCGGGAGAGCCCGTTCAGGCGAACCTCATCGGGCAGCGCGTCGTCTCCTCGTTCCCCGGAGCTCCGGTGCTCGTATGCCAATACGCGGGGCCGGAGGCACGTTACGAGGTGGTCGCCTCGACTCCCGCCTGCGCACCCTTCTTGCGCTTGAGCGACGAATCCGAATCGGGCACGCGGGCGGCCGCTCTCGCCCGAACTGCCCCTCCGTAAACTGCGACTACCTCGAGCTCGTCTCGAGCAGTGCGCGACGAGGCGCTCGAGCCGCTGCGCGACTTCGTCGAGCGCCGAGACGGGCGTAACATGGGAGCATGGCCTTCACCGATCCCATCGCTCTCGAGGGTCGCCTCGTCAGCCTCGTGCCCCTGTCGCACGCCCATCACCGCGACCTCGCCGAGGCCGTGCGGGATGGAGAGCTCTGGAGGCTGTGGTACACCACCGTTCCCGCTCCCGAGACGCTCGGCGCCGAGATCGACCGGCGTTTGCAGCTCTGGAAGAACGGGTCGATGCTACCGTTCGCCGTGATCGAAAAATCGAGCGGCGAAGCGGTCGGCATGACCACCTTCATGAACATCGACGAGAAGAACCGGCGCGTGGAGATCGGCTCGACTTGGTACCGCAAGCGCGTTCAGCGCAGCGGCGTCAACACCGAATGCAAGCTTTTGTTGTTGGCGCACGCGTTCGAGACGCTCGCCTGTCTCGCGGTGGAGTTCCGCACGCATTTCTTCAACCGTCAAAGCCGCTCGGGAATCGAGAGACTCGGCGCGAAATTGGACGGCATTTTGCGCCAGCACATGATCGGTGCGGATGGGACGCTGCGCGATACCTGCGTGTACAGCATATTGGATCGCGAGTGGCCCACCGTGCGCGCGCATCTCGGGTATCAATTGAGCCGACCCCGATAGGGAGCTCTCACCTGAACGCCGTGGTCATCTCGTAATCGCGGCCCTCGCGACCACGCCGCCCTTCATAACGAACGAGACGCGCTCGACCGCGCTGATGTCCTCGAGCGGGGAGACGGGAACCGCGACGATGTCGGCGTAGTAGCCGGGCTTGAGAGCGCCAATTTCGCCATCCCACCCCAAGAGCCGGGCGCCGTTGATCAAGTCGGCCTGCAGCACCGCTAGCGGCTTCATGCCGTACTTCGCCATCAGCGTGAGCTCGCGCGCCTGAGTGCCGTGCGGAAAGGGTCCGACATCGGAACCCACAGCGAAGGGGATGCCCGCCGCGAGTTGACGTTTGAACTCCTTGACCTTGTACTCGAACAGCGGCCGTTCGTCGCGCTGTGCGGGATCCGCCGGGGGCTTCGCAAAATACTCGAAGATCGTGAGCGTGGGCACGGCGGGAATGTTCCTCGCCTTCATGATCCGCATGGTCTCGTCGCTCAACTGGGTCGCGTGGTCGATCGAGGCCACGCCGGCCTGCGCCGCGTACAGCGTACCGGGTTCACCCGTGGCGTGGACCGCGACTTTGGTGCCGAGGCGCGCGGCCTCCGCGACCGCGGCGCTCAATTCGGCGGCGCTGTACTGATACGGCGTGTGTAGAACGCCGTCGCGCACGGTGTCCGGCCCCGTCTCATAGATCTTGGCGAAATCCGCGCCTTCTTTGCGCTGCCCGCGGATCACGGCGATGAGTTCCTCGGCGTTGTTCGCGTAGGTGGCATTCGAGAGGACATGCTGCGCCGGGTTGAAGCCGATCGCATCCTCGTGGCCTCCGAGGATGTCTATGGCGTTCCCGCTGATGCGCAGGCGCGGCCCCGGAATGAGACCGGCGTCGATCGCGTCGCGCACGGCGGTGTCGGCGGAGCCGGCGCCTTCGGTGCCCATATCGCGCTCGGCCGTGAAACCGGCCAGAAGATCCGCGCGCGCGGCGAGGATGGCGCGGACGGTGCGCGCCGCGACCGATTCCTGGACGGTCTGCAGATCCTCGGCGCCGGGGTGCAAGAACAGATGCACGTGCGCGTCGATGAGGCCGGGCAGCAACGTGCTGCCGCCGAGATCGATCACCTCCGCTCCGGCCGGGCGCGATACCGCGGAACCGACCGCCGCGATGCGCTCGCCTTCGATCAGCACTTCACCGGGGGTCACGAGTCGCCCGGTGTCGACCTCGAGGAGGTGCGCGGCGTGCAGAACGATCGGGTGATTCGATTCGGCGGCCGGCGCACCGAGCGCGGACGATTCCGGCGCGGAGGCGGTTCCGGGGCCTAGCGCCAGAAGCAGCGCGCAAAGCACCGCGTGTTGCATGTTCATCCCCGCACCTCGCACGCCGCCGTCGCCTCCCGCTTGGTTACATATTAACGAACTGGGGGCGGCTTAACCCCCTTTCGGCGCCTGCGTCGTTTCAAGGAGGGAGTTCCCCACAATCGCAGGAGCCGATCGATATGAGCAGAATGGGAGTCTTCCTCGCCTTGAGCCTCGCTCTGACGGGCGCCGCCAGCGCGCAGTCCTTGGGCAATATCGCCGAGGTCAGCATCGTCGACCGCGACACCGGCGTCGCCTTGAGCCCGCACTATTACCGCGGCGAGTATTGGGTGGCCGGCCGGCCGGGCGCCAAATACGCCATCGAGGTTCGCAACCGCCTCGGCGAGCGGCTGCTCGCGGTCACCTCGGCGGACGGAGTCAACGTGCTTTCGGGCGCGACAGCGGCCTTCGACCAGACCGGTTACGTATTCGACCCCGGCGAGCGCTACCAGATCACCGGCTGGCGCAAAAGCGACGCCGAGGTCGCGGCGTTCACCTTTACCGAGTCTCCCAACTCGTATGCCGAACGCACCGGACGCCCTGCCAACGTGGGCGTGATCGGCCTCGCGCTGTTTCGAGAGCGTCGGCCGCCGACGGTCTGGGTAGCGCCGCCTCTGCAGGCAGAATCCGCGCCCCCGCCCAGCGCGCCCTCGGATCGGGCCGCGGCCCCACTTGCCGGCATCGCCCCCTCGGCGATCCCGGCGCCTCAGGCGAAGCTCGGGACCGGACACGGAGAGCGCGAGTACTCGTACGTCAACCACACCGAGTTCGCACGGCTGCAGCCGCAGCCGAATGAGATCATCCGCATCCGCTACGACAGCCTCGAAAATCTGCTCGCCATGGGCATCGTGAAGCGTCCGCGCCCGCTTCCCCCGACGACGAACCCATTCCCAGCCTCGCCGGAGCAGCAATACGTTCCCGACCCGCCGGACTTCGCACGGCGCGGGCTGCCATAATGAGATGATGAGCGATGCGGGCGAGACCGACGAATCTTTGCTGACGCGCTACGCCCGCGGCGAGGCCGAGGCGTTCGAAGTGCTCTATCGGCGGCACGAGATGCGCACCTGGCGCTACCTGGAGCGCAACGTGGGGAATCGAGCGACGGCGGACGAACTGATGCAGGAGGTCTGGTTCGCCGTCGCACGGGAAGCCCCGAACTACCGAGCCACCGCGCGATTCACCACCTGGCTCTTCACCATCGCGCACAACCGCATGATCGACTGGATGCGAACGAATCGGCCGCAGGCGAGCCTTTCGACCTTGGGGTACGAGTCGGGATCGGTGATCCTGCAGCTCACCGCCAACCCGAGCACAGGTCCGCTCGCAGCAGCGGTGGCGCAAGAGGAATCGGCTGCGCTCGCCGAAGCGCTCACGCGGCTGCCCGCCGAGCAGCGCGATGCCTTTCTGATGCAGATCGAAGGCGGACTCGGCGTGGAGGAGATCGCGGCGATCAGCGGCGTCAGTTTCGAGACGGCCAAGAGCCGCTTGCGCTACGCACGGAGCAAGCTGCGCGAAGCGCTGAAGGAGTTCGCGTGAACGAGCGACCACCGAACCAAGAGGACGACCTCGACGAGAAGTATCGGCGCGCGTCCGCCCGAGACGGGAGCGGGCCGAGCGAATCGGTGCGGCGCGCCGTGCTGCGCCATGCCGCCGAGCTCGCCGCGAAGCGCGGACCGCGCGAGCTCGCGCCCACGAAGATCGATTTCGAGCAGCCGGCCGCGAATGACGCGCGCTGGCGGCCCGCGGCTTACGGCGGCCTCGCCGCCGCGGCCCTCGTGGGTCTGCTGGTGGCTCCCCATTTCATGCCGCCCTCCTCGCGGCCGCCCGCTTCGCAGCCACCCTCCTCGCGGCAGCCCGCTTCGCCGCCGTCTGCGCCCACCACCGCGCCCCGGTCCGCGGCCGAGCAGGCTGCGGCTGCGCCGGTGCCCGAGAGCCGAGCGCCCGCCCTAGCGCTTAACCCCGCGCTTGCGCCGCGTCCCGCGCCGACGCCGCGCGCCGGCGTTCCCATGGAGACGCCGCGCGTGCCAAGCGTCGACGATGCCGCGAGCGCCTCGAACCGCTCGCGGCGCTACGCGCCCGCCGCCGCGCAGCGGGTTCCCGCGCCGCCCCCGGCCCCGGGGGCTCTCGCAGCAGCGGCGCAGGCACCAATCGATGCCGCGACAGCGCTGCGGCAGGCGGCGCAAAGCGGTGACACGCAACGCCTCCAAGCACTCCTCGGCGAGCAAATCGACGTCAATGCGCGGGATGGCGCCGGCCGCACGGCGCTGATGCTGGCCGTGTATCGCGGTCAAGCGCAGGCGGTGGATGCGCTCCTTGCGCGCGGCGCGGATCCCAACGCGGCTGACGCGAGCGGCACCACGCCGCTGCAAGCCGCGGTCGCCGGCAATCAGTCGGGCATCATCGCGGCGTTGCGCCGCGCCGGGGCTCGCTAAAAGCGTCAGCCTCGCGCGGTTCAAATCGCTTCGCGCTGCACAAAACGCCTCGCGCGGGACAAAACGCCTCGTGCGGCACAAACCGCCTCGCGCGGTTCAAACCGCGTCGAGCGCCTCGGCGAGGCGTCTCACTCCGCGCACCGACATGCCTTCCGGCAAGCGTTTCGGCACGTTTGCCTCAGGCACTACCGCCGATTTGAAGCCGTGCTTCGCCGCCTCGCGTAATCGCTCCTCGCCGAACGGCACGGGCCTGATTTCTCCTGCGAGCCCGAGCTCGCCAAAGACGATGAGCGATTGCGGCAAAGGCGCATCGTTGAGGCTCGATCGGGCGGCCAGCACGATCGCCAAGTCGCCCGCGGTCTCCTGCAGCCGTACGCCGCCAACCACGTTGGCAAATATGTCTTGCCCCGCGAGCATGAGCCCCGCGTGACGATGCGCCACCGCAAGGAGCATGGTGAGCCGGTTGCCGTCGATGCCGACGGCGACCCGCCGCGGGTTCGCGCCGAGGCTCGTATCCGCCAACACCTGCACCTCGATTAACAGCGAGCGCGTGCCCTCGCGCAACACGGTGATTACGCTCCCTGGCACGGGCAAAGCGTGTCGCGACAAAAAAATCGCCGACGGGTTGGCGACCTCACGCAGACCCTGCTCGACCATCGCGAACACTCCGATCTCGTTGGCGGCACCGAATCGATTCTTGACCGATCTCAGCACGCGGTAGCGGCTGCCCGTGTCGCTCTCGAAGTAAAGCACCGTGTCGACCATGTGCTCGAGCACCCGCGGGCCGGCGATCTGGCCTTCCTTGGTGACGTGGCCCACAAGCAGCACGGCCGTGCCGCTCGCCTTGGCGAATCGCACCAATTCGGCGGTGCCTTCGCGCAGCTGCGACACCGCACCGGGGGCCGCCTCGATGCGCTCGGAATACATGGTCTGGATGGAATCGACGATCAGGGCGCGCGCCTTGAGGCTCGCCGCGGTCTGCACGATGGATTCGACTTGAGTCTCGGCGATGAGCCGCGCCGCCGCGGTCCCGAGCCCCAAACGCCGCGCCCGCAAAGCCACCTGCTGCAGCGATTCCTCGCCGGTCGCGTACAGCACCGGCCCGGCCGCATTGAGCGCCGCAGCCGACTGCAGCATGAGCGTGGACTTGCCGATTCCCGGATCGCCGCCGATCAGGGTCACCGAGCCCGCGACCAGGCCGCCGCCGAGCACGCGGTCGAGCTCGGCCGATCCGGTCGAAAGGCGCGCAGGCTCGTGCGTCGCCTCCTCGGCGAGCGAAGCGGGGGAATCATGCCGGGCGGGTCGCGACGCACGGCGCCCGGAGGCGCCGCTCGGCGCCGCCTGCACCTCGGCCACCAGGGTGTTCCACTCATTGCAGGCAGGGCACTGTCCCTGCCATTTTGGCGAGGAGGCGCCGCAGGACTGGCAAACGAACACCTCCTTCAGTCTAGCCATCGGGTTCCTGTAGGACACTGAATTTTGTGAGCTTAGCATTGCAGCGAAGGGTGCCCGATCACCTATACTGCGCGCCTTCTGCGGATTGATTATGTCTATAGCATGCGCAAATATGGGTTGATCGCGGCAATCCTGGGATTCGGTCTCCTGGGACTCGACGTCTTGCTGCGGGGGAGGGTCAACCTAAGTCTGTGGGCGTGGCTCGCGGGTGCGGTGCTCACCAGCGGCGGGGCCGCACTATTTCTGGCCGGCCGCTGGATTTCGACGGCTACGGCGGTCCCCACTCCCAAGGCGCCCCCCCGGCCCGGCCCCGATACCGCACGGCTGCTGGACAACTTCGAGCAGCGCTTTGCCGAGCTCAAGGGCCGCAAAGGGAGCGACACCGTCTTGGGCGACTTGTATGTTTTGGGCACCCAGCTCGAGCAGCGCGGCCGGGGCGCTCAGGCCACGGCGGTGTACCGGCACCTAACACGCATCGACAATACCTATCGCGACGTCGGCACCCGCCTGCGGCGCTTGCTCGACGCCGAGCGCGCCAACTCTAAGGCGGTCCCCACACCATCGCCGGCGCCCGTCACGGCGCCGTCTCGCGCGTCTCCCGCTCCTGCCCCCCCAGCGACCGCAGCCGTCAAGAGCGCGAACCCGGCCGCCGCGTCCCCGTCCCGAGATGCCGCAGGCCAGCCGCAGCAGCTCGGCCGCTACCAACTCGAGCGCGAGATCGGCCGCGGCGCGATGGGCATCGTCTATCTGGGACGCGACACCGCCATCAACCGCCTGGTCGCGATCAAGGCGATTCCGCTCGCGACCGAGTTCAGCGAATTGGAGCTCTCGGAAGCGCGTGCGCGCTTTTTCCGCGAGGCCGAGACCGCCGGCCGCCTGAATCACCCGAACATCGTGACGATCTACGATGTCGGCGAAGAGCACGGGCTCGCCTATATCGCGATGGAATATCTGAAGGGCCGTCATTTGAGCGACTATGCGGCGTCCGATACCCTGTTGGAGCCGCGCAAGGTGCTCGACCTCATCGGGCGCACGGCGCAGGCGCTCGGCTTCGCGCACAAGCAGCAGGTGGTGCATCGAGACATCAAACCCGCGAACATCATGTACGACCCGAGCGCGGACGTGCTCAAGATCACGGACTTCGGAATCGCGCGCTTGACGGGCACCGGCACGACGCGCACCGGGATCGTGCTCGGCACCCCATCCTTCATGTCGCCGGAACAGCTTGAGGGTCGAACTGTGACCGGTCACTCGGACTTGTTTTCGTTGGGTGTTAGCCTGTTTCAATTGCTGACCGGCCACCTCCCGTTCACCGCGGATACCATGACGGGACTGATGCAGCAGATCGCGGAGGCGCCGCACCCACCGTTGCGAGCGTTCCGGCCGGACTTGCCGGCGTGCGTCGAGGAAATCATCGATCGCGCGCTGGCCAAGAATCCCGAAGTGCGATTCGACACCGGGGCGCAGATGGCAGCCGCATTGGACGATTGTCGGTCAAAACTGCCGACCGGATTACCATGATCGAGTGCGACGATAAGATGTTAGAAGCGAGCATTCGCGCATGAGCCTACGCGGGAAGATTGCGAGCGTGGCGCTCACCGACACCGGCAAGGTGCGCGAGCACAACGAGGACATGATCGGCGCCGAGGCGGACATCGGCTTGTTCGTGCTCGCCGACGGCATGGGCGGCTACAACGCCGGCGAGGTTGCGAGCGGAATCGCCGTCAAGACCATCATCAATCTGGTCCGCGACGCCGTACACCGCGAAGACTTGAGCGTGCGCGACCCCGAGACGGGCCTTACGCGCCCGAGCATCATTCTGCGTGACGCGATTCACAGAGCGAACAAAATCATCTACCACACCTCGAAGACCCAGCCGCAATGTGAAGGCATGGGTACGACGGTCGTCGCCTGCCTGTTCTACGACAATAAGATGTCCATCGCGCACGTCGGCGATTCGCGGCTTTACCGGCTGCGCGACAACCGATTCGAGCAGATGACCCTGGATCATTCGCTGCTGCAAGAGCTGGTCGACCGCGGCTTTTATTCGCAGCAAGAAGCGCAGCGGGCGACCAATAAGAATTATGTTACGCGGGCTCTCGGAGTCGAGCAGAATGTGGAAGTGGAGATCCATGAGCAGCCGGTCCAAAAGAGCGACTACTACGTGCTCTGTTCGGACGGCCTCTCGGACATGATCGAGGATGAGGATATTCACTTAACAATCAGTACCTTTAGTGCTAATCTTGATAC
>Ga0182030_10005555_pt1 | contig 26721 bp, 25 predicted proteins | sample 812S3MmetaG_FD_121299 | JGI IMG/M metagenome (GOLD analysis project Ga0182030, IMG submission 121299) | Permafrost microbial communities from Stordalen Mire, Sweden - 812S3M metaG (Illumina Assembly) | ecosystem: Environmental > Terrestrial > Soil > Wetlands > Permafrost | place: Sweden...
CACCCTCCCCGCACGCAACTCCCTCCTCAAAGCCCCCAGCTCCACCTCCAGCAAATCCCCATACGCGGTCCCAAAAACCTCATCCATACTCTCCAGCGTCCGGCCCTTCGTCTCGGGCACCACCCACCACACGACGAATCCCATAACCGTGATACAGGCCGCGAAGAAAAAGAAGAAGCCGCCTTTCAGCGTGCTGAGCATGGAGGGAGAAGCACGCGCGATCGCGAATTGGGAGAGCCATTGCGCGGCGGTGGTGAGACACACGGCGAGGTCTTTGATGCGGGTGGGGAAGATTTCCGCGCAGTAGACCCAGACGACGCCGTTCCAGGCGAAGGAGAAGAAGGCCTTTTGTTGTTTTAGTGTTTGTTTACCTACTTACTCGGGTGGGGTAAGAAGGGGTGAAAATTTCCTTCTAGAACTCTCCTTAAGAATCAGGGAGGGGAAAGGGGTACGCACAGCATATACATAAACACAAACAATGGCGATCCACCCCGCGACACTCTTACTCTGCGGTCTCGTAAGATCGACATGAGCAACCGTGACAAAAGCCCCGATATACCAAAGCGCAAGCGAGGTGCCGATCGATGATGTGATGAGGAGTTTACGGCGGCCAGCGCGGTCGATGAAGAAGGAGAGGGAGAGGATTGTTGCAATCGTCTTCACTACAGCATACATCCCTATATTACTCTCATCAGTCCGCTCTCCCAACTCCAAAAACAATGCAGAAACTTACCAGAAGCTAACAAAACAACTTTCGTCCCATCAAAACCAATACTTTTAAAAATCGTCGGTGTATAAAAATTCATCCCATTAATACCCGTCAGATTCTGTCCGAACATCAACCCCAGTCCAATCAATACCCGTTTCCGATTTCCAGGCCACCATAACTCTTTAAATAGCCCAAATCTTGAATCGGGATTACTCCGCGGGCTAGGCCGTTCTTGCCTCGCTATCGCGTCCTCGATCTCCTCGATCTCGGTGTTGATGTACTCATGCTCAGCACTCAGATGCCTAACATAAGACAATATTTTCCTCGCTTTGAGCTTATCCCCTTTCTTAACCAGAAAGCGTGGGGACTCGGGGAGGATGAAGATAGCGGAGAGGAGCAGGAGAGGGGAGGGGATGAGTTGCATAGCGAGGGAAATTTGCCATTGTCGGGTTTGGGTACCGGGAATATATTGGTTGACGATGTAATTGCACCAGTAGCCGAGCAGGGAGGAGAGCTGATTGTTGATTTCGTAGATTCCGACAAGGGAGCCGCGAATCGAGGGGGGTGACAGTTCGGCGATATACTATAGGGAGGGGGATTAGTAGGGGATGTGTTGTGAAAGTGAGAGAGGATGGAAGTGCGAACCAAGGGCACGATGACGGTTGCGCTCCCAGTTCCGAGACCGGTGATGGCGCGAGCGGCGTACATCATGTCTAGTCTCCCGTAGGAGAATGTCTTGCTATGATTAGTTTCAACAATTAGATGGCCTGGGACAGACAAACCTGCAATGCAGCACCAACTAAATAAACAGCTGCCGCGATAGCTAACGCTACTTTTCTCCCCCAATACTTCATAGCTGGAAATGTCCCAACCGCCCCAACAAGCCCTCCTATTTGCAAGAAAGAAACAATGTTCGAGGTGATATTGTTATAAGATGCGGTCCCAACAGGAGGAAGATGAAAGTCATGATAGAAAGAAGGAAGGACGAGGACACCGGCGATGACACCGTTGTTATATCCAAACATCCAGCTGCCGAGACAAGCGATGAAAGTTAGGAGGTAGATTCGGTAGTTGTAGACTTCTTTTGGGGTGGGACGCCCTTCGGGGGCTCGACTGAAGCCCATTGTGAGAAGGATATGCGGGGTCTAGGGTGGTGGAGTAAGGTAATGGAGAGGTCATTTAATGCTAGGTTAATAAGAACAAATGAATGAGTATAGCAATGAGCTGCATATATTATTTTTTGGGAGATCTAGGGAGACTTGGGATAGCTTGAGTCAAATCAGACTGATGATTTCTAGCAGTCAACTTTCACAAGCGGGGTACTTGAAGTTGAAATAGAAAGATACTTCATATTGAAGTCCACGATATGTAAGCTAGACAGCGAGAACGGGCATTAGTTCGAGTAAATAGGCAAGATGTTGCGGAAAGAAGTGGGGACTTGGAAGTATAAGGAAGGGAAAGCCTCCTATTGATTCAGAAAAGCGACAGCGGACCTTGGGGGTCAAAATATATGCAAGTTTCTGCAGTATAGCAAGACTTAGTTGCCGTCAAACACCGACAAAGGGAAAGAGTGGGATGATTGGAGTGTGAGGAGGGTTGTCGGGGAGTAGTGAGGTTTTAGTAACCAATGAACACGGGTAAAGGTTTACTCGTACGGAAGGTAACGCGAGCTTATTGGCAGAGATAACTTCTCTCATGATATCTCGTTCTAGTTACTTGTAACTGCGCCTAACTTGAGGTAGCAAGAATAGAATATGTGATTGACAGCGATATCGGAATGAGACGACTGTGAACGCAAGAGAAGTGACGAATGGCGAGCAGCTGGTGGGCCATAAAAATATGGGAAAGTACGATTCTTCAGTTCTGAGAAAAGGCAAGAACGAGGTCTTGTCTCGAACTCGAAATGACAAAAACTGAAACAGAGGTCGCTTCCTCACAGCAGGCACCAGATAATCTATGAACCTTCAACCCAAAAAAAGTTACAGCCTCTCCTCAATCCCAATCCCGTTCCCACAACCAAAACTTAAAGACAGCGTGATCCACTACACCGCCGTTCCATTCCCATTCAAATTCACCGTTGCATCTTCAGGCGGGTACATGACATGCAAGTAGGATACTTCTTTGTGCCTTCTGTGCCGTACTCAGATTGCCATTTGTAGCCTGGCGCCATATAAGGTACGAACTTCGGAGGAAGGGACGTCTTCTGGCACCTCTAGAGATAATCCCTCGACATCGGCCGCTGTGGATTGTAGACTTACTGCAGCTCAGATGAGTGTGATGATGATAGAGGAGTGCATTTCGATGCCGGAGGTCGAGTGATATTGGGTTGTAGGTGGGGTGTTTGATGGAGGGGGTGGCTGGAGATTGTGGCGCAAAATCAAAGACGAAGATATCGACGTCTTAAGATACATCGCGATTGAAGTGGAGAATAGGTCCGTTCTGAGGATATCCTCCGTAAGACCCGTATTGGCCGACTCTATGCTCTCATCGAGAGTCATAATAAAGCAAAGTTAGGACCGCTAATTGCAAAATCCTGGTGCTTGATCATCTGGTACATTGCCTGTACATAAAACACAATTATGTTTGTCGCCGGGACATTGTGAGTCTTCCTTACACTCAGAGAGCCAGGTTGAGCCGTTCTTGATATAGAGAGCGCAGATCTCATTTGGTGAGACTGATTGGATATCAGCGGGGCCATCCCTCGGGCTGACTGGGTGAGGCGTCGCTGCTGCCATGCCAGCAAAGACACATGTGGTTATAATTGATGGCCGCATTTCGGTCCTCGAATTTGAGGAGTTGGATACGTAGATCTCGAGTGAATTCTGGATGTCATGTTAGCATTTCATTTGCCAGATCGATACTGAGACCTACTGTAGCAGGATAGAATAGAGGGGGTGGCTGACCTTAGGATTGTGGCGCAAATTCGTTCCTGAAAAAAGGAAAAAAGTTTGAAAGTCCTAAGTCGAACTCATGGTGGTCGCAGTATGATATAGATAAAGACTGTGCTCATTCCAAGGATTCCCGGGTTCTCCGCAGGAAGATAATTCCTATACATGTTGAGTGGATTGCAGATTACTCCTGAATGCCAAGCGAGCCAATGCCTAGAAGGAACAGGAGGATGCTCACAACAACTTGCAATTGGTAGAATAGATAACAAAACGGAATCGTAAAATCTCTCTGTTATGGATGCATTGGGAGAGGATTCTGATTCACGTCTTCCCTAAACCCAAGAAATTTAATAATGTTTTCACTCCACTCGCGAAGCTTCACTTCCAATCCTGAGACTTGTGTCATTTTGATCACAGTCCTGGCGAGTATTCTTTCAATTCAGGCTCGTATGGAAGCATGGGTTTATAAAAATCCTATCAACTCAAAAACTTCCAAGAGTCGAGAAAAGTATCTGACCTTGTAGACGGAATAGTTGAGCCTTCACGTGACGGATCCTACCGAGCTCATTGCTCGTCATCCTGGATCCGACAAATGGAAATGAGAATCTAGTGATGTTTGAAGGTCGCTGACATAAATTTCATGAAAGATAAATTTGACTTTTGAGGAAATGATAAAATAATTCAAAATTTTGGGGTGAATTTTCAGTATTTAGATGTCATGATTAATGCTGAACACACCACGGTGTGCTGTATTCTCTCATCAAAGCCCAGAGCCTTCCTTTACATAAAAGATAGGTATTTTGAACTTTGGTATAGAAGGAATTATCCCTCAAATTTCTCATCGACACGTTCCGTCAACCTACGACTTGAACAACATGAATCCTGAATTACCCCTGAGCGCCAGGTGACTTTAAGCGAGCGCGAGAGGGCCATCATTATGAGTAACCCCATCCACAAGCATCGGTCAGGGCTTTGGTTAAATTGGAAATTGGAAGATGTCGAACGAGGTTCGAAGACTTAGAGAACAGGCTGCTTGTTCAAGAAAGATTCCCTAGGACCAGCTCCTGACTCCTGAAGGAGTTAAGCGAGATATTGCCAACATAAACGTTCACTTTCTACAGTCATTGGAAGTGTAAAGTAACCAGAGATCCATAGAACATCAATATGATCCACTAGACCAAGCCCTGTTCAAAGTAATGTACTTCTATCTTCCATTTTGGTATTCGGATGAAGCACTGGCTCCCTAGGCAGCACGTATGGTCAGAAAAGATAGAAAATAGTTTTCCATATTGCATGTGTACAAACTCTAGGACGGGACTAATGGCGTGTTTGAGATATTAGAAACTCAATGTAGAACATTGAAAAAAACGATTGATCGCGTTACACAACAGAAGGGATGTTTCAGAATCATGTGATTTCATTACGTCGCGCTTTCTCTTCTTCCCTTGATCCAGCCCCTTCCATTCATTTCTCCAATGTGATATTCCACACCCAAACAGGTGTATAAATTATATCGAAAGCTTCTAGATCACGATAGCGGCGTGATTTGAGCTCCAACATACGGCTACTCACATGGCTTCTGTTCCAATATCGCGAAGAACTCTCAGCATTTCATTGCAGCTCGATGCTTCCTCTTCTCGTCTCATTCGCTCGATCAAGAATGATGTCCTATCATCCAGTAAAGAGGTAGTTGACCATGCTGAGGGTGTTGGATTGTTCCAGCACCTACCATGCCGCCAACGCATTCTTTGCGAAAAGAAGCTGCAACAAGTGGCCGCCTGACAAACTCAATTCACCATACAGCTAGTCAATCCTCACAAAGTCTGGTCAATTTGGAGAAATAAGCTATACATATTTTACGGAGTAAGCTGCGATTCGGACGATTTGCAGAGTGTTTATGCAGAGTTAGCTGCTGAATTTTTTGGGGATGAAATGCGAGCCGAGCGGAAGAAAATTGGCTGGGAAACTTGGAAGAACAGATGGACAGATCCTGATAACTTCACTCCACTGCTTATGGTAGTAGGTGGCATTCCCTTTGAGACAGCTACCCATGTGTTGGAAAACTTGCAAGCGAAATATTCCAAGACGGGGCCTATCCCAGCCACAACCAACGGTCTTGCTATCCGCGATGGTGTACGTGGTAAATATAATCGATATCCGTACAAAAAAGAGCCAATCTTCCCCTGGAGCTACTTCCGATTCCAAAGAAATGAGAATTAGAGACAAAGAATACCAAACGCGACATCTCGACTATCATTTCCATTGAGCGCTCAGAAACTTTCGGTCGCTGCCAAAAGAAGCCATTATGCACAACCTCGAGTCGATCAATTCAAACGTACAAAGACGCGAATGAAGCACTACACCTCCTGGCCATGCTCTGGTCTATGTCTGGTTGGGATGATCAAGTTGGAATATGGTTTCAGAAAACAGCGCAGAATTTTGAAGGAAGACTATAGCGAAAGAGGAACTTTGTTGAGCGCGAAAAGACTTTGGTTGATTTAGGAGGTCATCGGCGACTTTTGGATTCTTCTAAACCTGCCTTAAGGGAAGAGTGTACTCTACCTTAGGAAGATTCAGTCGTCTGCCAAAAAGCTAAGGTTCGCTCAAGGAAGTTCCATAGAAAGTATATGATCGACCTTTTCGTTTATACCAAGATATATTTACCATTCATTCTTCCAAGATTCAAGAAGCGTACGAGCTTCCCTGCAGTCGTCTATTTTAGGAATGCATTTCATCCCGAATCCAAGCCAGATATTCCGATCATATGCCTTGTCAAAAGAGGAAACGGAAGAGGAAATTGAAAACTAGGTATGGGCTAAAACCGCCTCTCAACTCACAATAAAAACCTAACCGCTAAATTTTCTCGGGATCCATCAAGTAATCACCCCCATCTCCAGTCCCAAAGCTCTGTGAATCACACAAACAACCAACCCCACCCATTTGCCCAACATAGAAATCCCTTATAACGACCACAGCTGTCCTGAATCAGACAATACCTAGGTTCTAGTGCTAAAACAGCTAGAGGTGGGATGTGATTGTAGTAGGACCCTTGTCTTCTTCCTACTTAGTAAACAATTGAATTGCATCTATTGGTTGTGTATTGGGTTATGGATAGTTTGATAGAGATGCGAGGGTGTTGTAAAGGCAGTTGATGGTTGTTTTGAAGGGTGAAGATTTGTTGGGACATTGTCTTACCATCTTCGTGTAAGATATCACCCTATAGACACCCCTGTTAATAGAATGAAAATAAGGATGGAGCGTGTAAAGGCTGCTTTCCTCCTAATAGCTCTAATAATGAGGGATGAGATCCAACACCAGCTGGGAGATCTTTGAAAATGAGTCTGATGCAGTAACCTCGGGACTTGGTGAAATCCAAGTTCATTCTTAGTCTCCTAGCAACATCTATGCTCAACGTAAACGCAAACCTTACCCTCTCCTTGTGCATTCTAGTTTTCCACAATCACTTCCCCAAACCTCTCGCCTCTATCCCCTTGTACAACTCTACCCAAACCCTCAGCCATATCAACACTTATAATCCCACATTATACCTTTCTCCAATCCGTCATACATCTCCCCACACACCCCAACCCTGCAACCTCCACAACCTTCTCATGCCAGCTCAATAACACACTCATCGCCGCCCCACTACTCTCACCGCCTCCCCCTGGTCTGCCTCCCATCTGTGAGAACCCCGTGCTTTGAGGTGTAAGCGTTGATCCCCTCGTCGGTGTACGAGCCGTCGCTGTGGACGAAGCTGCCATGCCTTTATACCTACTCCCCAAATATTAGCCCTCAGCCCATCTCATCCAAATCACAACACAATAAACAGGAAACACTACAGGTATTTCATAAGCACATCCAACACCTCCCCGCCCCCCTCACCCCCCCATATCCCCTTCAACAACCCCGGAATCTCACTCGCCCTCACCCCCTGCAGCACCTCCACAACCGTCTGTAAATGCAAATCCTTAACCGCCTCACTTCCCCCATACGGCGCCGCCTCCAGTGCGCCCCTTAACGCACCCTCTGCGTCGCCTCCTCGTAATAATTGACGTACTTGTTGACCTACATTTCGGATTTCGGGTTCGGTGACGGGCGCGAAGGCGGGGTGCAGAGTCGAGGTGTCGAAGTTGGTGGACGAGTCCGGGTCGAGCGCGTCGATGTTTATGGTGCGCCAGTTGTCGGAGAGGGAGGCGTTGGAGACTTGTTGGATGATGGACATGGTGGCGGTTGGTGTAGAAGGTGGGAGGTATTATAGTTGGGGGAATGGTGTAGAAGAGGGGTTAGTGGGGTTGTTGATTTGGAGGTGTGGATTGTGCGAGATTGTATCGCGGAAGAGTTAGTAGTATGTAATCGTGACACGGAGTGGGTGTATTCTCTTCTTGACTTTATGTGCAAGAATGCAGGTCTTTAATCCTTCTGTCGCTGTCGTGGTGGTTGCTCTTTCCTCCCAACACACTCCAATTGAAGATATCACTCACTCACTCGCACACACACAGCTGCCGCCTCATCATCAAGCCCGCCTCGCTTGACACAGGTGTCTCCACAACCAACTTTAATCACACACCCACCGTCTCTCTATATCCCTATAAACACTCATCTAAACACACACCCTCTCCCATGCCCCCAAATTTTGAAATTCTAGTCCAGGTGCCCCCCACGAACCAGCGATAGCGTGCCTGCCGCAGCGGCAGAACGTGTCTCATGCAACCATAACCCAACACACTGGTAGCGGATCCTCCCTTCTAACGTTCCATGCATATTCTGGAAAGACACGGTGTTCCTCTCAAGATTTCTAAGCCCCCAACCCAACAGTAATATTATCCAAGCCACGCTCCCCTGTTGTACCCAGGGAAATGTGTCCTATCATCTCCCGTGTTTCGTACAAAGCACCTAGTACACTGCCCCCATCTCATCCCATACTACTACCCATGGGATTACCCGCCGTCCGCGCCTCTTGCTACAGAAACGCCGGGTACTTTCCATGGGTCCTAAATCCGGCATGCGAGGCTGCGACGGGTTAGTGCTAAGCTACGTACGGTACTTTACCCCCTTCCCAGCCCAGCGGCCAATTTACCAGGACGGGTAGGAGAATTAATTACCTAGATAGGGAGGAGTAACGATATCACCTCGTAACCTATGAAAGGGATGGAGGCTTAGAAGGCTTGAATGACGTAAGTTTGTGATGGGATTGGTATAATTACCGCATTATGATTTTTTTTTGCTTTTTGGGGTGAGTGGGGTTTGGTTTCGGGATGAGCATCTACGGCTGGTGGTATAGCGTATGTGATGGAAATATGGCTTGTTTTGTGGGATTAGGACATAGTTTAATGATGTGAGCCTATGATTTGATTGATCCTTTTGATGGGCAAGAATCACATCATTTCAAAAGCAGAATTTGTTATTTGAAAAGTATTTTAGATCTTATTATAATTCTAATATCGCTCGCTCGTTCTTCCTTGGTACGCAGACTGAGACTATAATCCTCACATCCCATCTAACACTCCTCTGATCAATCTCTCGGCAGTTTTCCTTCTCTGCAGAAGATTTCATACAAAAGTCTAATGGGGTATATGAATATCTTCTCCTGCAAACAAATTCCTCGATCGATAGGTCCAGCCCAACAGATAAGAATCGAGACGGAATGAAGGATTGGTGGTATCTTTCTTGGCGGAAAAAACAAGCATATTCTTTGGAAAACGCGATAGACAGATAAGAGATAGAATTACAAGATGTTTCTAAACACGAACATATTCAGACGAAGATGACAGAGATAGATAATAACAAACGCGCCACACATATGGTTCCTACACAGTACAATTTGCTGATCCATCTCCGTGAGGATTCAGGCCAGCGAACAGAAACCAAGATGTAAAAATAAGCAAAAACAAGTCTAAATGCGCGATAAATCAAAATTTTCCAACCAATACCCAAATTTTTGTGCCCCGAGTCCCAATTTTGTGTAGCCAAGTAGATCCCAAGAAAAAGATGTAGAACGAACAGATGAGGATGACACAATCTCAGACATCCTAAGTAAATGCGCTCAGAAATTGCTGCAAACGAAATAAAGATGAACCCCAATAACTGTATCCGATCTAGATGCAACGCCCCTGCCCGAAGAACCCATTTTATGTTGTTGCTGATTGATTGAAAAGACTTGTGTGTTCGAGACGACCGTCCGTACTGTGGACCGAGACGATCGACCATGCAAGGAGGTGGTGGGTAGGTATGGGGTAGATGTTCGAGAATGGGCGATTGACGAGAAGTTGGAATGTAGATGGGAATGTTCGAGGGAAAAAGCGATAGGAGAATCGTCGCAAGTCGTTGAATGTGTATTTTACAATAAGGCGGTATTATGTCTTTTCGTGGGAAAATAGTATGTCTAGAATGGTACGAAGGATGTGATGTTGAAATCTGGATGGGGGGTGTTTGCGACGAGGCTGATGTTTGCGCAAGGGGTGAGATTGTGTTTGCGACGAGTCGCATTGTAATCTCGTTGTCCTCCTCGATTGTGCGCTTGTTGTTTCGACGAGAGGGAGAGGAATCGCCGTCATTATTTGGGTTTTGGAGGAGGTTTAGGTGTCCCTGTTGTATCGTAGGCTCCTCGTCCCATATTGCAAGCTGGCCCTTCTCTGGTAATCATTTTGGATATGCGAGGAATCTGTAGACATCTTTGCGTCAGCTCGGAGTTCTGAATATATACTTCGGATACTTCTTAATTTATTTGAAGCGTTGCCACCTTCCTAGAAGGTAGATTGCTGACTGGTGCAAATCGGGAGATTTCTGACTCACGGTGATTTCGGTGCTTGCGTTGCGCAAGGCTGCCTCCTGAAATAAAAGACAAAAAAGTTCCCGAGGAACAAATGTTGATGCGAAGGAACAAGTATGCGAAACTTAGAGATTTTTTTTCGTGTGCGTCGCAGATGTTTCCAGAAAAGAATGAATGGAAGGATTGAATTTCGGAAGGATCGATCAGGGCAGAATGCCTATTAATACCCAAATCCTGTAAGATTTTACTTGCTTTGACAACCTGAGACTTTGGCGAAGGTCTGCGACGGCGCGGTTGATGTAGGCGGGAGCGTTGACCTTATGCAGTAGTTCGTATGAAGCGTACGTAGCCGATGAAGGGATAACCTAGGGAACTTGCTTGAACTGCTGCTGGGCGAGGATTGGGTGTAATTCTGTTGGTAACGGTAATGTATGAGTCGATTGTTAAGTGACTGAAGAGTGAGTCTTGGGATATGCAGGTAGAGAGGCCAGCAGCAGATGCTCAAGTATGTATCCCAAAGGAAAGTGAGATGATTTACAAAAAAAAAGAGTCAGGTCCAAATTTGGGGCTCCGAGGTTTCTTATACGAGAAAGTTGACTGCATGCCAGCAACAGACAAGGGAGAGTAGATCTGCTTTGGCTCGCCCTGGGATTGATGATGCTGGACCTTGACGGCTGTACGGGACTAGGGGAAGACGGAAGGAAGGGGACAAATCGAAATGAGCTTATCCATCCCTTGAAAGTAATTTATCATTATTCTTTTTACTATCACTGGTATAGGCAAAGTTACTACGAGCCGGGAGTCAATGGTGGTGTCGGACTGGCTTGGTCAAAGCAACCGTTGGACGAGTAGCAGGTTAGGGTAGACGGAGCCAGCGCAAAAAGTAAGGTAGACATGGATTGATATGGGTCAGAAAGGGGTAAAATGAGGCGCGGAATTAAAGAAAAGACAAGGGCATTTAGGATTATCATAATCATAGTGGAAAAAAGAAATATTACTAGAGGAAGAGTAATAAGAGGTATAATTTACGATGAAAATGTCCTGGATGCCCCTGCTATAGGAGCCTAAAGTTTTGCAATCATTTTCTGCCGAGAGTGGAATTGCGTATCTAGGCTTTTCGTGTTCACAGAACAGAGTCTTTGCACTTTGGGAATTGGGTGCATCACGACTCATGCTGAGTTGTTTAAAATTATCGTCCGTGGGCTGTGTGTGAGCTTGTGAAGCCTCACTTATTCTGGTGGCTGTGTGCAGCGCCTTGTGTGCCGCAGAGGATTACACCGGACTATTCTTTAGCAATGCTGGCAACGCGTAAATTGAGGCCCAACAGCCTCAAACCAGTCCCCTAGGAGAATAATCTCCCTTCCTCTGCCGAAATGGTACCTGAGATGAAAGAGGACTAGTTGCCACGGGGAAGCTGTTTAGAAGCTGCAGCGGTCTTCTCTGGAAGCCAGGGATTAACTTTCTAGCGATCTTGATGCAGCTTAGGCTGGCATGGGTGGAAACGGATTGCTGGGAATTTGGGTTTTCTGGAAACCTTCCAGGTGGATTCCATGTGGATTGCTGCGATGAACCTTCATGCGCTTAAGCCACATTCTCACAAAGGAGACGGATCTTGAGTCGAGTGATTCAACAATGGCTGGGATGGAGTCCAAACATATCTGCAAATTTGTCTTCGAAGTAGACGGCGTCAAAGTGTCACCAAAGAGTTTCAGTTGCGACAAATGGTCGCCGCCCGCCTCGCGCCGTGCCTTCTCATCAGCTTTGTCGTTTGTTTGAGCTTGAGTCAAATAAGACTATGTCTTTCGCCGCATCAACCAGTGCCTCGAATAGAAATACTCAGCCTTTGCTCAGCAGACAACGCCTCATCGCGTTTGGCCTTTCGGACGAGTGGCCTAGCTTGCGCGGATTCTCTTTGGTCTCTATTGGCTAAATTGACATCGCAAAGGACGAGTCATCGTAATATGCGAAGGGGCCCGTATCAGATTCATTGAGGTGAGGAATGAGAGATCGCTTTCAGGCGCCGGCAACAAGCCTGACTCAAGTGATTGATTTTCATCCATTGGATGGCTCCCCACTGATTGATTGTCAACGTCTCTGCCTATATTGGGCATATTGAAGCGATTTCAAGTTCTGAGAATCGCTCAAAGCGTCATACTAGGATCCATTAGTTCCAGGGCCAATCCAGGCGTACAAGCATGGTGAAAGCATGGCATTTTTTCACTAAATTTCCAACACCGTGTTTGAATCCTTGTACGGCTCCAAGGACAAAAACCCGGCGGTGCTAACAGATCCCTGAACACTGCAGGAGTTCGCTGCCCCGTACCTGACATTAGCGTTTCCGGCAGCTCATTTCTGCACGATGATCGTATATGACAGCGGTTAGTGGCATTCGGGGAATTGAAATTTCCGTTGGAAATTTGACAGAAACAGAGTTTAGGTGGCTGCGAATCTTATCACCATCTATGCACCAACACGACTCACGACGGTGAGGTGCGGTGCGTCGAAAATATGTACTGTACATGAATGAGGGTGTTCCCAGTCTGACCAATATTACCAGGAACGAATTCCATCGCCTAAGAAAACGTGGACTCGCCCAAAATAGCCCACAGCGATGCTTAACGAGGTCAGTGATCTTACGAATTGTAACCATCATTCCTTGTTTGCTTGAGGCATCACATCTGTTTCTTCGTCATCCGGCAATCAGAGAGAATTATCTGACCGATTATCAAGAGACCCCAGGCCTCTTGCAAATCGTATGCTCCAACCCGTAAATTTAGTGCGATCGCCATCAATACCTTCATACTGACTAGAGCTTGCTCAACAGTGTTACTTTGACATCTTGACATGTTGTTCTTCGAGACACATTCTTCTGCTCACTGCCGAGACTTTGGAAGTAATCGGTCCTATCCTCAGCCCCAGAATGGATGAGTTCGTCAAAGAAACGGCACTCGTTACATGCGACAGCGTCTGTTTACCCGCAGAGTGCAACCAAGATCCGTTTCCTCCCTCCACATCGGCTTCCCGACTGATTCTGTCGTCTGCCGGCGCTTCTGACAAGGCAGAAGACTTCCATGCATACTAGTACCAAGAAAATTCCAATCCCTGCTGCTCGCGTGGAATCCAGAAAAGTGGCCGTTGGTCTGCGTCGGACTCACAAGGGTACGATGGAACAAATGGAAAACGCAACAGCCTTCCACGTCGAAACGGCCCGGGATATGTATCCCTTCCTCCCCTACCCTGGAACCCCTGCAGGCTTTCATCTTATGTTGCCTCAAACCCTGCAAGCATCCACCTTCCGAGAAATTGGGCCAACACCAAGGGCATGCAGAGAAGTAACCAAGTTTGTTCTACCGAGGCCTTCTGGAAGGACACTGCATTACTAGTACTAGTACTAGCACTAGTACCAATACTAGTACTGGTACTAGTAGCAGCACCGACCCGCATTCCAAAGAAGGTTCGTCTGATTTTTTCTCGCTCTCGTTCAAGCATTCAGGGGTTTGGTATACTAGTAGCGTATCACATTACTTTTTTTTATTTCCCAACCTCGTCTGCTCAACCTGACCTTGTCGTCGCTTCACTTCCGCGATCCAGCTCTTTGGGTATCAACATCCGTTGAGCGTACCGATCAGACGGGATCTCCCCCGTGTATGATCCTCGCTCTCAACAAAAGCACCCTCGGGAAGCAGAGCAGAGATTTCAAGTTCAATCGAATAGTCGCCAACCAAACCAGACCAAGCGAAAATGTCAAACATAACTTGTGCGAGTAAGAGGCTCGGTGCATAACAAGGCTGAGATACTTTCATACAAAACTTCTAAATTTGGGAATGATGAACACGACTACATGACGTGTCATGACTCTGTAAGGTATCCCAAGATTTTTTTGGTGTTGGGCTGTACGACATATGAGGAGCCCCTTTTCTGTATCTGCCCGAAAATCTGTGTTCTCTACGCCACGTCTGTGCGATAGCTACCGGCTATGTTTCAGGAGTTGTCAATCTTGTCGCACACGTGGGAGACTGGGATGCGATTGCCTGTTCCACTTCCTCGGTTTGCTTTCAAATATCTATATCACGTTGACTTTAGACACGTGAGATCTTTTTTTTTCTGGCCAATTCGAATTGGAGCTGATGCCAATGGAATGCCTATAACACTTTACAGATCCAATCTTTGGATTTCTTTGCGGCGGTAGTTGTCTAGCGACCCTTGGAACATAGGAAGCAAGTCATGTGATTTCGCATTTTCTCAAGAATTGATTGAGGCTGGGGACTCTGAAGTCCAATAGCATAGCCTGAGCATTTCTAGCAGTCAAAAAAAAGTATTTCTTCGACAGAGTGTACGACTTTCGTAGCTGAGCAGAATGGCCATAATTGCTAGAAGCTAGTTGCAAACTGAAGGGCTGAGGTGGGCGCTTCGCCAAACATGTCAACTTCATTCGAACTCGACTTTCGCTTTCCATCTCCCAGATTGTTCTTATGTTAGTAGCACGTTAGGCGTTCGCTTCCATAACGTGAATTGCTTGAAATCTTCGATTCGTTTCCAAGAAAGCACTCAGTGAACGGTCTACCTAGCCTTGCATGGCAGAACTTGGCATAGTTGCTGGCGGAATTGGCATCGCATCCTTTACCATCCAGATCGTCGACAGTGCCATTAAGCTCAAGGAATTATGTGGTCAAATCAGAGACGCACCGGAGGAGATTCAAAACCTCATCGAAGAGCTTGAGGCCCTTAGCCTTGTGCTGGTAGACGTTGGGAATAGCGACAATGAGGTTGTACTATCCAATCCGGTGAAAATATGCTTAGAACTGTGTGCAAGACACGCCGATGCATTGTCAATGATTGTGAAAGAGCTAGGTCATGAAATTAAGAAGAGAAAATTGTTTGGTGGTTTGAGAACCGTCCTGAAAAAAGGCTTGATTGACAGGCTGAGGGAAAGATTAATAAGAGCGCAAGTTATGCTGATAACATCTCATCTGACCTATCTAGAGTGGGTATATTATGTGTTTATGTACCTAGAAAAAGCTGACTCTTTGCAGTGTCCTACAAAGACAGCGCCATGATATCCTTCAACAATTGGCCGAGACTCATCAACTGGACCTCTTGGAACTCAGAAGCACTGTATCTCAATCTGCAATTGTACTTCTATCTGGACAACCCTCAGTGGACAGGGCTTCTACCCAGATAGCCGCAACTGTCCGCGAGCAAATCTGTAATCATGTTGTCGATATTCCTTCCGCAAGTGCCGCAACAGAACGGCAATTGCAGCGAAAATATCTCAATGTCAAAAAGATACCTAGGCGCCAGAGGAAGTTACTCGCCAGAATAGCAACTCCAACTTGGTTTACAGGATGTCGTCTGGCACTCGAGCTTGGTATATCTAAGGCTCCAAAAGGGTGGGATTTTACCATTCGGACTTACGCTATCATTTCCCGAACCTCCCCTATCTTTCGAGCCGTTTCAGATGGTGATCTGTCTGCTGTCCAACATTTGTTCTTGGAAAACGAAGCCTCGCCTTTCGATAGAAGCCCAGAAGGCGAAACTATCCTCGACGTAAGTCCGACCCCGCTTCCCACCGTAAAGCTACTGATAATCTTCAGTGTGCCGCGATGTGGCATCACGTCGAAATGTGCCGCTTCCTCATCGACGAAGGCGCCGACCCAAATATCTCCGAAAATCAGTAATTTCCCCAAAATATGCTCCACTTAGACCTTCTGACACACCACAGATCATCACTAGAAACCGCCTGTATGTTCGGTTTCCGAAACAGCAAACCATCCGCTCTCTTCGACGTCGTTAGGCTCCTAGCTCCTCTAGTCGAGAACGACAGTCCCCATAATTTCGGCGTCGGGTCAACTATGGATTTCCGCGGCGACGCTGAAGTCCTAACTTGGCTGCTCATACAATCCAATTATTTGGAACAACGTCCCAGCCAAGAAGAATGCCTGAGCCTTGCATTCAAGCTAAGTCCCATAGCTTTCCAACCCAACCTCGCGTCTCTGATCCGTATCGCACTTGGGCATTGGAAAATCGATCCCGTGATATGCAATGCGAAAGACGAGTTCGACAATACGCTCCTACATTACCTAGCCTGTAACCTGGGTGAGCGGTGCGCGATGAAGTATCCCCTTTACTCGCAAACTTGGTCGTCAACCTCACCCAACATATCCGCCTTTCTGTCCCAAATCAATGATCCACAACTATCAACCCTCTTAAACCTAATCCGTGATCTGGCGCAGCATACAACAGACCTACATACCCTGAACGTAGAACGCTTTACACCTCTCCTCTTCCTTTTCCAAGGATATATGGTCTTTTCAGATACTGGATATGGCTATTTTTATGAGTTTCTACAGGAGAGAAACGCGCCTATTCCCGGCGCCTCTCTCGCAGCCCACCTCTTTCTCTCGGCCCTCCAACCCGCTCTCCAATCCGCAGGTCTCTCTTTAACCACGTATGGAAAGCGCGAACATGTGATCCACGCCTCAAACCATAAATTACATGAGGAAGGCACACCCGAAAAGGAATATCGGTTCCTGGAATGGAAGAAAGTCGGTGACGAAGCGAAGGAGATCAGGAGATCGACACAGATGTTGATCAGTTTTGTGTATGGGGAGGAGGTGAGTGAGTGGCGGTTTTGGTTCGTAGAAGTGATGGAGGATGCGTTTGCGGAGTTTTGGGAGATGGTGGAGCATCCTGAAAAAGCGGTGCCGGGGGCTTGGGATGAGGACGTGCTTGAAGAAATGAGGTATTATAAGGATGTTTTTGATGCTGTTTGTTCTTGAAATCTGGGTCTTGTGATTTGGGTTTCGGTTCCTAGATCGTGTGAGATCGCGGTGTTCTAGATATTTCAACGGCTCTTCTAGTTCAAATTATCGCAAAGATTTCATCACTAGGTAAAAAATACTCTTTAACTAATTAATATTATAGTCTATTACACTAACAAACATATCTTATTAAACCATCTACCAATATATTTCCCCACCTATCTAAACCGAAATGAATATTCATTTCCCTAAAATTCCACTTACGCTCATACCATGTTATTTCGTGCCTTCATACAAGGTAACTAATCTAACCACTTTCCTTCCTTCCTTCCTTCCTTCCTTCCTTCCTTCCTTCCTTCTTTCCTTCCTTCTTTCCTTCCTTACAACTTACTCATCAACAACATGATGAAATTTCCCTCAATCAACAGCAGAACTGACTACTATAAAAATAACGAATACTAGCCAATCCATAATCCACAATCCTTGGTTCAAATTCTTTTGTGGAAATGAATGGAAGAGGGATAAGATAGTATTATGTTTATTCACTTGACTGGGGACTCTTCTTATTATCAATCAAACCTTCCGAGTAACAACAACCCTCAAAATAGATTATCAAAATAAGGAGATAGATTGATGAGGTTCATATCAATCGTGTATATTGCCTTCCATCCGATTATCTAGCTTTCTACCCAAATATCCAACCATGCAATGCCGCTCGTCAAAATACTAATACAAATACTTTTCGAAAATTCACTCGCTCAAATGCTTTAAACTCCGATATATGCTATCCGTCTAAGGGTGCTTTTTCGTGATGTATTTCTTCCTTTCCAGTTCCAAATCCATACTCAAAAAATCTTAGTTGTGGTTTGGTGTTAGGGAAGTGAGGACATTAATGCATGACACTCTGTCTCCAACGTTCCACCATATCAATCTGCCCCTGATTCAACGGCTGATTTCCGAGTCCTAGTCCTAGCCCCGCACCCGCACCCATCGCCTGCATGTTCGGCATCGTATAACTCATTGGTACACCATTCATCGCGTTGGGGTATGCCATCGCATACGGATTCGCAAACGGCATCATCATCTGATTTCCCATACCATTCTGGAACCCGTATCCCAAACTCGGTTGAGGAAATTGCTGGAATTGTGCTGTATTGTAGAGATTGAAGTTTGAGGTGCTCCGTTGAGGTTGCGGTTTAGGTGGTGGGATGATACCGCCTTGGCCGTCATTATACATTCCCGCTTTGAAACCGCCGGCGTAGGATTGTGCCCCAGGTAGGCGGGAAGAATCGAGGTTGAGCATGGTGCTTGCGCGTTGGGCGCTGACTTTATCGTGAAGACCGAGAAGACCTGCTGGGGGTTTGGTGTATGATGGTACTCGGTTGCCCCCGGCCGCTGGGTGAGCTTGAAGGATATCAGCCATGCTTCTACGCTTTTGAAGGCCGGGACGTTCTGGGGCATCCCCTCCGGCACCAACTTCTATTGCTCGGGCTTCTTTCTCTGCTTGAAGACGTTTGCGGCGTTGGCCCAGAGTTTCCTCTTCCTCAGGGCCAGGGGAAGTGGATACTTCTTTACCTTTGCCTTTCACGTCTGCCTTTGGACCAAGGAGATCACCGCCAAATTGGCTCATCATTTCAGAGGCAAAGTCACCACTAACGGGTCGAGCAGATGGTAGACCAGTTGAACTGCGACCTTCCCCCTTTAGACGGCGAACACGTTCTGCCAGAGTTTCACCCTCCTCTTCGGGCGTTACACCAGATGACATGTTTATCATGGTAGATGCCCGATTCATTGGTGGGGGCCGGCCTTGTAATCGGTCTCGTCGTCGGCTCAATGGCTCATTATCTTCCATGTCGCGACGCTCCATCAAACCCATAGGTCTATTTGGTTCTTGAATACGGGATTTCTTGGCGTAAAGCATAGCAAGTGGAACATCTTCATCATCACCATCATCTTCCTGCTCTGCGTTGGGATCCTCCCAAGCCAAATTGACTCGTTTCTGCTTTCTCGTGTTCTTCTCCACCTGCGCGACAGCATCAAGCTCAAGCAGAGTGGAGTGCATACCATTAGGATATGCCTGACCTAGAGGTCGCGTCCGGTGTTTCTGCTGCTGCTTCCGTAATTGTAATTCTGCGAGGAGCGTTGTTGGTGCTCCATGGTAGAGCTCTGCATCATCCTCTTCCTCTTCGTCGTCATCTTCACCTTCAAACTCACGTAGCGCCCTTGCGTCTGCATCATCCTCTTCTTCATCGTGGAGAATTTTCCCGTCCCTCATATCGGCAATCGTGTTGCGGCGTCTGTCGCTCTCGGATTCCAATACTTCACTACTACTCGCCCGCCTACCACGAAGGAGATTAAAAGAGCTGGTTCGCTTCTTCGGCTTCTCGTCCGATAATAGATTCGAGCTACTTTTACTGTTACGTAGAGCCGGTCTCCCATATACTTCGGCACCAAGGTGGCCAGCGAAGACGTGATCCGTAAAAGCACTTACGGGTGCATGTGCAGATGCATCTAGGATACTATCTAGAGTAGCCACCGCGGATTGTTCCTTCAACTCCACCATCTGATTTGGTCCTGGGAGATCGAAGAAGGCAGTCGCTCGGAGTTGTGCTGGTAGGTGTTGAACATCTTGGGTAAGCCGCCGGCCTCCCATGGTCGCCCTTTGATGTTGTGCTACATACTCCATCTGCTGAGCTCCATCGTCGTCAGGCAAGTCCGGTTCGTCTTCAATTTCTAATACATCGGGAAGCCAGATGGCAGATTGCCGAGCAGCCGGGGGAATACTGCTTAAGACCTGTGATCTACGTTTATTCCTTGCTATCGAGGAAGGCATCTTGGACAGCTTTTGCGGGAGGTTGAGCATCATTGGGACGGGTGCTGGGTAGTAAACCATTTGCTGTCCAGTGTTCGGATCTGCATAGGATTGTGGCCTTGCCATTGACAGCCGGTCGTTCGAAGATACCCTGCGCTGACCATTCGAATCGCTTCTAGCCACTGATAATCGATCGTTTGAGGGACTCCTCCTTTGACGAAGTGGCTCGTCAGCTACGGACAATTGATCTTCAAACGATACCTTCCTCCTATGCGAACTTTCCTTCCCGTTGTTGGGTTCGCCCTCAGATAAGGATCTGCTTTGAGGTGCCATATGTACCCCATCAAAGTCTGCAAACATTTGCTCCATTTGATCGAGGTTATTCATCGAGGCAGACGTTGAAGGGCGCTCTTTCTCCGCTTTCTGTTCTAACTTTCGATTTTTAGTGACGTTCCCGTCTAGCAGGTCGATAGACTTTGCAACAGGAGTCGTTGGACTTTCGTCCTGTTCAGCAATCGAATCCGATCGAGAAAGAACAGGTGACATGCCCGATGAGTTGTTGACAAAAGAGTCCAGGGGTCTACCCTCCAATTCAGGTTCAGGACGAGACCCGTATCTTGAACTTTTCGATGCTGACCTTCCCCTGCCCCCCGTTGTGAATGAGCCCTTTGGAGACATCATAAAACCCGAGGGAGAGAAGCCACCAGACCTTGCAAGATTGTTTGTTTCCACAATTGAGCTGGCGTTCGAAACTTGTCTCGAAATTGATGGCATGTCGGGGGAGGAGAGGAGGGAGGATCTGCGACTGTCATTGCGCTTCTGTTCGTCATGCAACTGTCGGATTGCGTCGTCAATTGAGGAGGTCATGCTCAATCGTTCCGCCGTCTTCTCTAGGTGTTCGATATTTCCTGTGTACGCCCCTTGTAGAACTTGCAGATCAGGAGTAGGATGTCTTAAGGCTAGACTTCGACCGCTGGCGGTTCGCACGATAGGTCTTCTTGAAGCGGATCGTGCTGACCGAGGGGAGGTGAGGATTGTCGTATCTTCCGTTGTGGTTGTGGCTTGGGTACTGAGGTGTGGCCGTTCGGGGCGAGGACGAGGAATGTTCAGTGGAACAAATGGTTCGCTTGGTGATGACCCTTTACGATGTTGCTCTGTTGACAAAACCGGAGATCCACCCTCATAATCATCTTCCTCTACAATACCATAGCTTGTACGTGATTCTGCTGTCCTAGATGTTATTGAGTCAAACATCTGGCCAAATCCAGCTGCGCTGCCAGCGTTTTCGTGATTTCTCGTATTCTCGTCGTCCAAGAATAGGGACAGTGGCGCAAAAGTTGGTGAGGCTAGGTAAACAGGGGAGGAATCGGTGGAGTGAACATCTTCGAATCTTGCTTCGCGTTCATTTTGATTTAAAGGATCGTACGCCATCGTGGGCAGACGTGCAGTCGCGACGATGACAACAAAATGGAAGAGAGTCGTCGAGGGGAAGGATCAGAAAGTCGATTTTCCTGCTATCGGAATTCTAGGGGCACGCGAGTTAAATCCCTACGCAGGCGTCTGTCAAAATAGATTGGCTAAATTATCAGAGATTAGAAAGGCCTTGAACCACCACACTTCGTATCAAGAACCTTGATTTTGACAACGCCTCAACCGTACAAGTCTGTACCTGGTGCGGGTTAAGGTCCAATCATGGCTTGCATGATAGTAGCTTCAATCTCTTCATCGGAGCTTTATCGTGGTGGATTATTGGAGATTGGCGGTCGATTTGGGTCTCGAATTGCGCTGCCTATCTTCTCCATTCTCAATCTGGCATCTTTCTCTGAAAATCAATAAAGACGTACATGGAATGGATGCATTGCTATATCAAGGCGAGCGATAGAGGATGAAACCCTTGTTTTTCTTTTCATCTGTTCTTCAATGTTTAATTATCAGCCTCGGCATCATTGTTGTTTTAAACTTGCTGCCCCGGACAAAGCTCGAAACATGTTTGATCCTCAATGCCGAACGCTCGAATGTTTGTTTCTCTACAGGTATCTAGCTATTAAATTGGGATAGGGGTTGATGCAGTCTTCCCGGAGTAAAGTGCCAAGGTGCCCTTATCTTTGAGTAACTTCAATCCTAGCTTGATAGGCCAAGAAAGGAAAAAGAACAGCCAAAGAAGTTCTAAATCTTTACGGCAAGATAAGATGAGGTTTCATATAACTTAAGTAGGAGAAGGCTGAAGCCACAATCAGCCTCGTCCTCGCTCTGGTGTTAAGATAACCCTCCTTCATGATGCTGCCCAAATACATACTTCATATATTCAACAATATTTTTGTTAAGTCCCAATACGCAGACCCTCGTCCATTGAGGATAAATACTTTTGGTTACATTCAATCTGGTAGAACAAGACCCTTAGTCGTTCTTGGTCCCATGTGTCTCCACCAACTGCACAACATAAAACGCCAGGTATAGTACCTTTGAACAGAGAAATTAGCAGGTCGCGGAGCAGTCAAGAAGAAGCCATAGATCATCAATCGATTATGATAAACTCCATCCCTCGAAAAGGATTCAGAGCTACCAAGAACGAAAGAAGACAACAGACAGCACGTGATGCCTCTCATCTGACCTGTTTCAGGTCACGGATAAGGGTCAGATCAAATTCCAAGCAGCAGCTATGTCACGAGAACCGCTATACAGAGTCTTTAATTTTATGCCACGAGGACTGAATGTGGGAACAGTCCCACAGCATCGGAACAGTCTCACATTAGCCACGAGGGCTGTTACGCAGGGTGGGAAGCATCCTTTTATGGAGAAGTTTGGAAACTGATGTCTTGAAATTCATTCTGATGAGAAGAAGAGTCAGACGATCTGGGATTGTGGGAGTAAAAGTAAGGAAACCATGGGTGACCAGGGCAAGCCACTTAGACTCAGTCTTTGTTTGCCCTTCCCGATAGAGAGTTGTCGAAACAAATAGATCTATATAACTTTAAAACGAACTCTCATAAGCCTGTCATTCTTACTAAAGACTTCTAATCACTTAAATTATCTTATGAGAGCTTCAAGAGCTGCCAACTTAATATCAACGCTTTGCCAATCACGTGCCGAATCAGGCCTTATTTCAGGCGCTTAAATCTGGGCGTATTCGTTGGGCAATCTAGCTCGACTCAGCCCCGCCCTAGCGCTTTGTTGCCTTCGCGACGATTACATCTTCACTCAGTCACCATTTCGCCCATGAATCTGCCAGCCTCTATTCGGAATTATTGCTGCGCATCTATCTAGAGCATCATTAGTATCGCAAGATCAAGTGGATTCGCGACATATATCGGGTTTGATTCATTTGATCAAGGCGCACGGGGATAAGTGCTCACAAGGCTGCGCAAAGGTCGCAAAGTGATAACGAGCGAAAGGGCGACAAAAACAACTTTAAAACATTCTGAAATGGAAGCTGGTAACGGCACAGCGGTCCCTCTAAGCTCGAGGAATATCGTTGGGCGCAAAGAACGCTCAGATCACGTGTGGGATAAGACAAACGCGGGCGGGGGTGGTAGGAGACAGTATTCAATCACAACCTTAGGAGGGAGGATGCGATCGTGGTGGAGTCGCCGGAATCAAACAAGTACGAAATCGCCCATGATTCCCGACGGTCTTTCCCTCGAGGAAAGAGCTCAGTATGAGACTCTTCTCAAGGTGGTTGCGGCTCGCCCTGCCCTCGGTGTGAAGACTCCAAGGGTGATAGTGATAACGGATTTGGCGAAGGATTACGATGATTTGGCAGCCATGGTTGTTCTCAAAGAATTACATCGTCTCGGAGTAGTTACTCTACTTGGATTTGTCGCAAACTTGATGCCCCAGGAGGATCGCGTTCGGTTTGGACGTGGAGCACTTGACCTGCTCGGGCTGCATGACATACCTATTGCGCAAGGCACTTCAGGATTCCCCCCAAGCGCAAAAAAGAAGCACACACCCTTCGATTATGAATTCAAATGTGATTTCATGGCAGATGAGAATGACGAGAGGATCATCAAGGAAGGAATGGGTGAAAAACTTCTTCATCGACTATTTTCCGATGCAGTAGCCACAAAGCAAAAGCTGACACTAGTCCTCATCTCTTCTCTGGAGGATATTTACGCCTTCTCTACCAAGTATACGGAACTTTTCAAAGAGGCTGTCAGCAACATTGTCTTCCAAGGCGGCTACTCAATATCCCCAGAGGGCAACCTTATTGCAGACCCAGCTGCCAACAATAACCGATACGACATAGACGCTGCCCGGGAGTTTCACAACTTCATCCAAGAGTCCGGAATTCCATCTGTAGTTTATACGAAAGTTGCAGCATTCGCGACACCTTTGACATCCGTCCTCTTCGATGAGATGGCAAAGACTCACCATCCGCTCGGGAAACACCTCAGACATGTCCAGGTATTTCAAGATCTAGCCTTCTATACTACTGCTTCAAAGGAAAAGCCAGAAGAGCGATTTGCTCCCTTTATGGATCGAAAATGGTTTCTCGAAAATAAGACCAGCTGGTTTGACAAGAACCCCCCAGATGCCCCGTACCCTAATGGAAAGGAGGTTGTTCCATATCTTACTAAGGTCATAGTTTATGATGCTTTGGCAGGATTAGGAGCTTCTGGTCAGGATGCACTTGACGCTCTGGAGGTCCTTACACCCTACAATCCTTCGCCGCCCTCTATACACCGCGTTGTTGGTTTTGCCGGGCCTCCTAGCGACCCTGGAGTTCATCCGGACCAAATGGCTCTCGTACTTTCTGCCCTTCTCAAAGGCTCTCTTCTGACCTCTCGACCAGATAGAGTTCGGTAAGGTTTTAGATGTTAAGCAAAGAAAACATTCTTTAGGATCTCACCAATTACATCCATTTTTGGAAAGGCATGGAAAGGTCTCTGATTATTCCCTGATTCACGAGACACGACGAAATTTCGAAGGAGATGGACTTGACCAATGGTGTACTAAAAAAGATCTCGCAGCTCCAGCGCTCGATGATACGATCTCCATTCGCGTTGAGGATCGATGAGAGCGCCTGGCTAGATGTGTCTCGGGCTGGCAGAAGGACTCAAGCAGGAAGCGAAGGGCAAGAAGACTAGCTGGAGTACTCTGTACCTCATGTCCTTCAGATAGGTAGCAGCAATGTCGAGTAGCGCTTCTTGGATTCAATTTTCATGCGCCTTGGGATCAACCTAGATTCACACTTCTCTTGAATATTAATTAAATTCACGCAATGACCCCACACTGAGAGCCTCATCTACAATACATTCAATCTATTGATGACTAATAAGCCCCCAAAATATGTACAGCCAGCCCCAAAAACAGCCTAGTCCGATTTCCGGGGTGGAAAGCCTGAACACAGCCCCGACCTGGTGAACCCCCAGTTTTCATGACCAAATCATCTTACATCGGGGCAGAATAGAGCCAAGGCATTACGGATGAAAACGCCGGGGGCGCAGTTTGATGTTTTGCGATGAAAGCTCTTAAAGCCATGGAATCCAAGAAAGAATCACAGTCCATGGAATCTACCTCGCGAACGCGGAGCCGGAGCAGACGGGCGTCAAGCTCTGAAATGGAAGTACCTCTTGAATTGGAAATGAAGATGAAACCCCTGGAGAAAGCTACGCCCAAATCATCTATACTGCCTCATATACATACGGGTGGGGAAGATTATTATATTGGAGATGCGTATGATTCGTTAGCGCCGAGATCTGCTTGGGCAATTGACACGTGAGATATATACTCCCTTCTCCATTTTCATCGTTTACTGATATATCATCAGGGAAACGAGGCCGTATTTGAAGTATCTGAAATCAATCTCAGAAGGATGGCCTCACATACGATGGCTTGCCGATTTCATGGAAGTCGGGACCCATCCCATCAAGTGGAAATATATCACTGATGAAGACACGGAAGCTCGAGCAAAGCGGACACGCGTCGCTATGCTTGAGTATTCAGAAGATAAAGAACCAACGAGGAAGGACATCCATAGCAGTGAAAAACTTACCCAGCTTCTAAAGGACCCTGCATTCAATCACAATCCTGAGCACGCCCGAATTTTCGTCGTTGAAGACTTGTCGAGAGATGTCATCGAGGCATTTGGAGCCCAGTATGACATTGATCCGCTTTTCTTCCGAAGCCATATCGGTGATTACTTGTGGTTTAATACGAGAGACCCTTGGGTGGAGTTGAATGATTTAGATCATATCAGGGAAGAGAGGAATTTCTTCAATATACGGTACATGACGCCTAGGTATTTTCGATCTGAGGAATCAATTGAAAAAGCTACTAAGCAACTTGGTCTCTTCAATGTCTTAAGGCGCATTGAGCAAGAATTGACTTGGCGTGTTCGCAAGGAACGGAAGAGGGATGATACTACGGTGGGCGTTGTACGTAGTAAGACATCACTTTGGATTCGGCGAAACAAGCCGGGCGAGACTGGAGTGTTAGGTGAATTGCCAATACTGGTTGGTCGAATAATTTACTGACTACTCTCAGGAATCCTCATTGTAGATCCTACCATCGAAGAAGGATGGCCTCTCTGGGGCGGCTCTCGCAACCTCCAACCATGCCCCAGCATACATTCACCCATCCCTCCCTCAACCCCTCGCACGTCCTTCTTCGAGGACGTGATTCACTACAGCCTCACGATATCCAAAACAAACATTACCGCCATTGCCTCCCAATCCCACACCCTCGCACTCCCCATCCTCAGCCTTGTAGCCGCAGAATGGCTTACCGTAGTCTCCTACATCACAACCGGCCTCATAAAAATAGAATGGGAGCTTGAGCAC
>Ga0182030_10005557_pt1 | contig 26713 bp, 16 predicted proteins | sample 812S3MmetaG_FD_121299 | JGI IMG/M metagenome (GOLD analysis project Ga0182030, IMG submission 121299) | Permafrost microbial communities from Stordalen Mire, Sweden - 812S3M metaG (Illumina Assembly) | ecosystem: Environmental > Terrestrial > Soil > Wetlands > Permafrost | place: Sweden...
CGTAAAGCCGCCGACAACTTGGAAAAAGGTTAAGCCAGCCAAACGCCGCGCTAGTTAGTTTCCGCTCGAATCTTCAAAAAGACGGGGAAACTTGCCAAAGACTTGTCAGGTGCATAATCCCAATGAATTCAGGGTAACGCAGCGGGCTGTTTTGGTCGGAAGCTCTCGCAAGAAACGAAAAACCCGGCGCAGTGCGCCGGGTGGATTTTCGAGGCTGCGGCGCAACGAAAAATTTCGTTGCCGCCGCTGCCAAATAATTTTATGCCGCAGGCGGATTCGCTTCAACCACAGGCGCAGGCGCAGCTTCAACCACCGGTGCCGCGACGACCTCCGCCGGTGCCGGGGTTTCTGCCACAGCTTCGGTGGTCGGAGTTGCCGGCGCGGAAACTTCCGTCGCGAGTTCGGCAGCGACTTCCGCCGGTGCAATTGTTTCCGTGGCCGTGGTCGCTTCGACTTCGGCCGGCTTTGCGGGTTTCTTTTCCTGCTTCACCGGCTTCGGCGCTGGCTTCTTCGCCGTTTCCATCCGGCCGTCGGCGAATTCCAGCACGGCACCCTGATGAATCAGCCAGTGCAAATCCACGATGACCGCCGTCTGTTCCGGCGTGGCTTCGGGCGCAGCGGGTTCGGCAGGCTTCGCCGGTTGGGTCGCGACTGGAGCACTTTCACCTTCGGCCACCGGGGCGGCGGGCGTGACCGGAATTTCTGTAACCGGCACTTTTGCCACCTTCGGCGTCGGCGCGAGCGCCTCAATCAATTTCTTCCGCGTGCATTTCGCGTTGCCGTTGATGAAATCAATGATGCGCTTGATGTTTTCCGAGACCGGCGTGCTTTCGATGTCGAGGAACGTCGGCCGCGCGACGCTGACGTGCGTGACAGTTTTGTTGACCTTGAAAAATTGCAGGCCGTATTGCGCGAACTGCTGGCTCAGCTTCGTGGCGATGGGCAGCGGGAAAAATTTCTGGTGCTCCCATTCCTGCCGGATGAGCCGCTGCAAACCGCTGCTCCGCAAACTGCGGCTCGGCAGGCCGGCCACCGTGAGCGTCTCCACCGGCTTGATGATCGAATCCTTGTGAGTGACGCGGAAATGTTTTTCCACCTCTTCGAGCGTCGCCAGCTTGAGCGGCTCTGGCACATTGAGGCAAACGTATTCCGTTTTGAAACTCTGTTCTTCAATCCATTTTTTAACGACGGCTTCGTCCTTCACAATTTTCACGCGCGACTTGAACATATCAAACGGCATCCGCGCGAACTTTTCCGTATGCAACTTGCGCAACTGGTTCTGATAGTCGTGATGATTCGGCGGGCCTAGAATGACGCCGCTCAAACCGCATTGCGCGACGAAGGTGTAAACGCCCTTTGGCGGTTCCGTCGCCGTGCGCTCGGCCTGATAAAACGTGGCGAAATGATTTTTGAGCACATGCGCGACGGCTTCATCCTCGCTCGTCCACGGCGAATCGTCGAGCGCGCAGACAAACAGCGATTGCGCCGCGCCGTCGGATTTTTTCTTGGTGAGCAGGACGGAATAGCGTTCCGCCTTTTGCAAAATCAGCAGCGCAATTTGAAACAGCGGATACGCGCGGCCCGTCATCTTGATCTGCTTCGACAACTGCTCGACGCCGCGTTCTTCCGGGATGAACGCGACATTCAGCTCCGGCAAGGGCGCCGGCGGCGCGGGCCGTTCCTCGCGGCGATCATCGCGCCGGTCGCCGCCACGGAAACCACCTTTGCGGTCGCCGCCGCCAAATTTCGCACCGCCACCGCGCGGCGGACCGCCAAAGCCGCCACGGCGTTCGCCACCGCCGCCGGGACCATCGCGGCGCGGCGCGCGGCGTTCGCCGGGTTTGCCGCTGAACGTGCGTTCGGGCTTGACGCCTTCATTGCCGGTGAACTTTGCAAATTTGTTGGACTCGGTTTTCCCCTGCGCCCACGCGGGCTGAAAGAGGTTTTCCAAGTTGAGATCGAGATCGGAAACGTTGCTCATGTAAAAATGTAAAAAATGCCCCGACACGCGGGGTTGATATTCAGAATAGCATGGATTGACGCGGCGCGGAAAGCAAGGCTGCAAAAGGAAAGGCGCAGCTTGAAAACAAGCTGCGCCTTGAACTGCAAGAATGATTACTTCGTTTCGACCGGAGCCGCCGCGCGCTTGGCGTGGATGGCTTCAATGATTTTGGCCGCCAGCTCAGGTTTTTCTTCGAGCGCTTTTTTCGCGGCGTCGCGGCCCTGGCCGATGAGCGCACCGTCGAATTGCAACCACGCGCCTTTTTTGTCCACCGCGCCACAGTCAATGCCCACGTCGAGGATGCTGCCTTCCTTGTCAATGCCGTGGTTGTAGATGATGTCGAACTCCGCCTCGGCGAACGGCGGCGCGACTTTGTTCTTCACGATCTTGACGCGCGTGTGATTGCCGTAAACATTGCCGGCGGCGTCCTTCAACTGGTCGCGGCGGCGGATGTCAATGCGGACGCTCGCGTAAAATTTCAGCGCCTTGCCGCCGGGCGTGGTTTCAGGGCTGCCAAACATGACGCCGACTTTTTCGCGCAACTGGTTCGTGAAATGCACGTCGTCTTGGATTTCGCAAGAATCGCGGTGAGCTTGCGCAAGGCCTGGCTCATCAGCCGCGCCTGCATGCCCATCGTAGCCATGCCCATTTCGCCTTCGAGTTCCGCTTTCGGCACCAGCGCGGCAACGGAATCAATGACGATCACATCCAGCGCATTCGAGCGGGCAAGCGTTTCGCAAATGGTCAAAGCCTCTTCGCCGGAATCCGGCTGCGACACGAGCAAGTCGTCCAGATTCACGCCGAGCTTTTTGGCGTAGCCCGGATCAAGCGCGTGTTCCGCATCAATAAACGCCGCCAAGCCGCCGGCTTTTTGCGCGTTGGCGATGACGTGCAGCATCAGCGTGGTTTTGCCGGAAGATTCCGGGCCATAAATTTCCACGACGCGCCCGCGCGGAATGCCGCCGACGCCGAGCGCGAGGTCAATCGCCAGCCCGCCGGTCGGAATGACCTCGATTTTCACCTGCGCCCGCGCATCGCCGAGGCGCATGATCGCGCCTTCGCCGTAGGCTTTGGTGATGGAGGAGATCGCGGATTCAAGCTCGCGTTCGCGGGTCGCGGCGGCTTTCGCATCAGCGGCGGTGGCGACGGATTTTTCAACGGCTTTGGGCGGCATAGAAATGAATATTTTTCGTTGGTTTACGAACGGAGACGGTAGCGAATGGGCGATGAATAGTCAAACGCCGATGGCGCTGATGACAAAACTGTCATGGAATTTTGATTGCGGTGGTGGTGGCGGCGGACGTTAAACTTGTCGCTTTATGAAATCCATTTTCACGCCCAACTATGTTTTTCGGCCCGGAATGAAAATGACGAAAATTTCATCTGCGGTTCATCGCCGCTTCACCAGCTTTTGTTTTAATGCCGGCGCGGAAATGATTCTGCAAAACTAAAAATAAAAAATGAAAAATAAAATCATCCTCGGTGGATTGCTCGCGGCGGCGCTGGTGACGGTTGGCGTCACCGGTTGCGAAACCGAAAAACAAGAACAGGCCAAACTACAGGCGCAGGCCAAGATCAGCAAGGAACAGGCGCAGCAAACTGCGCTGGCCAAAATGCCCGGTGGCACGGTCAAGGAAGGCGAACTGGAAAAAGAAAAGGGCAAGTTAATTTGGTCGTTTGATCTGACCACGCCGGGTTCCAAGGGCATCACCGAAGTGAATGTGGACGCCCTCACCGGCGACGTTGTTTCGGTCGAGAAGGAAAAAGATTAAACCGAAAACCTTCAGGCTGCCGCCGGTGATTTCGCCGGCGGCAAATTTTTTTCATTCTCACTGGCGGTTGATTTAGCGATTCTTGATTTATGCGCGTTCTCGTTGTGGAAGACGAAAAGAAAACCGCCTCGTTCATCCGCAAGGCGCTTCAGGCCGAAGGCTTCGCGGTGGACGTGTGCGGCAATGGCGCTGACGCGCTGGCCGCCGCCACCACGACGCCGTTCGATGCGCTGGTGCTGGACATCATGCTGCCGGGCCGCGACGGTTTGAGCGTGCTGGCGCAATTGCGCGAACACAAAAACGCCACGCCCGTGCTGCTGCTTTCCGCGCGCGGCGAAGTCAACGAACGCATCCAAGGGCTGAACGCCGGCGCGGATGATTATCTGCCCAAGCCGTTTATTATTGCCGAACTCGTCGCCCGCGTCCGCGCGCTCGTCCGGCGCGGCGGTGAAAGCAAATCCACCGTGCTGCGCCTCGCCGACCTCGCGCTCGACACCATCACGCACGAGGCCGAACGCGGCGAAAAGAAAATCGAACTCACGATCCGCGAGTATCGCCTGCTGGAATTTCTGCTGCGCAACGCCGGGCGCATTTGCGGTCGCATGAGCATCATTGAAAAAGTCTGGGACTACGATTTCGACCCCGGCACCAACCTCGTGGATGTTTATGTCCGCCGCCTGCGTGAAAAAATTGACGACGGCTTTGAGCCGAAATTGCTGCACACCGTGCGCGGCATCGGCTATGTGCTGAAGGAGGCGGCATGACCATCCGCACCCGCCTCACGCTCTGGTATGCCGCGATTTTTTCCGTGTCGCTGCTGGTCATCGGCATCGCGATGTATTCCGAACTGGTGCTCGAAGCGCGGGCTAAAAGCGCTCATCACCACCGGGCGACGGTGGACGACGACGCCGGGATGGACATCACGCAAATCATCTTTTTTTACGGCGGCTCGGCGATTGTCGTCGGTCTGCTCGGCGGTTGGTGGCTGACGCGCCGGGCCTTTGCGCCGGTGGCCGCGCTCACGACGGCGGCGGAAAAAATTCACGAAGGCAATCTGACCCAGAAAATCCCCCGCTCCGGCAACGGCGACGAATTGGACCGCCTCACCGAAGTGTTCAACGCCATGACCGCGCGGCTGGACGGCTCGTTTCAACGCATCCGCGAATTCACGCTGCACGCCTCGCATGAATTGAAAACGCCGCTCACCATCCTGCACGGAGAAATTGAAACGGAGCTGCACGCGGAAAATCTGCCGCCAGTTCAACGCGAAAAACTGTGCGGCCAGCTTGATGAAATCCAGCGCCTCACCAAAATCGTGGACGGCCTCACGCTGCTCACCAAGGCCGATGCCGGGCAGATCGAACTAAAATTCGCGCCGCTGGCATTGGCTGAAATCGTCCGCGACGTTTTTGACGACGCGCAGATTCTCGCCAAGCCGGCGAACATTTCGGTGCGCCTTGCCGGGTGCGAAAAAATTTCTGTTCGCGGCGACAAACACCGGCTGCGCCAGCTTTTGCTGAACCTCGCCGACAACGCCGTGAAATACAACCAGCCCGGCGGCACAGTGGAATTTTCCCTGTGCCGCGACGGCGCGGACGCGGAACTGAAAATTTCCAACACCGGCAAAAACATTCCGCCCGAAATTCTGGCGCGCGTGTTCGAGCGGTTTTTTCGCGGTGATCCGGCGCACAATTCCGCCGTGGACGGCTGCGGCCTCGGCTTGAGCATCGCCCAATGGATCGTCACCGCGCATCATGGCGACATCCACATCGCATCGGCGGAAAACCGGACGATTGTCACCGTCCGGCTGCCGCTGGCGTCTGGAAAATAAAATTTGTGAAACCCTGGCCGACCATTTTAATCGCCGGCTTGCTGACCGGCTGCGCGCACTTTGACCCGCAGCCGCTCGCGCCGGAAAAATCCGCCGCGCGGCTTGACGCGCGCCACCTCGACGACGCGGGGCTGAAAAAATTCGCCGCGCAAAAATCCGGCGACGAATTGAAAAACTGGCCGCCGGCGAAATGGGATTTGAATTCGCTGACGCTCGCCGCATTTTATTTTCATCCCGATCTCGCGGTGGCCCGCGCGCAATGGCGCGTGGCCGAAGCCGGCATGAAAACTGCCGGCGGCCGCCCGAATCCCACCGTCACCGCCGGGCCGGGCTTTAATTCCACCACGGTCGGCGTCACGCCGTGGATGCCGTTCGGTGCGGTGGATCTGCCCATCGAAACCGCCGGCAAACGCGGCAAACGCATCGCCGAGGCGGAGAAAATCTCCGAGTCGGCGCGCTGGAATTACGTTTCATCCGCGTGGCAGATCCGCAGCGGCGTGCGCGCCGAGCTGCTGGATTTTTCCGCCGCGCAAAAACGCGCCCGGCTGCTGCAAAAACAATTCGTGACGCAAAATGAAATTTCCCGGCGGCTGTCGCAACGCTTCGCTGCCGGTGCCATCGCCCGCTTCGAACTCGTGCCGGCGCAGATGGCGTTGAACCAGACGCAGCTCGAACTTTCCGGCGCGCAATCCAAGCTGGCCGACGCGCGTTCGCGGCTGGCGCAAGCGCTCGGACTGCCGCTCGCGGCGCTGGCTGGAATTCAATTGGAAACAGATTTTTCACCGGCCAATTTGAAAGTATTGAGTTCCGCCGCTGCGCGCCGCGCCGCGTTGCTGGGGCGTTCAGACATCCGCGCGGCGCTGGCGGATTACGCGGCGGCGGAAGAAAATCTGCGGCTGGAAATTGCGAAACAGTTTCCCGATTTGCATTTGAATCCCGGCTACCAATTTGACCAGGGCGACAGCAAATGGACGCTTGGCTTCACGTTTGAACTGCCGGTGCTGAATCAAAATCAAGGGCCGATTGCCGAGTCCAAAGCGCGGCGCGAACTGGCGGCGGCGAAATTTCTCCAGCTTCAGGCGCAGGTCATCGGCGCGATTGACCGCGCGGTGGCCGGGCTTGATGCGGCGCGGACGCAGTTGAAAACCGGCGGCGCGCTGCTCGACCTGACGGCGCGGCAGCAAAAATCGGTCGCCGCGCAAGTGAAAGCCGGTGCCGCCGAGCAGCTCGATTTGCTCAACGCGGAAATGGAATTGAACGCCGTCCGGCTCGCGCAGCTCGACAGCGAGGCGCAGTTGCAAGCCGCCGTCGGCGCGCTCGAAGACGCGTTGCAACGTCCGGCGGATGATTTCGACGCCCTTAAATTTTTGCCCGCAAAATCCCAGCCATGAAAATAATTTCAAAATTTGTTTTGCTCACAACACTGATCGCCAGTACGGTCGCCGTCTGCGCGGCTGAACCCGACGCGAAGACTGACGCGAAAACCGAGCCGGTTAAAATCACGCAAGGCACCAATGGCGAAACGATTTTGACGCTCGACGCGGAAACGCAAAAACGGATCGGCCTCGAAGTGGCCAGTCCGGCCGCGACCGAGTGGCAGCCGGAAATCAAGGCGTTTGGCCGTGCGCTGGACACCGCGCCGCTGCGGGATTTGCTGATGGATTTTTTCCGCGCCGAAATGACGTTCGACACGTCGCATCAGGAACTCGAACGTGCCAAGCAGTTGAAAAAGGACAGCAATATTTCCGACCGCGCGTTTCAGGATGCCGAGGCGATTTACCGGCAAAACTTCGCGGCGGTGATGGCGACCCGTTTGAAAATTGAGAATGGCTGGGGAAAGCGGATCGCGGAAATGACGGGCGAAATTGTCGTGCCGCCGGGCACCCGAAAACAGAATTTAGATCTGGAGAAACTGACGGACAGCCACAGCTTGATCCGCATTGATCTGCCGGCGGGCGAGCGTTTGGCGGAGCCGCAAGCGGCACGCATTGTTCCGCTGGCAAAGCGGGAACTGCCGGTCACGGCGAGTTTTTTTGGCGAGCTGCCGGTGATGGATGCGCAGACGCAGCAGCAGGGACTTCTGTTTTTGAACGACAAACCAAACACGGCTGACCGCCTCATTCCGGGCGAGGCGGTGACGGCGTTCATCAAATCCGGCGAGGCCCCGGTCAGCGGCGTGGTGATTCCGGCCAGCGCGATTTTGCGGCACGAAGGCAAAGGTTCGGTGTTTGTGCAGACAGGCGAAAATAATTTTTCGCGCCGGGAAATTCCGCTCGACCGCGCGGTGGACGGCGGATGTTTCTCCGCTGAATTGTCGGCGACCAACCGCGTCGTGGTCACCGGCGCGCAGACGCTGCTTTCCGCCGAGTTGAGCGGCGGTGGTTTTAATGCGGGCCAACGCGACTAAATCATGCTGCGACGACTCGTTGAACTTTCCCTGATCTCTCGCGGCGTGGTCATCACGCTGGCGGTGGCGCTGATTATTTACGGCGTCTTCGTCGCGAAAAATGCGAAGCTCGATGTCTTTCCCGATTTCGTGCAGCCGCAGGTGACGGTGCAAACCGAGGCGCCGGGCCTCGCGCCGGAACAGGTGGAGTCGCTCGTGACGCGGCCGGTGGAAAACGCGTTGAGCGGCGCGGGCGATCTCGACTCGGTGCGGTCGGAAAGCATCCAGAGCTTGTCGGTCGTCACGGCGGTGTTCAAGGAAGGCACGGAAATTTACCGGGCGCGGCAGATGATCGCGGAGCGGCTGGCGCAGGTCGGCGGCAATCTGCCGACCGGCGTGCAAGCGCCGACCATGGAGCCGCTCACGTCTTCCACGATGGACTTGCTCAAGTTCGGCCTGACTTCGGAAAAATTATCGCCGATGGAGCTGCGAACTTTCGCCGACTGGACGGTGCGGCCAAAATTGCTTTCCGTTTCCGGCATCGCGGCGGTGAAAGTTTTTGGCGGCGAAGTGCGGCAGTTGCAGATTCAAGTGAAACCGGAGCGGTTGCAGGCGTTTCAAATTTCCGTCTCGGATGTGTTGACTGCGGCGCGCTCGGCAACCGGCGTGCGCGGCGCGGGCTTCATTGAAACCGATGAGCAGCGTCTCGTCTTGCAAACCGAAGGCCAGTCGCTCACGGCGGCGCAGCTTGGCGAAGTCGTGGTGACGCAGCGCGATGGTCGCAGCGTGCGGCTGCGCGACGTGGCGGAGGTCGCCGTCGCGGGCGAACCGAAATTCGGCGACGCGCTCATCAACGGCAAGCCGGGCATTTTGCTGACCACCGCCAGTCAATATGGCGCGAACACGATGGACGCGACGGTGGGCGTCGAGGCCGCGCTGGACGAGATGAAACCGGCGTTTGCGGCGGCGGGAATTGACTACGTTCCCGGCCTGCACCGGCCCGCGACGTTCATCGAGATCGCGATTCACAATTTGAAAAATTCGCTGCTGCTCGGCGCGGCGCTCGTCGGCGTGGTGCTGTTTATTTTTCTGCTCGACTGGCGGACGGCGCTGATTTCGTTCACAGCCATTCCGCTGTCGCTGCTCACCGCCGTCATCGTGCTCGACCATTTTGGCACGACGCTCAACACCATGACGCTCGGCGGACTGGCCGCCGTCATCGGCGTGGTGGTGGACGACGCCATCATCGCGGTGGAAAATATTCTGCGGCGACTGCGCGAAAATCTGACGCTGGCATTGCCGCGTCCGCTGTTCAATGTCGTGCTCGACGCCTCGCTCGAAGTGCGGAGCGCGGTGGTCTATGCCACTTTCGTTGTCGCGATGGTATTCGTGCCGGTGCTGACGATGTCCGGTTTGCAGGGCCGGTTTTTCGCGCCGCTCGGCGTCACGTTCATCCTCGCCAACCTCGCGTCGCTTGTCGTGGCGCTGACGGTGACGCCGGCGCTGTGCTACGCGCTGCTCTCGCGGATGAAGCCGCACGCGGAACCGAATTATTTGCAATGGCTGAAAAAAATTCATCGCCGCCTGCTCGAAAAAATCAGCCGCGCGCCGAAGACGATCATCGCCGTGTCGCTGGTTTTGTTCATCGGCGCGCTGGCGACGCTGCCGTTTTTCGGCGGTGAATTCCTGCCGGATTTCCGTGAAGGCCATTTTGTTGTCCAGCTTACGATGGCCCCCGGCACGTCGCTGACGGAAATGCGGCGGCTCGGCGAAAAGATTTCGGCGGAGCTGCTGCAGATTCCTCAGGTGCAAAGCGTCGAGGAGCAGATTGGCCGTGCGCAAGGCGGCGAAGACACCTGGGGACCGCATCGCGGCGAAATGCACGTCGAGCTGAAACCGACGGCGGGCGAGGATCAGGAAAAAGTGCAGGACGCCATCCGCGACGTGCTGGCGAAATATCCCGGCGTGCAAACTGAAGTGCTGACCTTTCTCGGCGACCGCATCGGCGAAACCATCGCCGGCGAAACGGCACAGGTGGTGCTGAATATTTTTGGCGACGACCTCGACGTGCTCGACCAGAAGGCGCAGGAAGTTTCGGCGGCGCTGGCGAAAGTTCCCGGCGCGGCGGATGTGCAGATTTCCGCGCCGCCGGGCGCGCCGCGCGTGGCGGTGAAATTGCGGCCGGAACGCCTGACGCAATTTGGTTTCCGCCCGGTGGAAGTGCTCGAAGCTGTGCAAACCGCTTACGAAGGCGAAGTGGCTGCGCAGATTTACGAAGGCGAAAAAGTTTTTGACGTGACAGTGATTCTCGAACCAGCGGCGCGGCAGCAGCCGGAAGCGGTCGGCGAACTGCTCGTCGGCAATTCGGCGGGCGCGCAAATGCCGCTGCGCGAACTGGCGGACGTTTCGCTGGCGACCGGACGCTATGCGATTTTGCACGACGGCGCGCGGCGGCGGCAAACGATCACCTGCAATCCCGCCGGGCGCGATGTGGCGTCATTCGTCGCGGCGGCGAAAAAAGAAATTGATGGGAAAGTGAAATTTCCGGCGGGCGTGTATGTGGAATTCAGCGGCGCGGCGGAGCAGCAGGCGCAGGCGCAGCGCGAACTGCTGCTGCATTCGCTCGTGGCGACGGCGGGAATCATTTTGCTGCTGGCGATGGTTTTCCGCAAAGCGAGCCATCTGCTGCTGGTGCTGGCGAACGTGCCGTTCGCGCTGGTCGGCGGCGTGCTGGCGATTTTTCTCGTCGGCTATTTTGGCGAATCCGGGCGCGGCTCGCTGTCGCTTGGCACGCTCGTCGGTTTCGTGACGCTGTTCGGCATTACGATGCGGAATTCCATCATGATGATCTCGCACTTCGAGCATCTGGTGAACGAGGAAAAATTACCGTGGGGCGCGGACACCGCTTTGCGCGGCGCGACGGAACGGCTGATTCCGATTTTGATGACGGCGCTGGTCACCGCGCTCGGCTTGCTGCCGCTGGCGCTCGGCAGCGGCGAGGCGGGCCGCGAAATCGAAGGCCCGATGGCAGTGGTGATTCTGGGCGGACTGGTGACTTCGACGCTGCTGAACCTGTTGGTGCTGCCGACGCTGGCGCTGCGCTTCGGAAAATTTACGAATGCGAAGGCTTGAGTAAAAGCGCCGCCAGCCGGCGTGGTGTTCGCCCCGGCCGCAGGGATTCCTGCGCCGCTTTGCTTTTGCGGAAAAACACGGCTCGGTGAGCGGCCATCCATGTGTTGATCCAGAAGCTGAGGTCGTCACCGCCGCGTTTTTTCGATGGCCGTTTTACGAAGCGTGCGGGTCGGATGCGGGTGGAGTGGTAGATTGCTTTTGGTATTGTTTGGGCGAGACGCCGGTCGCCTGTTTGAAAGCCACCCAGAAACTGTTGCCGCTTTGATAGCCGCAGCGCCGGGCAATTCCGTCCATCTTTTCCTCGGTGCCGGCAAGCAGTTTTTTCGCGCGCTCAATGCGGATGCGCTGCAATTCCTGTCCCGGCGGCCGCCCGACGTGGTCAACAAAAGCCTGATGAAAACTCCGCAGGGACATGGCGGCCGCGCGGGCCAGATCATTCACGCCGACCGGCTCATGACAATGTTCCCAGATGAAGCGCAGGCTGCGCGCCACGCCGGGATGATTGATGGCGATCCAATCACTGCTCTGGCGCGCAATCAATCCCAGCGGCGGGATGCGGACCGGGGCAACGGGCACTTTCTTTCCGCGCATCAGTTGATCAAGCAGTTCCGCGCCGCGATAGCCGACGAGTTCGAGATTGGGATTGACGCTGGAAATGGGCGTATGCATCGCCTCGACCGCGAGCAAGGAATTATCCATGCCGATAAGGCTGATTGCATCGGGCACGGAAATGCCGCTGCGCTCGCACGTCTCCAGCACTTCGAGCGCGTGATCATCCGTGGCCGCAAAAACGCCGAGCGGCTTCGGCGCGCGTTTCAGCTCGGACGCCAACCAGTCGCGCTTTTGTTTCCACTGAAAATGGCCGGTGTCGTGGGCCGGGGAACGGTGCCAGCGCAGCCAGTTGCAGGGCTGGCCGGCCTCGCTCAAGGCGCGCACGAAAGCGGAGCCGTTCTCCTCGAACGCCCAGTTGTCGCGGTCGCTGTAAAAAATGAAATTCTTCAATCCCCGCGTGAGAAAATGTTCCGCCACCACGCGCGCGCACGCCGCATGATCCACCAGGACGCGGGGAAACTTGAGTTGCGGCCGGCGGAAACTGAAATCCACCGTCGGCTTTTTGGCCCGCACCACGAAGTCCGCCAGATCGTCGCCCGTGCCCAGCCACGCGAGAATACCATCGCCTTCCCAGCCCCAGGGGATGACTTTTTCGCGGGTGACATCCGAGCAGAGATGCCAGCCGTGTTCCTGGGCATATTTTTCAATGCCGCTATGCAGCCGGTAGTCATACCAGCCCAGCGCCAGCGGGACGCGCGGGGACTTTTTGTGCATGACCAGACTTTGAATCCGAACCCCCGCGCTTGGCAAGCCCTTTCGCGGCCCGCGCCGAATTTTCAATCTTATTTGCAGAACCGGTAGATTGTCGGGTGGCGGCGAATCATTTAAGGTCAACACACTAACCCGAATCACTCAATGCATAAAATCACGCTGCATACTTTGCCGTCCGCTTTTAATGTTCAGATTTTTGGCCGGACTAAAATTGCCACGCGATCTTTCCAGAAACGTCTTGCCATCCTCCAGATCATGGCCGGCCTAACTCCATTCGGACGCCGCCAGCAACTATATCATCTATGACTAAAGTCATGCTTCAGACATGGACTAGCAGCCAATTGCCTTGCCGGGTTAGTCGCTGGTATTATTTGGAAAATGCCCAAGGCGAAAGCTTCCCATTGCGAATGGTTGTTCGCTATAAAGTTGTTTTAACCCATCACCTAAAACCTGTTTGCGCCTATGAACCCAATAACCAACCATAAACTTGCCACCGCTTTGTTTGCCGGCGTGTGGCTGGTTCTGGCCGCCATCTTTCCTGCGGCCGCCAATTCAGCTTATACCTGGACCTCCACCGGTGCCAGCCCGGCCGTTGATGGTGCCGGTACCTGGGACACCAGCGGTTCAAAATGGCTTTTGAACGGCTCCGGCACGGCGACGGCCTGGGTCAATTCCCCGGTTCAAGATGCCGTCATTGGAAATAATAGTGGCGCGGCTGGCACCATTACTCTTGGAGCCAACCTGACGGTGGGTAACATCACCTTTGCCGCCCCAGGCTCGTCAACTTACACCATCGCCTCCAACAGCCCCAGCACCTACGCCATCACGCTCTCCGGCACGCCGACCATCACAGTCAATGCGGCTCAAGCCACCATCAGCGCGCCGCTTGGTGGCAGCTTTGCGGTAAATGCCAGTGCGGGGGAAAACAAATTGTATTTGGCCGGCAACGAAACTTTCACGGGCACCATCACCGTCAATGGCGGAACTTTGGACTTGAAAGGTTTCATCGGCGGGGCGGTGCTGCCCAATGCCACGGCCATTGTCATCAATTCCGGCGGCACTTTGTGGAATGAATTTTCAGACAAGCCGGCGACTTATAATTGCGGTTATGCCGTCACCATCAACCCGGGCGGAACTTTCACCCAAAAATATGGCGGAAGCAGTGCATTTTTAGGCGGGGGAACTGGAGCGTCGCCCAGCATTACTCTCGCGGGCGGAACATTTGATGCCACGACGGCCAAGCAGCCGAGTAACATCGGTTTTAATATTACTGCTGATTCTACGCTGGGTAGTGCGGCCAACAATGCCGGGTTGTCATTTAGTGGTTCCGCTTGGACGCTCATGAATGGAACCCGTCAGCTTACGGTCAATGCTCCCATGACCAACACCGCCGCGATTGGTGACGGCGGGCATGGATATAGACTCACGCTCGCCGGCAGTTCCGTCCTCGCGCTTGGCGCAACCGAAACCTACACGGGACCGACGACCATCAACTCGGGCACGTTGGTTTTGAACGCCAGCGGGGTTTTGAATGCCGCCTCGGGCGTTGCCATCGCGGCCGGCGGGACACTTGACGTCTCGGCGCAAACGACTTGGACGGCGGGCAGTTCGGCTTCGCCGGCCATCACAGCCAGTGGCACGGGGACAGCCGCCACCATCAAAGGCGGCACCACCGTAAGCTTTGGCTCGCGGCCAATAACTTTAAACTACGACGGTTTGCACGACACCATGTTGACCATTTCCCAAGGTGCTCTGACGATGAATGGCAATACTGTCACCATCAACGGCAGTTCCACTTTGTCCTTGGGAACTCACAATATCATTCAGGTCACCGGCGGCAGCATTACTTTGGCCGGCACCATTGCCGTTAGTGGCACAGCCATCCCGGCTGGCAGCGTTGCGACAGTCTCCACCAGCGGCGGCACGCCAAATTATGTGACCCTGAATCTCCAAACTCCGCCGGCGATTACCGGCCCGAATAATCAAAGCTTTTCGGCCGGCAGCACCGTCACCATCAGCGCGAGCGTAATGGGCTATCCGACGCCGGTGTTGCAATGGCGCGTCAACGGCACCAACCTAGCCGACGGATTGGACGCAAACGGCTCGACCATTGCCGGCAGCGCCACCAGCACGTTGTTTATCACCAACGCCCAGGCGGCTGACGCCGGCACCTACGCGCTGGTGGCCACCAACAGCGCGGGCAAGGCGACGAACAGCATGAGCCTGACGTATGGCTCCAGTGCGCCCACGATTTCGGGGCTGACCAACCAAACGGTTTTAGCGGGCAACAACGCCACCCTGAATGCGACAGTTCTGGGTTCGCCCACCCCGTCGGTCCAGTGGTATGTGAGTCCGAATGGAGGGACGAGTTCCAACGCGATTGCCGGAGCCACGAGCACGACCCTGACTTTGACAAACGTCCAGTATGCGCAGAACAATTACATTTACTATTTGCTGGCCACCAATTCTGCCGGCATGGCCACCAGTAACCTGACCCTGACGGTGCAGCAAATTGCGCCGACCATCACCGGCCTGACCAATCAGATCGTGGATGCGCGGTTCAACGCCACTTTCGGTGCCACGGTGGGCGGCGCGCCCATGCCAGCCTTGCAGTGGAACCTCAACGGCATGCCGATCACTGGCGCAACCAATGCGGCTTTGACCCTGACCAACATCCAGCTTTTGCAGAACGGCTACGTTTATTCACTGACCGCCACCAATACCGCCGGCATCACGACCAGCAACCTAACACTGACGGTTACTAATGCCTTGTTCAATGTGCAGTTGAACAGCTATGCGACAACTTATACTGGACTCGGCCAGATCGGCGCAGCGAGCGATAAGTGGAACAATCCCACCTTGTCAGGTGTTAATGGAACAGTCTATAGCAGTAACGCGCCGCCAACCACGCTGGCGAGTGGCATAAGCTTGGTGGACAACCGTGGGGTGTCGTCGCCGGTAACCTTCTCGATGACCGGCTCGAATTTTGTGTATAACACCGGTGGAACTGTCTCCGGAAACGGCGTGGTTGCTGGATTGAATGATCATTTCCTTAAATTTGATTACACGGGTAAAGGCACTCCCGTTGCAACTGTTTCTCTGGCTGGACTGCCTCCGAGCACCTCGCTCAATTTGTTTGGCTATGGGGCCATTGCTTATGGCGGTGCCGGCGGCACTTGGGCCTTCTCTTCAACCAATGGCGGAGCCAGTGCCGTCATCGGCTGGCCCGCGGGAACGAGTTCGGCCATGGATTTGACGCAGGCTACCAACCAGGGAAATTGCTGGATGAAAATTACGGGAACCACGGACAGCGGCGGCAATTTGACGGTGAAAGTGACGCCCAACGCCGGCGGCGACTGGTGGCAGGTATATCTCAATGGTCTCCAAGTGCAACTCCACACCCAGCCGCTGGTGGCTGGTCTGACCAATTTGACCATCGTCCAAGGCAACAGCACGACATTGACGCCAACCATTACCGGCACACCCGCGCCGGCGTTCCAGTGGCAGACCAATGGTGTGAACATTTCCGGTGCCACCAATTCGTCGCTGGCATTGAACAATGTTCAATATACTCAAAACGGATATGTCTATTCCCTGATTTCAACCAACATGGCTGGCACGGTAACCAACAGCATGACGCTCACGGTCATCGTCACACCCAGTATCACTGGCTTGGCGAATCAGGCCATCACCGTCACGTCCAACACCATCATCAGCACGACAATTTCCGGCGTGCCAACGCCGACGCTTCAGTGGCAATTCAATAATACCAATCTAACAGATGGTTTGGACGCCCGCGGATCAACCATTTCCGGCAGCGTCAGCAGTTCGTTGAGTATCAGCAATGCGCAAATTGCCGACACGGGCACTTACTCACTAATCGCCAGCAATAGCGCTGGTATTGTGACTAATAGCATGACTCTGACAGTGTCATCGGGCAATGTTGCCCCTGGAATCACCGGCCCGGCCAACCAGACTGCGATTCAAGGCAGCAACGCCATGTTCACCGCTTCGGTCAGCGGCCTGCCCGTGCCGACGTTGCAATGGTTTGACCAGACGGGCGCACCCATTGCCGGTGCGACGAGCAGCACCTTGACGCTGACCAATGTCTCTTATTCTCAAAATGGATTTACTTATTCGCTCGTCGCCAGTAACAGTGCAGGTATGGCGACCAATGGTGCGACCTTGACGGTGTTGGTTCCGGCAAGCATTGCGACCCAGCCGCAGAATCTCACGGTCACGAACATGCAAAGCGCGAGCTTCAGCGTCGTGGCCGGCGGTGTTCCGGCTCCGGCCTACCAATGGTATTTCAACGGCAGCGTCATTCCCGCCGCCACGGCAGCGACTTATAACATCGCCGGCGCTGCGCCGACAAACACGGGCAATTACACGGTCGTCGTGGTCAACAGCGTGAACGCGGTAACCAGTTCCGTGGCCGCCCTGACTGTCAATTCAACGATGGGTTACACCTCGCTCACGCCGTCCAATGGCGCGACCGGCGTCTGCTATGACACGCCGTTGTATATTAACTTCACGATTGCGCTGACGTTGCGCGCTTCTGGAACGATCAAGATTTACAATGCGACCAACCCGGTCACGCCGGCGGATACGATTGACTTGAGCCAATGTGTGACAAACAATTCCACTTACGCCGCCAATGTCCAACCCTACACCATCGGCGGCCAGACGTTCACCAATTTCCCGGTAATCATCTCCGGCAACACAGCGGCAATTTATCCGCACCAAGGGCTGCTAACTTCCAACCAGACTTATTATGTTACGATGGACAACGGAACCTTCACCGATGGCAACGGGGCTTATTTTGCCGGCATCACCGCGACCAATGCGTGGCGGTTCACAACCAAGGTCGGCGGCCCGTTCAATGCGACTAATCTCGTGGTCGCCCAGGATTACAGCGGCGACTATGCCACCGTTCAAGGCGCGGTGAATTATGTCGCCAGCGGCAACACCGCGCCAACGGTCATCAACATTCGCAACGGCGCTTACACGGAAATCGTGAACGTCAATTCCCGGAACAAGCTGGATTTGCGCGGGCAAAGCCGCAATGGCACAGTGGTCGGTTATCCCAACAACAACAATCTCAACGCTGGTGCGCCTTGGCGCTCGTGCTTCGTGCTGAACGGCAACGATTGCACCTTGGAAACACTCACCCTGACCAACCTGACACCGGTTGGCGGTTCGCAGGCGGAAGCCATAGATGTTGAAGGCACTCGCGCAATTCTCTACAACATAGAACTGGACAGCCATCAGGATACGTTCCTCGTCCATTCCGCCGGCAAACTGGTCTATTTCCAGGATTCGCTGGTCCAGGGCGACACTGATTTCAACTGGGGCTACGGCACGGTGTATTACACCAATTGCGAAATCCGCTGCGTGACGGCCGGCGGACTCGTCACGCAACCGCGTTCTCCCTACATGACTAATGGCTTTGGGTTTATCAACTGCCGCATCACCAAGGGATACGCTGGCAACAGCGCCTTCTATTTGGGCCGGACCATCAGCACACCTACAACCCCCGCAGAAGTGCTCTTTGCCAACTGCCTCATGGATGATGTGGTCACCGGTTACGCGAGTGACGCCGGCACGAACATGGCGGATTACGCTTGCAGCAACCTGACCGCCACGGTGACAAAATCACTAACGTATTCCACGCACTCGATCAGCAGCGACCCGTATGTTACCGCCATTCAAAGCGCCACCAACTGGCTCTACGGCTGGCAGCCGGCTTTGGCACCAAACGTTGTCAGCCAGCCAGCGGGACAGTCCGCCAGCAACGGTCAGCTAGCCAGCTTTGCCGTGAGCGCCACCGGAATTCCTTCGCCGACGTATCAATGGCTCTTGAATGGTTTGCCCGTCGCCGGTGCGACCAACGCCACCTTCGCCGTTGCCAGCGCGGCGCGAACCAATGGCGGGAATTACTCCGTCGTCGTGACCAACGGTTCCGGCAGCGTGACGAGTTCCGTGGCTCAACTTACTTACATCAACACGGCACCGGTGGCGCAAACCATGACCGTGACGCGGACAGCGGGCTTAAGCCTGCATATTGCGTGGTCGGATGTGGCGACCAACTGGAGCGATGTAGATGGCGACACGGTGACTCTTTCCGGCATTAATCTGGTTACTACCAATGCCGTTAATCTGGTGACCAACAGTTCTTGGATTTTCTATACCAACAGCCTGAACGTGAACGACCAGTTTAGTTACGGCATCAGCGACGGTCAGGGCGGAACGAACATTGGCTTTGTGAACATCGTGGTGAATGGCAGTTTTACCGGAACCAATTCAATTGCAGCCATCGTGAACAACGGCGCTTCGATGACGGTTAAGGCCTATGGCATCCCGGCATACAATTACATCTTAGAACGGGCAACGAACCTGGCCCCGGCGGTTTGGGTGGATATTTCAACCAACGCGGCCGCGACCAATGGAATGATCAATGCAATTGACAACTTTAATGACCTTGGCAATGTGCCGCCGGGATCGGCGTATTATCGGTTGAAATGGCAGCCGTGATAAGGTGTGGGTGAATAGTATTGTGAAGCAAAAATGAAAACCATTATCCAAACATTCCACCTCGGCGTCATTCTCGTTTCGGGAATCATGCTGGCAGCAACCAACGAATCGGTGGCGACCGAAACGAAAGTCAAAATCATTCTCGTCGGCGACTCGACCGTGACGGACAACGCCGGCTGGGGGCTTGGCTTCAAACAGTTTCTTAATGATGGTGCCGAGTGCATCAACACGTCGCAGGGCGGACGCAGTTCAGAAAGTTTCCGGCGCGAAGGGCGCTGGACCAACGCGCTGGCATTGAAGGGCGATTATTATTTGATCCAGTTCGGCCACAACAACGAGCCGGGCAAGCCGGGGCGCTCAACCGACATGCCGACGTTCGTCAGCAACATGGTCAGCTATGTCGAGGAAGCGCAGGCCATCGGCGCGAAACCCGTTTTAGTTACGCCGCTCACGCGCCGTCAGTGGGACAAGGAATATCCGGGTAAGATCAAATCGAGCCTCGCGCCTTATGCGGAAGAAGTCCGCAAGATTGCCGCCGAGAAACACGTTCCGCTGGTGGATTTGCAGGCGCGCAGCATTGAACTGTGCGAATCGCTGGGGCCGGAAAAATGTTTGGAATTCAGTCCGCCGAAAATGGTGGACGGCACGAACACGGGTGGTTACGACGGAACGCATTTGAATGCAAAAGGCCACGTCCTGTTCGCGCGACTGGTGGTGGAAGAATTGCGCAAAGCCGCGCCGGAACTCGCGCCGGTGCTGCGCGTCGAGCCGGCAGACGCCAATCCCGTGGCTGTAGAAACGAAGTTTAATGCGGTTGTTTCCGCCGATGGTTCGGGCACGCATACCACGGTTCAAGCAGCGATTGCCGCCGCGCCGGACAACGCCGCCAAGCCATTTACCATCCTGCTCAAGCCTGGCAAGTATGAAGGCCAAATCATTATTCCAAAAAATAAACGCAACGTGTGCTTTGTGGGCGAGGAGTTGGAGAACACAATTTTGACTTACGGCTTGAACGTGCAAGAGACGAATGTCGCGACGGATCTGCGTTTCAAAGGCACCGGCGTCATCGTGCTGGCGGATGATTTTTGCGCGGAGAACATTACTTTCGAGAATACTTCCGGCGACCACGGCCAGGCGTTGGCACTGCGCGTGGATGGTGATCGCGCGGTGTTTAGTCATTGCCGGCTGCTCGGCTGGCAGGACACGCTGATGCTCAACAATGCGCGGCAGTATTTTACGAACTGTTACGTCGAAGGCCGCGTGGATTTCATTTACGGCTCGGCGGCGGTGGTGTTCGACCGTTGTGAAATTCACAGCAAGAACGGCGGCCACGTCACGGCGGCGAACACGCAGCCGGATCATCCATTCGGATTTGTTTTCATGAAATGCAAACTGACCGGCGACCCGAAGCCGTGGATCAGCGCCGCCGGGATTCCCGCCAACACCAACCGCGCGCCGAAAGCCGATCTCGGTCGTCCGTGGCGATCGTATGCGAGCGTGACTTACTTGAATTGCGAACTGGGCGACCACATCAAGCCTGAAGGCTGGAACAACTGGCGCAATCCCACCAACGAATTGACCGCGCGTTTTTCGGAATATAACAGCTCCGGGCCGGGCGCGAATCCGGCGGCGCGTTTCAAATGGTCGAAGCAGTTGACGAAAGATGAAGCGGAAAAAATCACCCTCGAATCGGTTTTGGGCGGGAACGATGCTTGGAATCCGGCACAACCTTAAACCGAAAGTCCATAAAACATCACCTATGTCGCGGAATTTTTTCGGCGCAATTTTAATGGGTTTGATGGCGCTTGCCGCCTCGGCCCAAGCGCAGTCGTTTGTCGTCCCCGCGTTGCCGGAACTGCCGGGCAGAATTTTCAACATCGCCAATTACGGCGCGAATGGCGACGGCGTGGCGACAAACACGGCGGCCATTCAAGCGGCCATCAATGCCGCGAGCGGCGCGGGCGGCGGAATCGTCGAAGTGCCGGCGGGAATTTTTTTGAGCGGCCCCATCCAGATGGCCAGCCGCGTCAATCTACGCGTAAGCGGGACGTTGCGGATGTTGCCGCTGGGCAAATATCCCGGCGGCACCACCGCGCCGGAGAATTTTATCAGCGGCAAGGAGCTTCACGACATTGCCATCACCGGTGCGGGCACGATTGACGGGCAAGGCAGCCCGTGGTGGCCTTACGCCAAGTCGCGGAGCGCGAAGCGGCCAAGGATGATTTCATTTTCTTCGTGTGAACGCGTGCAGATCGAAAACGTGCTGCTCACCAACTCGCCGATGTTTCACATCGCCATCAGTGGCCGGACCACCGATGTCACGGTTCGCGGAGTAATGATCCGCGCCAATCCTTCGACCGATCCGGTCAACCCCAGCCACAATACGGACGCGTGCGATGTCAGCGGCAAACGTATCTTGATTCAGAACTGCGACGTCAGCGTGGGCGATGACAACTATACATGTGGCGGCGGCACTTCGGAGGTTCTCATCACCAATTGCACTTATGGCTACGGCCACGGCGTTTCCATCGGCAGCCCGACTTCCGGCGGCGTGTCCAACCTCACGGTGATAAATTGCACCTTCAACAACACCGAGTCGGGCATTCGCATAAAATCGGATCGCGACCGCGGCGGTTTTTTGCACAACCTTTCCTACTTGAATCTGCGCATGACCAACGTGGGAAATCCGATTCTGATTTACGCTTCCTACATGGCCACGAAGCCGGCCTACCGCGCGCTGAATAATCTTACGGCAGACATCGCCGCGACTTATCCGCGCGTCGCGATTACCGGCAAGACGCCGATTTACCGCGACATCACTTTCAGCAACCTAACCGCCACGGCACAACCCGGGCGGCGGGCGGGACTGATTTGGGGTTTGCCGGAAATGACCGTCAGCAATGTGCTGTTTCAACAGGTCAGCATCACCGCCGACAAGCCTTTCGGCATCTATGAGGCGCAAAATGTCCGGTTGGTGGATTCCAAAATCATCACGCCGGAGGGCGTGAACAAATTGTCCTGCACCAACGCACAGGTTGCGATCACGCCACCGTGACAGCAGGCTCGCAGATTTTTCATAGAGGTATGCCGAAAGTCCAATATAATTTCGTCTTGGCTGGTGATAGAATTTTTTCATCATGAATTTTCTCAACCTCCTCCGCGTCATGGCCGCGCCCGCCGTTCTGGCGGTGAGCTTGCTCGCCGTCAGCGCGGAAACGCCGCTGATTCTGCCAAATGTGGCGCTGCCGAATATTCCAAAAAATGTTGTCAAGCTGACCGATTGCGGCGGCAACGGTGATGGCCGGACGCTGAACACAGTCGCGTTTGAAACGGCACTCGCCAAGCTTTCGGAAAATGGCGGCGGCGAACTCGTCGTCCCGCCCGGCATCTGGTTGACCGGGCCGATCAAGCTTCGCAGCCATATCAATCTGCAGCTCGAACGCGGTGCGCTGATCCAGTTTTCGCGCGACTACAAATTGTATCCGCTCACGGTGATTGACCTGAAAGGCGAGCAGGAAGTGGATTCCACCTCGCCGATTTCCGGCGTGAATTTGGAGAACATTGCCATTACCGGCGAAGGAATTATTGACGGCGGCGGCGACGCGTGGCGGCCGCTGAAAAAGGACAAGCTTGGCGAGCATGACTGGAAAGCCCTCGTCAAATCCGGCGGCGTGCTGAATGAAAAAGGCGACACCTGGTATCCCAGCCGTGATGTGATCACCGGCGAAAAGCTTGTGGAAAAATTGCGAAATGAGAATTCCCTCAATCCGGCGGATTACGAACCGGCGCACCAGTTTCTGCGCCCGAAAATGCTGCGGCTCGTCGGCTGCAAAAAAGTTTTGCTGCAAGGCGTGACGTTTCAAAATCCGCCGAATTGGACGATGAATCCGGCGCTCTGCGAAGACGTTTCTATTCTCAATGTCACCGTCCACAATTCGCCCGCCGCGCAGAACAGCGATGCGCTCGATCTCGAATCCTGCCGCCGCGCCATCATCCGCAGTTGCAACTTTGACACCGGCGACGACGGCATTTGCCTCAAGTCCGGCAAGGACGCCGCTGGTCGCCGCATCGGCGTGCCGACCGAAGATGTGCTCGTCGAAGGCTGCACGGTTTATCACGCGCACGGCGGTTTCACCATCGGCAGCGAAATGTCCGGCGGCGTGCGCAACATCCGCGTGGATAACTGCACGTTCATCGGCACGGACGTCGGATTGCGCTTCAAGAGCACGCGCGGTCGCGGCGGCGTGGTGGAAAAAATTTACGTTTCGAATGTTCGCATGGCGGACATTCCCGGCGATGCCATCAATTTCAATTTGTATTACGGCGGCAAATCAGCCTTGGAGGAAACCGGCGGCAATGTGGAAACGAATTTCCCACCGGTCACGGAAGCGACGCCTCAATTCCGCGACATCCATATCGAAAATGTGATTTGCCGTGGCGCGCAAAAGGCAATCGTGCTGCAAGGCCTGCCGGAAATGCCCATTCAAAACAGCACGTTGAAAAATGTTTCCATCACCGCGCTGGCCGGCGTGTCGGTGACGGACGCCGACGGAATTCATTTTGAAAATGTCCGGGTCGAAAACAAAACCGGTCCGCAGCTCAACCAGCTCCGCGTGAAAAATTCCTCGCTCGATTTGCTCAAATGAACCGAGACGGAAAATTTCGCTGGCTCATTTGCGCGCTGCTGTTTTTCGCCTGCACGGTGAACTACATGGACCGGCAGGTGCTCGGCCTGCTCAAGCCGGTGCTGTCGCAAAAGTTTGCGTGGACGGAAACGGATTACAGCCGCATGGCGATTTTTTTTCAAGCCGCCTACGCCGTCGGGCAAATTTGTTTCGGCCCGCTCATCAACTGGATTGGAACCAAAGCCGCGTATGCCGGTTCCGTTTTCTTCTGGAGCCTGGCGGCAATGTCGCACGCGCTGTGTCGCACGGTGCCCGGTTTCAGCGCGGCGCGCTTCGCGCTCGGTCTCGGTGAATCGGGCAATTATCCCGCAGCGATCCGCGTCGTGACGGAATGGTTTCCGCCGAAGGAACGTTCCGTGGCCACGGGCATTTTCAACACCGGCTCGAACATGGGCGCGATTTTTGCGCCGGTGCTGGTGCCATTCATCGTGGGATTTTTCGGCGGCTGGCAGGCGGCCTTCATCACGCTCGGCTGCGTGGACTTGGTGTGGCTGGCGTTCTGGCTGGGATTTTACAACGCGCCGGAAAAATTCAAACGCGTGTGCGCGGCGGAACTGGCGCACATCCGCAGCGGCGACACGCCGGCGACGGAGGAAAAAATTCCGTGGCTCAAGCTGCTGCGCTACCGCGAGGCGTGGGCTTATTACGGAACCTGCGTGCTGGTCGGGCCGGTCTGGTGGTTTTACGGCTTCTGGCTGCCGGACTTTTTCAACAAGCAATTTCATCTCGATCTGAAGCATTTCGGGCCGCCGCTCGTTGTCGTTTACACCGTCACCGCGCTAGGCAGCATCGGCGGCGGCGGCTTGTCGGCGTGGCTGTTGAAACGCGGCTGGCCGCTGAACCGCGCTCGCAAAACCGCGACGTTTATTTTTGCATGCTGCACGCTGCCGGTGATTTTCGCGCCGCGCGTGGAGAGCGTCTGGCTGGCGACGGCATTTTTCGCGCTGGCTGCCGCCGCGCATCAAGGCTGGTCGGCCACGATGTATACCGCCGTTTCGGATATTTTTCCAAAACGCGCCGTGGCGTCGGTGGTCGGTTTTGGCGGCACGCTGGCGTCGCTGATGTCCATGGGCTTTTTCTATCTGGTCGGCCACGTCCTGCAAGGTGAAGGCACTTACAAAAATATTCTGTTAATATGCGGCAGCGCGTATGTCGTCGCGTGGACGATTTTTCACCTGGGTGTGCCGCAAATCAAACCGGTTAAAATTAAGGAAAGCCTGGCATGAGCGATTTGAGGTCAATTGAAAGTCCGATGGTCTCCACCCAAAAAACTGGCGCGACCGATGGCTTCGCTTTCCCTTGGATGCCGGACCAAGGCGACGGCACTTTTCGCAATCCAATCATTTATGCCGATTATTCCGACCCCGATGTCGTGCGCGTCGGCGATGATTTTTACCTGGTGTCGTCCAGCTTCAACTGCACGCCGGGATTGCCGATTCTTCATTCCAGAGACTTGGTCAACTGGGCCATCATCGGTCACGCGATAAAAAATCTGCCGCATCCGCGCTATGCCGAAGTGCAACCAGGTTGCGGCGTCTGGGCACCAGCCATCCGGTTTCACACCGGAAAATTCTGGATTTTTTTCCCGATGCCGGATGAAGGTATTTACGTTGTCACCGCAGAAAATCCCGCCGGGCCGTGGGCCGAACCGCATTTGCTCCAGGCCGGCAAAGGATTGATTGATCCGTGTCCGTTGTGGGACGACGACGGCAAGGCTTATCTTGTTCATGCCTACGCTGGTTCGCGTGCGGGCATCAAGCACCGGTTGCGCGTTTGCCCGATGGCTCCGGACGGCTCGCGTTTGCTTGGCGAAGGTAAAATTGTTTTTCACGAACCGGAAAAACACCCGACGCTCGAAGGTCCAAAGTTTTTGAAGAAGGCCGGCTGGTATTACATCCTCGCGCCTGCCGGCGGCGTGGAAACCGGCTGGCAACTTGCGCTGCGCTCGAAAAACATCTACGGACCTTACGAAGCAAAAATCGTCCTGGCACAAGGATCAACGGCCATCAACGGTCCGCATCAAGGCGCATTGGTGGACACGGCGGACGATGGCTGGTGGTTTGTGCATTTTCAAGATGCCGGCGTTTATGGCCGCATCGTTCACCTGCAACCCGTCGTCTGGCGGAACGGTTGGCCGCTGATGGGGAAAGTCCACAATGACGATTGTGGTGAACCGGTTTTGATTTGTCGGAAACCGCCCACGGTTAGTCGCGCATTGATGGCTGTCCCTCAAACCAGCGACGAGTTTGATTCGTCCAAGCTGAGTCCGCAATGGCAGTGGAATGCCAACCACAATGACGACTGGTATTCCTTGAGCGCACGGAAAAGCTGGCTGCGGCTGAATCCGCAATTTGCCGCGCACGGAAATCTGACGCAAGCGGCAAACCTGTTGCTGCAAAAATTTCCGGCGCGTTCCTTCACCGTTGAAACGCGGCTGGAATTTGCACCGCAAACGGCGGGCGAGGCGGCGGGATTGATTGTCGCCGGTGAATCTTTTGCGACGCTGGCGCTTGAAAAAAAAGCCGCCCGCAACCAACTTATCCTGCGGATCAACGGTGTCCAGAAGTTCGTTCAAGAAAACCTGCCGGCCATTGTCAACCTGCGCGTCGCCGTCAGTGCTGGCGGCTGGTGTCGGTTCAGTTTTGCCACGCATGGTAATTTTGCGCCGATTCCTCATGCGTTCCCGGCACAAAAGGGCGTGTGGATTGGCGCCAAGGTGGGGCTTTTCAGCTTGAAGGATTTTTCCGATGCTCCGGCCGGCCATGTGGATGTTGATTATTTCCGGTTCAGTTAAAGCAGGCGAAGGCGCGAATGTGCATCGTTTCCGCCTATGAATTTGGCGCATACAAACCTCCCGCATGGAAATGGGTCGAAAGGCCCGAATATATTGCCGCAAGCTGTCTATGACTAAAGTCATACTCCGAGGGGGGACTACCGGCCAATTGTTTCATCGGCCGGGGCAGGGATGATTTAGACCAATCCCAGAATAAATATTATTTTACCGTTTTCAGAAACCGTCTGCATGAAAACCAATTTTACCAAAATAAA
>Ga0182030_10005558_pt1 | contig 26713 bp, 27 predicted proteins | sample 812S3MmetaG_FD_121299 | JGI IMG/M metagenome (GOLD analysis project Ga0182030, IMG submission 121299) | Permafrost microbial communities from Stordalen Mire, Sweden - 812S3M metaG (Illumina Assembly) | ecosystem: Environmental > Terrestrial > Soil > Wetlands > Permafrost | place: Sweden...
CAAGCGTGAGTCGCTGGCCGTGGTTGCTGAGGGCGTGGCCCGTCCCGAGGATGTCGACGGGATGTTCAAGGTCAACTGGGGCGTGCCGGCCGGGCCGTTTCAGATGATGGATTTGGTTGGCCTGGACGTGGTGCTCGACATTGAGAACCACTACGCCCAAGAGTTCCCGCACTTACCCGAGAACGTGCGCGAGTTGCTGCAGTCCTACGTCGATGCGGGCAAGCTCGGCATCAAAACCGGGGAGGGCTTCTACCCGTACCCGGTGTCGTAGCCGCGTCAGTTGCTCAGAACGAGCTTCCAGTTGCCGGCAACGTTCCGATCCGGGACGCACCAGAAGTTGTTCCATTGTCCCGGCGTCGTGGCCTTCACTCCCGGGCCGGCGTCCTGACAGGCCTGCCGAGTCGGATAGTTGCCTTCGGTCTGAATCGTATCGGCGTTGCTGACGCCCACGCCGGTCGTCATCAACCCCGCGAAAGCCAGCACACCAGCGGCGACAGATCGCTTCATGTCCATCCAATCCTTGAAGTCTCCAGCGTCGGCAATAAGGTTATGTGTAGTCGGGCGACTACACATGCGTTTTCGCCGTGACGCTTAAGTTCGCTGAGTTTGCAGGGACACCGCGGTGGCGACCGCCTCCAGCAGCCCGGCGAGTTGCTCGGCGTTGTTGATCGTGCGGTCTCCGCCGACCAGCCGCGTGAATACGCCCGCGATAAAGGTGTTAACCGCCGTCGTCTGCGCGTCCAGTAGGGCGGGATCGTCGGTGCCCGGCTGCAGGTGAGCGATGGCCTTGTGGGCCATGGCGTTGATCCGGGTGGCGAAAGCCTGTGATGTGGCGGCGAGATCGGGGTCGCGTACCGCCCCCAGCAGCAACTCATGGCGCGCCCTGTTCAGCATCAGCCCGGGTCCGTGGGCCTGCATCAGGGTGAGCTGGGCCAGGTGTGCGAACGGTGACAGTGGGTCGAGCGGTGCGTCGATCACCGACTGCAGGTTGGCGACATCGATCTCGGCGATCCGCTTGGCGACGCCGCGCAGCAGGGCCTCCCGGGTGCGGTAGTAATACGACGTCGTGCCTTCGGGGACTCCCGCGCAGCGGTCCACTCGGCCGTGCGTCAGTCCGCGGGATCCATGCTCGGCCAGCACGGCGATGGCGGCGTCACACAGTTCGCGGCGACGTTCGTCGCCGTTGCGTTTCCGGGTGTTGGTGGCCATGGCTAGCGAAGGACGGTTCCGCCGTCGATGTTGACGACCTGGCCATTGATCCACGCGCCTTCCTCGGACAGCAGGAAGGCGACCAGGGCGGCGATGTCGCCGGGGTCGCCGACGCGAGGTCCGCGGATGCGTTTCAGCGCACCGGCTTCCAGCTCGGGCCATTGCGGCACCGAGCGGATGGCTTCGGTGGCGGTAAACCCGGGCGCCACGGCGTTACAGCGGATCCCGTCTTTTCCCCACCTCGACGCTACGTGGCGGGTGAGCGCGCCGATTCCGGCTTTCGCGGTGGCATACGCCGGGCGCGCCGGCTCGCCCTGAAACGCCGCGGCCGAGGACATGTTGACGATCGCCCCGCCGCCGCAACGCAGCATTTCGGGGATGGCGTATTTCATGGCAGCCAGGTACCCGCGCAGGTTCACCGCCATCACGCGATCCCACACGTCGAATTCGATATCGACGACGTCGGTGTCGGCACGGATCGTGCTCATGTCGGCACCCACATTGAACAGCAGGTCGACTCCATCGAAAGAGATTGCGGCGGAACGTATCAACTCGGCAACCGAGGAGGGATCCGCCAGATCGAAGACTACGTGAGCCGCGGTGCCGCCGGCCGTCACGATCCGCGCCGCCGTCTGCGCTGCGGCGTCGGCGGCGACGTCGCCGATGACGACCCGGCAGCCCTCCTCGCCGAGGCGAGTGGCCGTCGCGGCGCCGATACCGGTGGCGCCACCCACCACCACGGCAACACGTCCGTCCAGGCCGCGCAATCCCATGGATATTGACTTTACCTCTAGAACTGTAGAGGATCGCAACCCATGGCTGGGATTCATCGGGAGCGTCCCGGCGCTGCTGACTTGGCGGCGGCGACCGACATTGCGGCGATGCCGCTAGGCAACCACATCTGGATGTCGCCTGGCGTCTCAAATTCTTACGCGGTGGCCACCGATGAAGGACGGGTCATCGTCAACGCCGGTCTGGTTTTCGAAGGACCGTTGCACCGCAAGGCTTTTGCCGACGTGGCCGGCCCGACGCAAGCCATCCTCATCACCCAGGGGCACGCCGACCATTGGGGCGGGGTCAACTCGATCCGCGACGCGGACACCGACATCGTGATGCACCGCAACTATCGGTACTGGCGCGACGACAACGAACGCCTGATGGGATACCGCGTGCCCAAGACGTCGTTCGCCTTCCAAAAGTTCTCCGATGCGGTCCTCGAGCATTTCAAGACCATCGATCCCGCCACTATCGATTTCTCTTTCCCCGAGCCGACCACGACATTTGACCGCCACCACGAGCTGACGGTCGGCGGACGCACCTTCGAGCTGGCCTGGACGCCGGGCGGCGAGACCACCGACGCGGCCGTGGTGTGGTTGCCACAGGAACGAATCCTGTTCACCGGCAATCTGTTCGGGCCGCTATTCGGTCACGTGCCGAACTTGATGACCATCCGCGGCGACCGCTACCGCGATCCGATCCTCTACATCGAGTCGTTGAACACGGTGCTGGCATACGCACCGCAGCAACTGGTCACCGGCCACTTCGCGCCCATCGAGGGCGCCGACCGCATCGCCGAGGAAGTCACCGCGATGCGCGACGCCATGCAGGCCGTGCACGACCGCACCGTCGAGCTGATGAATTCCGGCGCCGACGTCTATACCGCGATGCGCGAGGTCGCAGTGCCCGAGCAACTCGACGTCGGCGAAGGTTACGGCCAGACGTCGTGGAATGTGCGTGCCATCTGGGAGATGTACGCCGGTTGGTTCCAGCACCGCTCCACTACCGAGCTCTACGGCGTGGCCCCGACGGCGGTCGCCGCCGACGTCGTTCGCGTCGCCGGACCCGATGCGCTGGTCGAGGCTGCCCGCGCCCGCCTGGACAGCGGGCAGCCGGTGCAGGCGCTGCACCTCACCGACCTAGTCTTGGCCGCCCAACCCGACCATCCCGCAGCGCGTGCCGCGGCCGCCGACGCCCACGAAGCGCTGCTCGCCGAGACCGACAACTTCTGGAAAAAGGCCTGGCTCACCAAATCCATTGAGGAATTGAGGACGCGCGAATGAACACCCTTAGCTTCGACTTCGCCGGCGCCAACGTGCTGGTGACCGGCGGCACCAGTGGCATCGGCCATGGGATCGCCGCCGAGTTCGCCAAGGCGGGTGCTGCGGTCACGGTGACCGGCACCCGCGATTCGGCCGCTGACTACCCCGAGACCGAGCTGGGTGCCTTCTCCTACCGCCAGTGCCAGATTCAAGACCCCGACTCCGTCGACGCGCTGGCCTCCTCACTCGGTGAATTGGACATCTTGGTCAACAACGCGGGCGGCCCGTACCCCGCCGGCGACGAATACGACCCCGATGGCTACGTCGCGTCGGTGACGCAGAACATGTTCGGCCCCATGCGATTAACCATGCGCTGTCATGAGCGGCTCAAGTCGAGCCAGGCCCCCGGCGGCGCGAGCGTGGTCAACGTGGTCTCGATGTCCGCGTTCCGCTCGGCGATCTTCGTCCCCGGCTACGCCTCGTCGAAGATGGGCTTGATCGCGTTGACGATGAATCTCTCGCGCCGTTGGGCCAACGACGGCATCCGCGTCAACGCCATCGCGCCCGGGCTCATCGACACCCGAATGACGCACCCGGCCATGAGCATTCCCGAGGTGATGGACGTCGAGATCGGTTTCCACACCCCGCTAGGCAGACCCGGAACACCCCAGGACTGCGCCGGGGCAGCGCTGTTCTTGTGTACCGATGCCGCGTCGTACATCACCGGCAGCACCATCGCCGTCGACGGCGGATACCTGACGGTCTAGGTGCACACCATGAGCGAATTCGACGACGTGGCAACCCCCGACGACATCTCCACGCTGGCCGCCAAACGCACCGGTCTCACCGAAATCGACTCCGACTCCTGGCGAGACGGGCTGACGGTCATGTTCGACGACCTCAACACCTCAGCGGCGTTCACGCCATCGGGCCGCGAACGCGTCCTCGACGACGCAACCAACGCCCTGGGGCGGCGCATGCAGGTGCACGCCTACATTCAGGCTCACCCCGAAGTGCTTGACGCCCCGGTCGAGCGGCCACTGTTCGTGCTCGGCATGCCCCGCACCGGCACCACGGTGATCAGCTATCTGCTCGACCAGGACCCGGCACGCCGATCGCTGCTGCACTGGCAGTGCGTGCACCCGATACCGCCGGCCAGCACCGAGACGCTGCGCACCGATCCACGGTGTGTGGCGCTGCTGGAGGAGCAGCGCCGAATCCTGGAGTTCGTCAAGCAGGCGAAAATGCCGCTGCCACACTGGGAAGACGCCGACGGGCCCACCGAAGACATGTTCATCCACAACCAGGACTTCAAGGGTCTGTCCTGGGACTCTTTTCTTCCGACGGATCGCTACGCGCGGTGGCTCTTCGACGAGGCCGACATGAGCAGCACCTACGAGTATCAGAAGCGTTATCTGCAGGTGCTGCAATCGACAGCGCCCGGAACCTGGAGCCTGAAGATGCCGTCGCATTCGGTGCACATCGAAGCGCTGCTGAAGGTGTTCCCCGATGCACGATTGATCTGGGCGCACCGCGACCCCTACAAGGCGACCGGATCGCTGTGTAATCTCTGGCGGTTGCCGCAGCAACTGGTGATGAACACCGAGTTGCTGGATCAGACGGAGATGGGTCGTGCCGCGATGTGGCAGATGCGATACCACGTCGAGCGCCCGCTACGAGCCCGCGATCGCATCGGCGACGACCGTTTCTTCCACATGTACTACCACGAAATGATGCGCGACCCGATCGACGTCATGCGCCGCATCTACGACTGGGCCGACGAGCCACTGACCGCCGAAACCGAAGCGCGCATGCGGAATTGGCTCGTCGATCATCCGCAGGATCTGTTCGCCCTCAACACCTACAGCCTCGACCAATACGGCCTGAGTGTCGAACAACTCGAGCCGATCTTCGCCGAATACCTGAGCACTTTCGACATCGAATTGGAGGCCACGTCATGAAAGCATCCGTGGTCACCGGCCCAGGCAAGGCGGAGGTGCTCGACGCCGATAACCCGCAGGCCGGTCCGGGCGACGTGCTCGTCCGAATGCGCGCCTGCGGAATCTGCGGCTCCGACGCGTTCTACATCACCATCGGCGGTATCCCGCCGCGCCAAGGGCATACGCCGCTTGGCCACGAACCCGCGGGTGAAGTCGTCGAGGTCGGCGCGAACGTGTCCGGCATCGCGGTAGGCGATCACGTCGTCATCAATCCCATGGCCGCCCCGGGCGGCATCATCGGCAACGGGGGAGCCGCCGGCGCCCTGGCGGACTACTTGCTCATCGAAAACGCGGTCCGCGGAACCAGTCTCGAAGTGATCCCCTCCCACATCCCGTGGGAAGTCGCCTCGCTCAACGAACCGATGGCGGTCGCCCGCCACGGCGCCAACCAGTGCAAACCCAAACCGTCGGACAAGGTCGCGATCTTCGGCGCTGGTCCGATTGGGCTCGGCGCGACATTGGCCTTCAAATCCCTTGGCGTAAGCCACGTCGTGGTAGTCGATCTCATCTCGTCCCGCCTGGACAAGGCGCTGCAGATCGGCGCTGACGCCGTCATCAACTCCGCCGACGAGGATGTCGTGCAGCGCCTCATCGAACTGCACGGCGCGGGCGAGTCGAGGTTCCCCGGAAAAGCCGGCACCGACATCTACCTGGACGCCGCGGGCGTGCCGGCGGTCATCAACACCGCATTGGCCGCCGCCCAGAAGGGAGCCACCCTCGGCATCGTCGGCGTGCACAAGGAGCCGGTCCCCGTCGAGCTCATCAACGTGATGAGTAACGAGATCACCATCGTCGGAAGCATGGGGTATCCCGATGAGTTCTTCCAGGTGACTACCGATCTCGTCGCAAACTGGGAGAAATACGCGCTGATCGTCAGCCACACCATCCCGTTCGACAGCGTCGGCGAAGCACTGGAACTGGCCAGCACGCCGGGCGCGGCCGACAAGGTCGTGGTGACCTTCTAAAGGCGGCCCAGCTTGGCCAGGGCCAGCCGGGCGGCGTTGGCCCCGCACATGCCGTGCGCGCCGGGTCCCGGTGGGGTGGCCGCCGAGCAGATGTACATGCCTGGCACGCCAATCGTATACGGCGACAGCGTGATTCGCGGACCGAACACCAGCTGGCGGATGTCCTTGGCGCCGGTCATGATGTCGCCGCCGGCGTAGTTGGCGTTGTAGCTGGCCATCTGCGTGGTCGAGCGAACGGTGTGGCCGACGATGCGATCCCGGAAACCGGGAGCGAACCGCTCGATCTGGGCGATGATCGCCTCGGTCGCGTCTCCCGCATAGCCGTTGGGGACATGCGCGTAGCTCCACACCGGGTGGGTATTGCCCACCGACCGTTGCGGATCGGCCAGATACTGCTGACCAACCAGCACGAACGGCCGCTGCGGCATCCGTCCGGCGTGGATTTCCCGCTCGGTCGCGGCAAGTTCGGCGTAGTTCCCGGCCAGATGCACCGTGCCGGCCTGGTGTGCGTCCGGGTTGGTCCAGGGCACGCCGCCTTCGACGGCGAAGTCGACCTTGAACGCGCCGGGACCGCGACGAAACCTGGTGAAAGCGGTCGAAACTCGGCGCGGCAGGCGATCTCCCAAGATTCCGGCGATCGCACCGGGCGCCAGATCGAACATCGTCACTTCGGCAGCCGGCAGCTGCGACGCCGTCTTGACGTGCACCCCGGTCTCGACCTTGCCGCCCAGGTCGCTGAGCAGCGCGACCATGGCGTTGGCAATCGACTGCGACCCGCCTGCGGCCACCGGCCAGCCGTGCCGATGGCCGGCCGCGATGATGCCCGTCCCGATCGCTGACGTCATCGGGTAATGCAGCGGCCGGAAGGCATGGGCGGCAACACCTCCGAACAATGCCCGGCCCTGCTCGGTGCGGAACACCCGGGCGAACGTGGACCCGGGCAGCACTGTGGGGGCACCGAACCGGGCCAGCTTCAGCGGATGGTGCGGGAACCGCAGCAGCGGGCCCATGATGTCCTCGCTGAGCGTGTCGAACTGGGCGCCCGAGTAGCCGAACGCCAGCCGCCAGCGCGCCCCGTCACGACCGAGGCCGGCCGCGGTCTGCTCCACCGAGCGGTGCAGCACGCCGGCGCTGCCGTCGTCTAGGGGATGCACGCAATCGATTTCCGGTAGCCGCCAAAACAATCCGTACCGCTGCAGGTCGAAGTGGCGCATGAACTGCGAGCCGACCGCCATCGGGTGAATCGCCGAGCAGTGGTCGTGCAGCAAGCCGGGCAGGATCGCTTCGCTGCTGCGAGTGCCACCCCCGATTTCGTCGGCGGCCTCGAGCACGGTGACCTGCATGCCGTTGGCGGCCAGCGAGATGGCGGCGGCGAGCCCGTTGGGCCCGCTGCCCACCACGACTGCGGTACTCATGCCAGCGCTCCGTGCTTGCTACCGCCGCGCAGCGACCAGGTCACGCTAGTGGGAATGGGGCCGTTGGGGAGCCAGGGCTGTTCGGACACCGCATCGGCCACCTTCCAGGTACCGCGCTCGATCACCCCGAGCGCAGCGTCGATCAACTGGTAATGCTGAACACCGCTGCCAAAGGCCTCCGACTCCACCCAGGCGATGACGCACTCGCCCGGCTCGAACGCGGCTTCGGTCTGCACTGCTCGGATCAAGTCTTCATTGTGCAGGTGGCCGTCGCCGAAGTTGAACCCGATCAGCGAATTGCACACGAACTCACCCTCCCGCACGGTGCGGGCGTCGATGTCCGGCAGGTGGCTGATCAGCAGCGAGAACAGGCCACGGCCCTGGCTGTGCATGCTGCGCCACGCGGTGGTCTTCTGCAGGGTGATCTCGGCCCAGGTGGGCTCGTAGCCGGCCGCGACGAACTGGTCGATCTGGTTGGAGGCGGTGCGGGTGACCCGATTGAGCTTCTGCTCGGTACCCGGCGCGAATGTCCACACCGCAGAGGCCCAGTTGCCGGCGTATTGCCGCATCGCGGGCAGAAACGACACCTTGTCGGGTCGCAGGTTGCCCAGGATCGGGTAGAACAGCAGACCCGCAGCGATCACCAGAGCCAGCCAGGGCGGAGTCATGTTCCACGGGGCGTATCCGTTCCAGTTCGGGAAGCCGAGGAACAGGAAGATCGTGGTGTAGGCGAAGACGACATTCCATTCCAGCGGCACCGCCAGTGGGAAGGTCGAGATGATGAACAGGTGGAAGCCCACCATCAGCAGCGCCGCGGCCAGCGTCAACCACTTGTTCGTCGAGAAGAACAGGATCAGCGGGGCGCCGATTTCGACCGTGGTGCCGTTGACGTGTGCCATGAAGTCCGCCAGCCGGGATGGCCTCATGTCGCGTCCGAAGTCGCGGTAGTGGGCCCGGCGCACCCATTTGGGGGCGAAAATCGTGTTGCTGACCATCGGCGGAATGACGTTGGAGAAGTGCTTGCCGAACTTCGAGAAGCCCGCCCCTATCCAAACGATCACGATCAGCATCTTCAGCGAAATGATCATGTTGGCGAACGGCAGCACAGCGAAGAAGAACAGCGCCGGCAGGTACTGCTCGCCGCGAGCACCCAGGAAGACGGTCTTGTCCCGCAGACCAATCAGCACCAGCAGCGCGATCGGCGCCACCAGCAGGGCGGGGTTGACCAATCCGGATATGTTGTGCGGCAATGCTTTTGATAGCGAGTCGCTGTGCGCACCCGGCGACAGCAAGGCGACCGCCAAGCTCGCCAGCAGTGCCAGATAGAGCGCGATGTCGAACCCGGTGCGCCGGTCGCCGCCGGTGAACGGCACCCATTTCCACGGCCGCAGCCGGATGGTTCCCGGTCGGGCCCAGAACAGGATCCCGCCAGTCATCGGCTTGATCTTGCCGGCCAATGGTCCCCACGAGCCGGCCACACCGATGGTCTCGAGGAGCACGGTCCACAGGATGACCTTCTGGTAGACGATCGGTTGATTCCACCATTCGTTCACGTGCCAGAAGGCTGGTAGCCCCGATGTCGCTGTCGCGACGGTGATGCCGCCGAGCGCGAAGAACAAGACCAGTTTCACGATGTAAATGGTGTGAATCATCCTCGGTGAGCCGAAGCCGCTTTCGGCCCAATCGATGGCGAGGATCCGCATTCGTTCCATCAGTGGCTTCGTCAGGAAGGTATCCGGATCGACATCGGGGAGATACGGCTTGGTGAACCCCATTGGAGTAGCTCCTTTGCTTAATGGCCTTCTTGGCGGCCAAGTGCTCGCAACATTAGGAATCGGATCGGTTCGGGAAACAGTGGCCGCTCGACGAAGATGTGCGTGGCAGTTGTCGCCGAAAGACAACTCCGGGGTCTACCGTCAGCAGAGTGGTGAAAGCGCAGATCGACAGCGACGTTGAGGTCAGCCGCCACGTCGCCGAGACCGCCGAACGATTGCACAATCGGCTGGCAGAGCTGTCGTCGCTGATGCATCGTTCCCTGGAGGATCAGATCCCCGAGCTGCCCGAAGACGAACGATTGACGGAATTACTCGGGGCCAGCGTCGAGGGAAATGTGGACACCATTCTTCGTGCGTTGCGCTACGACATAGCCGTGGAGCGGGTCGAGGCGCCCACCGCAGCGCTGGAGTACGCCCGGCGATTGGCCCAACACGGGGTACCCGTGAACGCCCTGGTACGTGCCTACCGGCTCGGTCAACGGTTGATGAATGAGCTGGTTTTCGCCGAAGTGCGCGCGCTCGATATTTCCGAAAAGATGAGGTACGCGGTCATCGAAACGATTACCGCCACCCTGTTCGAATACATCGACTGGATCTCCCAACAAGTCGTCGTCGCCTACGAAGACGAACGTGAACGCTGGCTGGAGAACCAGAACAGCCTTCGCGCCCTGCGGGTGCGGGAGGTCCTTGCCGCAACGAAGACCATCGACGTGGATGCGACGTCCACGTCGATCCGATATCCACTGCGGTGGCACCACCTTGGCCTCGTCATGTGGTACCCGGACGCAAGCACCGACGGCAACGAACTTGCCCGGCTACAACGTTTTCTTCGCGAACTGGGCGAAGCCACCGGTGCGGCGGAGGGCGCGCTCTTCGCCGCCGCCGATCGGACGTGCGGGTGGGGTTGGTTACCGTACCGCGCCTCGAATGCCGATGCCGCAGCGAAGGTTCGCCAGTTCACCCTGTCGCGTCCGGATTCCCCGAGTGTGGCGATCGGTACGGTGGCCGGCGGCATCGAGGGCTTTCGCCAGTCGCACCGGGAGGCCGAAAACGCCCGCCGCGTCGCATTGGTCGGCAAGCGGGAACCGACGGTGATAGCGGCGACCGACCCCGGGGTGTCCATCGCGGCGCTGCTGAACCGCGACGTTGCCGACACCCGCGCCTGGGTGGCTAAGGTGCTCGGAGACCTGGCGGGCGACGACGAGAACGACGCGCGGCTGCGGGAGACGCTGCGCATCTACCTGGGATGTGGTTCGAGCTACAAGCTGGCGGCCGAGCAGCTCAACTTGCACTTCAACACGGTGAAGTATCGCGTGGGGCGTGCCGTTGCCCGGCGCGGCAGCGAGATCGAAAACGATCGGCTCGACGTCGAACTCGCGTTGCTGATCTGCCATTGGTACGGCGCCGTCGTTTTACAGCCCAGGTAAGCCGGTTGGGTCAGCGACAGTTCACGCCGCGGCAGCAGCGGCGAGACGCGGGGATGACGTGCGGCGCGGGAAGTTGGCCGCGACACGGTCTTCGGTGCAAGTCCGGGCTTGACCGGTGAGTAGGTGCACGAGGGTGATGATCGCCGGCAGGATTACCGGGCCGAGGACCATCAGCATGATGAGGGCGGGCAGCAACATGGTTTCACCTAAATTTCTCCGCGATGCGGTGTAGTCGGAATGTGTTGTGGCTATTGATAATTCGACCTTGGCTGGATCGAGTCATCGGGTTCGTCACAAAACGTACCGAGGCCACCGCTGCGCGATCATGTGCTGAACCGACCAACTTGCGACGCGGTCTTGTCTTCTGGCGACAAACTGGTCGCAGCGGGGCCTGGTTGCCCCGCGGCCGCGCACCGTACCTGTCCCGTTTGTGCCTGGCATTGTTTGCGAAACCTATGCGCGATGCCGAATTGTGTCGCCGCGGACATTTTCTTTACACCGACTTTGACTAATGATATTTGAATGACAACCAACGAAAAGACCGTTTTCGAAGGTCCACTGCAGCAGCTTGCCCGTAGTGCCTGGCAACTGCTTCTCCTCACCGGCATCCTGGCCGTTGCGCTGGGTGTCATCATCCTCGCCTGGCCAGGCAAGACACTGTTCGTGGCAGGTGTTCTGTTCGGCATCTACCTGGTGGTCTCGGGAATCGGATACGTGTTTGCCTCTTTCGGCACACACGCCGGTGCCGCAATGCGAGTGCTGACGTTTATCACCGGCATCGTCTCGCTGGTTCTGGGGTTCTTCTGCTTTCGCGACAAATTCGAGGCGGTCGCGCTGTTGGGCATCTGGATCGGCGTCAGCTGGCTGTTCCGCGGATTTACGCTGTTGGGCGCTGCGTTGTCTTTGGACCACCTGCCCGGCCGCGGCTGGCAGGTGTTCTCTGGGTTGCTCATTGTGATCGGCGGCGCGGTGCTGATCGTCTCGCCGCTCGACTCGATCGCCATCCTGACCTTGGTCGCCGGCTGCTGGCTGATCGCCATTGGCATCGTCGACGTCATCAGTGCCTTCGGAGTTCGCGGCCGGGCGAAGACCGCTTAGGGGAGTCGGCGCTCGACTTCGAAAGCCAGGCACAGCTCGGCGATGTCCTGTGGCCGGGACAGTGATCGGCCGGTCAATTCCTCGACACGGTGCAGCCGGTGCCGCACCGTGTTGGGGTGGCAATAGATCTTCGCCGCAGTGTCGTTGGCGGAGCCGCCCGCCTGGACCCAAGCCCGGAAGGTATCGAGCAGGACGACGCGCTCCGCGGGGGGCAGCGCGTCCAGCGGCCCGAGTACCGACGACCTGATTTTCATCATGGCTTCCGGAGCGCTCACCACCGCGACGGCAAGGGGAGTCTCGTCGAAGACGGTGACGAGTGAGTCGGCCAACGGCTTGCCCGTCACAGCCAGCCGGGCGAATCGGAGCGCGTCACTGGTTTCGGCCAGCTCGTCAAACGGCGGACTGATGCCGACTCGGGCGGTCGCTGCGTGGTCGAGTACCTCGACCAGCGCGGCCAAGGCGGCCGGCGCAGCGTGGCCTCGCAGATGGACGATGCCGACCTGCAAATCGGGCAGCAGCCGCCATGCTGACCGGATGTCGCGCACGGCGAGTCGGTTTTCGATGGTCGGTAATCCCAGTTTTCCGATCGCGGGCAGCTCCGCAGCCACGACGACGTAGGGCCCCGAGGTGGGGAGACGCAGTAGATCCGCTGCCTCCCAAAGGCTTTGGCTATCGGTGATCCGGTGGGACAACAGCGCTTCCACCAACGCCGAACGCTCCTCTTCCCGCTCGAGGATCTGCGCTGTCAATTGTTGGCGATAAGCAGCGCTCATCGCCTGCGTGAAGGTGTCTTGCGCGAGGAAAACCCGTGCGGTGGCGTCCAATATGGAGTCGGTGGGAATTGCCGCGGCCCGCGCCGCGGCAATGGTCTCCTCCCACATGAATCGGAATCCGATGCGGTAGGCGGTCATCACCGCCGGCAGCGGCACACCGGACAGGGCGCGCGCGGTGCCGGTGTGCTCGGCGGGCGACACGTCGACGTCCGCGCCCCCGGCAAGCGAGTCGAAGATGAACGTCACATTCGCCACACAACTTTCGGCGACTTGCGCTTTCGTGACGACGCTGCCGTCGCGGTACGCGTCGATCTGGCCGCAGAGCAGATCCGCCATCGCTTTGCCCAGTTTCGGGGCGCGCGCCAGCATCAGTTTGCCGAGCTCGACGATGTGCGGATCGGAGGCGGCACCACGTCGGTCGCCGTCGGTTCTCGCTGCGACGCTCATAACCGAACCCTATTCCGGGGGATTGCTGATGTGAACGGTCACATCGAATGAGCTTTTGCATTGTTTTCCGCGACATTGTGGTGCACAGCGGCAGGAACGACCATGAAAACAGCGATACAAAACATTTTCGAAAGGCCCGTCATGACCGCCCTCAGCGCCAATCTCGTTGCTTCAAGAGGTCGCAGCCCCAACCGCGTAGCACTGCGGTGTGACGATGTCGAGTTCACCTTCGCCGAACTCGACGACGCAGCCGCCCGGGTGGCGACGCTGCTGGAGCAGGCCGGCGTCCAGCCCGGCGATCGGGTGGGAATCATGTTGCCCAATACTCCGGCCTTCGCCATCGTGTTCTACGGCATCATGTACCGCGGCGCCGTCGCGGTCCCAATGAACCCGCTGCTCAAGGCCCGTGAGGTGTCTTTCTACCTGTCCAACAGCGGCGCCAAGGCGCTGTTCGCGACGCCGGCCTTCGCCGACGAGGCCACCGCGGGTGCCGCCGAGGTCGGTGCACGGTGCTGGCTGGTCGACGATGCCGGGCTGCTGAACTTGATCGCCGATCTGCGGGCGCTGGACTCTCCGGTGCAGCGCGACGACGAGGACGTCGCGGTCATCCTGCACACCTCCGGCACTACCGGCAAACCCAAGGGCGCCATGCTCACCCACGGCAATCTGGGCCGCAACGCCGAGGTCAGCGTCCGTACCCTCGTCGAGACCGGACCTGACGACGTCGTGATGGGCTGCCTGCCGTTGTTTCACGTCTTCGGATTGACCTGCGGGCTCAACGGGGCCGTCCTCGCGGGCGCGACGTTGACGCTGATCCCGCGGTTTGATCCGCGCAAGGCGCTCGAAGTGATTGAGCGTGACGGCGTCACGGTGTTTGAGGGCGTGCCAACGATGTACTCGGCACTGCTCAGTGTGGCGGACCAGGACGCCGCCGAAGCGGCGCGGAGTCTGCGGACCTGCGTCTCCGGCGGCGCAGCGCTGCCCGTCCAGGTTCTCACCGACTTCGAAAATGCTTTTGGCTGCACTGTTCTCGAGGGTTACGGGCTCTCTGAGAGCTCTCCGGCGGCCGCGTTCAACCACCCGAACCGGCCGCGCAAGGCAGGCTCGATCGGCACCCCGATCGAGGGCGTCGAGATGCGGGTGGTCGACCTGGACGGGGTGGCGGTCCCGCGAGGGGATACGGGCGAGATCCAGATCCGCGGCCACAACGTGATGAAGGGCTATTGGAACCTGCCCGACGCCACCGAGGCCACGATCACGCCGGACGGCTGGTTGAACACCGGCGACGTCGGCCGCATCGACGAAGACGGCTACTTCTACATCGTGGACCGAACCAAAGACATGATCATTCGCGGCGGGTACAACGTTTACCCCCGCGAGATCGAGGAGGTGCTCTACGAGCACCCGGCGGTGGCCGAAGCCGCCGTCATCGGCATCCCGCACGACTCCCTCGGCGAGGAAGTCGGTGCCGCAGTCGCTCTCAAGAAGGGGGCCACGGTCACGGCCGACGAGCTGCACGAATACATCAAGGCCCGGGTGGCCGCCTACAAGTATCCGCGCCTGGTCTGGTTGGTGGACGCGTTGCCTAAGGGGCCGACCGGCAAGCTCCTGAAGCGCGAAATCATCGTCCCGACGAGTGAAAGCACGCGATAGCCATGGCGAAACCCTCGAATCCCTCGAATCCGCCGAGTCCCGCGACCAAAGCTGTCGAGCTAGCGGCTCCACTCGACCTGCTACTCACCAGCGCCACCAAGCCATTCGGCAGCCGAATGCTGCCGGACGCCACCTGGGCCCGCTTCGCGGGCAACCTTGCCCAGCACCCGGGTGCCGTCGCCGACCGGGTCGGCACGCTGACCCGTGAACTCGGCGACATCGCGGTCGGCAAGTCGCACCGCGTTCCGGCGCGGGCCGACAAACGCTTCGCCGACCTCGCCTGGACGGAGAATCCGTTGCTGCATCGGATCATGCAGGCCTACCTGGCGGGTTCCGAGGTCGCCGAAGGGCTGCTTGCCGACGCCGAGCTGGATTGGCGCGACCAGGAGAAGATGCAGTTCGTCATCGATAACTTCGTCGAGGGCCTGGCGCCCAGCAACAACCCGCTGATCAGCCCGCTGGGCTGGAAGGCGCTGATCGATACCGGCGGCCTGAGCGCGGTGCGGGGCTTGAAAGCCTTTGCCCGGGACATGCTTTCGAAGCCGCGGGTGCCGGCGATGATCGAGCCCGACGCCTTCGTGGTGGGCGAGACCGTGGCCATCACCAAAGGAGCGGTGGTGTTGCAGACCTCGGTGTTCGAACTGATCCAGTACGCCCCGCAGACACCCAAGGTGCAAAAGATCCCGTTGCTCATGGTGCCGCCGGTGATCAACAAGTACTACATCATGGACATCGCGCCAGGGCGCAGCATGATCGAGTACTTCGTGCAGCAGGGCCAGCAGGTGTTCGTCATTTCGTGGCGCAACCCGCAAGCGCGCCACAGTGATTGGGGATTCGACGCCTACGGCGGCGCGATCATCGAGGCGATGGACGCGGTGCAGAAGATCGCCGGGACCGACAGCACCCACCTGCTGGCCACCTGCTCGGGCGGCATCCTCGCGGCAATGACGGCGGCCCACCTCGCCGAGATCGGCGAGGGCGACCGGGTCGCCGGCCTGAACCTAGCGGTCACCGTGCTGGACGAGACCCGTGGGGGTTTCGCGGCGGCGGCGATGAGCGAGCGCGCCGCTCAAGCCGCGATTCGGGTTTCGGCCAGGAAGGGCTACCTCGACGGGCGGGACATGGCGGAGATGTTCGCCTGGCTGCGGCCCACCGACCTGGTGTGGCGGTATGTGGTGAACAACTATGTGCAGGGCCGCAAGCCGGCGCCGTTCGACGTGTTGTTCTGGAACGCCGACACCACCCGGATGGCCGCCGCCCTGCACCGCGACCTGGTGCTGATGGGCCTGCGGAACGCGCTGGTCACCCCAGGCGGGGTCAGCATGCTGGGCAGCCCGGTCGACCTGGCCAAGATCACCTCCGATGCCTACGTCGTCGGCGGCGTCGCAGACCACATCTGCCCGTGGCAAGCCACCTACCGCAGCGCGCGCCTGCTCGGCAGCAAGGACAACCGCTTCGTGCTGTCCACCAGCGGTCACATCGCGGCCCTGGTGAACCCGCCCGGCAACCCCAAGGCGTCATTCCGGACTGGCCCCGTCGACGCAGAAGATGCCGAGCAGTGGCTGGACTCCGCGCAGAAGTCGGCTGACTCCTGGTGGCCGGACTACGTCGGCTGGCTGGCCGAGCGCAGTGGTCCGGAGGTCGACGCTCCGAAAGCACTTGGCGGAGAAGACCTTCCGCCGCTTGGTCCGGCTCCGGGTAACTACGTGATGGAGAAGTGAGCCATGCGCCGCACGGTCGCCGCGATTAAACCGGTGAGCACGATTGGCGAGGTACGCTACGTGACCACCGGCGGTCAGCGGATCCGAGTGAACGTGCGGGAGGGAACCGGCGTGCCGCTCGTGCTTTGCAACGGCATCGGGGCCAGCCTGGAAGTCCTCGATCCGCTCGTAGAGAGCCTGGTTTGCCCGGTGATTAGATTCGACGTCCCCGGGACCGGAGGATCTCCCACATCCATTGCGCCCTACGGATTTCCGTACCTTGCCTGGGTGCTAGGCAGGCTGCTGTCGAAGCTGGGAATCGGGGTGGTGGATGTACTCGGGCTGTCCTGGGGCGGGGCCCTTGCGCAGCAGTTCGCATTCCAAAATCCGCGCCGGTGCCGGCGCCTCGTGCTGGTGGCGACGGGCACCGGTGTGCTGATGGTGCCCGCCCATCCGCGGGTGCTGGCGAAAATGGTCACCCCGCGCAGGTTCTCTGATCCCGACTACGCCGCGACCATTGCCGCTGAGCTCTACGGCGGTACCGTCCGCGCTCACGGCGAGGATGTCGCGCAACTGTTCGTGCGCCAGTTGCACGCGGGTTCCAAACTTGGCTACCTGCATCAACTGCTCGCGGGTTCGGTCTGGACCAGTTTGTTCGCGCTACCGGCAGTACGACAGGAGACGTTGATCGTGGCGGGGACCGATGACCCAATTATCCCGGTGATCAACGCTCACGTTCTGCACGCATTGCTGCCGCATTCGCGGCTGCATCTGCATTCCGGTGGGCATATCGACCTGGTGCACAACGCTGTCGAACTCGCGCCCGTCATCGACAATTTTCTGAACAAGCCAGGGGAACGACCATGATCCACACCGACATTCAAGACATCGACACCTCTGACTTCTACTGCTACGGGCACTTGCTGGACGACGAGGAGCGCCAGCCGCCACACGCTGTGCGCATGATCAGCGAATCAGCCAAGCAGCGTCCGCGGCCCGCATTATCCTGCGGCTCCTCAACCACCAGCCAATTGCATGCTAGGTCGGCGGGGCCGCGTACTCGCTGAGAATGGACGGCGACGGCAGGACGGGCGCGTGTCGCAGGAACCATCGAACATCCACTCACACGGCGGCTAAATTTCCTCGCTACGCCTCCCCTCGCGATCAGGTGAGCGCGGCTGCTCTGGCTCGGGCATACACGGCATCGAGCGCGGCGTACTCGGCTTCCTCGATCGCGGCCATGGCGAAATCGATGGCGTCCAGAGCGTAGGACAACGCGATATTCGCGTCCGTGTCGGCCGCCCTGGCATCAAGTTGGGCCTTCTTCTCCCCTACGTCCTCTCTCGCCTTGGCGACATGGGCCTGCCACTTGCCGCGGATCTCGTCCCACTTCGATGACACTTTGTCGCCGGACGCGCGCGCATTCTGTTTGAACTTGTCGGCTGCTGCGGAGGCCTTGTCTCGCGCGATAGTGACATCAGCTTGGAGCTGATCTTTGGTCATGTCGCTGGCGGCATGTAGCTCCTCGGCCGCCTTTTTCGCCTTGTCGGAAATCTTCTCGAACCGTGCACCCATATCGATGTCGGCCATCGGAGGCCTTTCTGTTGAGGTGGGGCGGGCCCTACCGCCGCTAGCCGATCGTCGCTCCCTGCCGAGCGTTCGTCAATGTTCGGCCGCACACAATGTTCCGTGGAAAATGGTTCGCGCGACAACGTGGGTCGCTCGGCCAGATCCATCACGTTGCCGCTTACCGCTTACTGCTTGTCGGCATTGCTGCATCTAAGCGGAATCCGTTGTCAGAAAACCGGTTTGGTGATGGAGTTCCGCGCGGATGTTACTGGCGACGGTAACTGTCAGTCTTGTCGCCGAACACCGTCGGTCTCCTGTTGTCGGTCACACAGAACACGATCGTCGCGCGACGGATGACATATCGTGCTCAGTTCTGAAAGGGTCGGAACATAACCGTCACGGGAGCGGCTGAGAGCGGACACGGGTTACTACTTTCGGCCGACTCCGGAATGCGCGCCAGGCGGCTCGCGATGTAGGAGAAGACCGGATGGGCCACAAAATTCTTCCCGGCTGGTCGTCGCCTCTGGGCGCGACCACCGACGCGCACGGCTCGAACTTCGCGGTGTCGTCGAACGGCGAGCAGGTGACCGTGTGCCTGTTCGACGCCGACGGCACTGAGGAACGATTGGTTCTGCCGGAGCGCGACGGTGACGTTTGGCATGGGTTTGTTCCAGGGGTAGGGCCGGGGCAGCTCTACGGTTTCCGCGTCAGCGGGCCCTACGAACCCGCACGCGGCCTGCGCTACAACGCCGCCAAGCTACTGCTCGACCCGTACGCTCGCGCAATCGAGGGCCAGGTGCGGTTCGGGCCCGAACTGCTCGGACACGCAACAGATAACCCATCCGCGCCAAGCCCGCTGGACTCGGCGGCTCATACGCCGCGCGGGGTGGTCCTCGCCGGCGCACCGCCCCTGACAGCATCCCGCCCACAGCACGCACTCGCCGACACGATCGTTTACGAAATGCACGTGCGCGGATTCACCGCCGCCCATCCCGGCGTGCCTCCGGAACTCCGCGGTACCTACGCCGGTCTGGCGCACGACGCGTCACTTGAGCACCTGATCCGTCTCGGTGTCACCGCGGTAGAGCTGCTGCCGGTTCACCACTACGTTCCCGAGGAATTCCTGGTGGCGCGTGGTCTGACGAACTACTGGGGGTACAACACGATCGGCTTCTTCGCCCCGCACGCCGGCTACTCCGCGGCGGTGCGTGCCGGCCGGCCCGGCAGCCAGGTCGAGGAATTCCGCGCGATGGTCGATACCTTGCATGCGGTGGGACTGGAGGTTGTGCTCGACGTGGTGTTCAACCACACCGCCGAAGGCGGACCTGGCGGGCCGACCCTCTGCTTCCGCGGCTTGGACAACGCCGCGTACTACCGCCTCGACCCGAACGACCCGGGCAACTACGTGGACACCACCGGCTGCGGTAATTCGGTGAACACCGGAAACCCGGTGGCGTTGCGGATGATCATGGATTCGCTGCGGTATTGGTTCGGCGAGATGGGTGTCGACGGTTTCCGTTTCGACCTGGCACCGACCCTAGGCCGGCAGGAGGGTGGCTTCGACCCGTTTTCGGCCTTTTTCGATTTGGTGGCCCAAGATCCGCTCATCTCGCAGGCGAAGCTGATCGCCGAGCCGTGGGACGTCGGCCGGTTGGACAGCTACGACCTCGGCCGTTTCCCGCCGCTATGGAGCGAGTGGAACGGGCGCTTCCGCGACACCACCCGCGACTGGTGGCGCAGCCAGGACAGGATGCTGGGCGACTTCGCGTCGCGACTGTGTGGTTCGGCCGACGTCTACGGCGGGCGTGGCGAGGGACGCCGCCCCAGCGCATCGGTCAACTTCGTCACTGTGCATGACGGCTTTACCTTGGCCGATTTGGTGTCCTACAACGGCAAGCACAACGAGGCCAACGGCGAGGGCAATCGCGACGGCACCGACGACAACCGCTCGTGGAATTGCGGGATCGAGGGTCCGACAACGGATCCGGACGTGCTGGCGTTGCGGGCGCGACAGCAGCGGGCCTTTCTGGCGACCCTGTTGTTCTCGGCCGGTGTGCCGATGTTGCTGGGCGGCGACGAGGCCGGCCGCACCCAGCGGGGCAACAACAACGCGTACTGCCAGGATAACGCCATCACCTGGTTCGACTGGTCGACGATCGACCGCGACTTGCTGCGGTTCACAACGGATCTCATCGAGTTGAGGCGCCGTCATCCGGTGTTTCGACGGCGGCGCTTCCTCACCGGCCCCGCCGCTGCGGACTTGCGCTGGTTCACCGTGTCGGGGACGGAAATGACCGATCAGAATTGGGCTGATCCCGTGGCGCGGAGCGTCTCCCTTTGGATAGACGGCTCAATGGACCCCGACGTCGACGCCGCCGGCACACCACTGCTCGATGACGACTTCCTGTTCTTCGTCAACGCGTGGTGGGGATCTCTGACCTTCACCGTGCCCGCCGGTGCCTCCGCGCGCGGTTGGGACATCGTCTGTGACACGTTCGATCCCGCGCGAACGGGCACTGCCGGCGCACAACTCGACGTCGGCCCGCGCTCGATCGTCGCGCTACGCGGCCGCGCGGGTGACAAAACCCGGCCCGCAGGTGATTGACCGGTACGTTGAGACCGCCACGGAGAGGCGCCAGTTACGTTCCTTCGTATTGGTGGCGGGAGGGGCTGAATTACTCGGCCGCGGCGCCCCGACTCCACATGGCGACTTCGCCGCTGAGCCAGGGAGGCGCTACCCGCGAGCGGGGGCAAAATCATGACGACAGCCGTGGCCAGGGGATGATGAAACGTGTTGGGCTGCAGCGGGGATGGGGCGGTGGCCCGACGTTACCGCGCGCGTGCCTCCGCAAGCTGACGCCCGCGACGTCGGTACTCCATTGTCAACACGACCACCCCAACGAATACCAGCGCCGCGATGATCGCCCCGACCAGGGACGCGCCGCGGAATCCGGGTGCCTCCACATCCATGATCCGTTGGCCCGCGTGCGAGGCGCTGTTGCCCCCGAGTACGACGCTGAGCGTCATCAGATTCGGCAACGCGAACAAGAACGCCAGAAGGGTCGCGATGCCGGCGATGACCCGCCTGCCGCGCTTGTGCCGAAACAGGACGGCCAGTAGCACCTGCAGCAACGGCACCAGCGTGCACAGTCCGCCGAAGAGCAGGCCCCACGTAATACCCCGGGCGAAACCTCTGTCGGACAGCTCGCCGATCCGCTCCGCCCACCAACGCGGGACGAACGCCGCCAGAATGAAATGCACGATGACGAGAACAGCGCCGACGCTCGCGAACAAGATCACTCGCTTGAGCCAACTCGGCATTCCCGACTTCGAGGCCATCGGTCGATCCTTCGAGTCGGTGGTCACCAAGGCACCATACTTGTTGCAAGCCTCGCGATCAGGTTCGTTGTTGAGACGGCGGTTGTCCGTGTAGGGCCTTCCATACGTTTTAGAAATCGTATCTGGCCGTCAGGCAACCGCTGGCGACACTTTCGCGCAGCACTTTGTAGTCGCGATCGTTCTGGTCGGCATATGCCGCGGCGTAACGAGCCAGCGCCCGATCGGCTTGGTCACTCTTGCCGAGTTGTCGGCGGAAGCCTTCCGGTGCGTGGGAGTGGTTCTTGGTGGTTGTGGCCGCACCCGTGGTCGCACGCTTTATTGCATCCGTCTGAACATGTCGACGACAGGTGCGAGCTCGGCTGCGTTGGTGATGCGCATCTCGAACCAGCGCGACGTCGGCCATGCTGGCCTGGGTGTGGCCAGCTCGCCGGCAGTGCGACGATCATGGTCTTGTAGACCTGTTCGGCCGCCGTGTCACCGGACTCCGAGAGGTCGATGACGACCTCGAATTGACGATCTCATGTGGTACATCGGCTTTGACCAGTGCGGCAATGCCGGGTGTGGCGCCAGCCATCCTAGGGACCTGTGTAGCCCGGCGGGTTGACGCCCTCCACCCAGAAGTCTTCGCCGAGTTGGGAACCCGGTATGCAGTCGTACACCGACAGGTCGGTGACGCCGGAGTCGACCAGCACGTCCTCGCACAGCAAGCTGTTGCCGGTGTACTCGCGGGAGGGCTTGTTGAGGATGACGTAAGCCGCGTCGGAGTAGACCTCGGGCTTGCGTGCCCGTCCCATCGCCTCTTCGCCGCCGAGCAGGTTTTGCACCGCGGCGGTGGCGACCAGCGTGCGGGGCCACAATGTGTTGGACGCGATACCCTCGTCGCGCATCTCCTCGGCGATCCCCAACGCGCACAGCGTCATGCCGAACTTGGCCATCATGTATGCCGTCGGCTTCAGCCACTTGCTGTCCAGCAGCACCGGTGGCGACAGCGTCAGGATGTGCGGGTTCTCCCGCCCCTTCAAATGCGGGATACACGCTTGCGACACGGCGTACGTGCCGCGCACCTGGATACCGTTCATTAAGTCGAAGCGCTTCATCGGCACCTCGGTGATCGACCCCAGGTTGATCGCCGACGCGTTGTTGACGCAGATATCGATGCCACCGAACTGCTCGACGGCCTTGGCCACCGCCGACTCGACGGAATCCGGGTCGCGGACGTCCCCGACGATCGGCAGTGCCTGTCCACCGGCCTCCTCGAGCTCCTTGGCGGCGGTATACACCGTTCCGGGCAACTTCGGATGCGGCTCGGCGGTCTTGGCGATCAGGGCTATGTTCGCCCCGTCCTGCGCAGCGCGTTTGGCGATCGCAAGGCCAATTCCGCGGCTGGCACCCGAGATGAACATGGTCTTACCTTTGAGGGACATGGCGCCACACTAACGCCCAGATCGCGCCGGCTGAAGTGCGGGAGCCCTCGCCGGAAATAGGCCGTCGGCTAGCGCTGTTGATTCAAACGGTCTCTGATGCAGGTGTGGGCGACCCGGCAAACAAATGTCGGCCCCAGCCTCTAGATTGGGAGGAGGGAGTCGGGTGTCAACGGCGACGATTGTGTTAGGCGAAGAGCGGCTGGATCGCTTTTTTGCGAATTCGATGTCGTTAGCGGTGCTGTCCGGCGACACCGCAACAGAAGGGACCGTGTTAATCGAGATGGACGACATCGACGAAGCGACCGGTTCAGACGGCGTCGAGATCGGGCCGCCCCGGGAAACCGACGCGGAGCTGACCGCGCGTTTCGAGCGCGACGCGATTCCGCTGCTGGATCAGCTCTACGGTGGCGCGCTGCGCATGACGCGCAATCCGGCCGACGCGGAGGATCTGCTGCAGGAGACGATGGTGAAGGCCTATGCGGGCTTTCGCTCGTTCCGCGCCGGCACCAACCTCAAGGCGTGGCTGTATCGGATCTTGACCAACACGTATATCAACAGCTACCGCAAGAAGCAGCGTCAGCCTGCGGAGTATCCGACTGAAGCAATCACCGACTGGCAGTTGGCGGCCAACGCCGAGCACTCTTCCACCGGCCTGCGTTCGGCTGAGGTCGAGGCCCTCGAGGCACTGCCGGATACCGAGATCAAGGCGGCCTTGCAGGCGTTGCCCGAAGAATTCCGGATGGCCGTCTACTACGCCGACGTCGAAGGTTTTCCGTACAAGGAGATCGCCGAGATCATGGACACGCCGATCGGAACGGTGATGTCGAGGTTGCATCGCGGCAGACGGCAGTTGCGTAGTCTATTGGCCGATGTGGCCAAGGACCGTGGCTTCACCCGCGGTCAGCAAACGCACGAGGAGGTGCCGTCATGAGCATGCTTTCGCCTGGTGACCCCTCGGCAGGTGCGGACCCGCGCATGAAGGCCGAGTGCGCCGAATTGATCGCCGAAGTATGGACACTGCTCGACGGTGAATGCACCCCCGAGACGCGTCAAAAGCTGAAGCAGCATCTCGACGAATGCCCGCCGTGTCTGCGGATCTTCGGGATCGAAGAGCAATTCAAGGCGCTGATCGCAACTAAATGCAGCGGCGATAAGGCCCCGGAGACGCTGAAAGAGCGCTTGCTGCTCGAAATCCGCCGCACCACCATCATTCGCGACGCGCGGTAACGCGCCGAGCGAGCGAGACTACCGGCGCCTAGGCGTTGGGTCGCTTGCCGTGGTTGGCCTTGCTGTGCTTGCGGTCACGCTTCTTGCGGCCACGCTTGGCCATCGGAAAACCTCCGTCGTTCGTCATGATCCGGGCGCTTGGGCGCCCGTCGGGTTGCTGTCCAGTCTCTCATGGCGCGTTTCACGCGCCGCTGGCCGTTGTGCGTTCTCCTCTTGTGGTTCGATATACATGAGCCTGAGGAAAGCCTGGACCAGCAGCCAGCACGCGACGTGGCCGAAAAGAGTGGGGTGAAGATGGCCGAGGATGTTCGAGCCGAGATTGTGGCCAGCGTGCTCGAAGTCGTTGTCAACGAAGGCGACGAGATCGGCAAGGGAGACGTCGTGGTGCTGCTGGAATCCATGAAGATGGAGATCCCCGTCCTGGCCGAGGTCGGCGGCACCGTGAGCAAGGTGAGCGTCGCGGTGGGCGATGTCATACAAGCGGGCGACCTCATCGCCGTTATCAGCTAGTCGTTGGACGACCCAGACCTACCACCGGGTGACAACGCGGAAGTGATTGATGTCCACTCTCGGTGATCTTCTTGCCGAACACACGGTGCTACCGGGCAACGCGGTGGATCACCTGCATGCGGTGGTCGGGGAGTGGCAGCTGCTGGCCGACCTGTCTTTCGCCGACTACTTGATGTGGGTGCGCCGCGACGACGGTGTGCTGGTGTGCGTGGCGCAATGCCGCCCGACCACCGCGCCCACGGTCCTGCAAACCGACTCGGTCGGCAGCGTCGTGGCCGCCGATCGATTGCCACTCGTTGCCGAAACCTTCGCTTCCGGCACCGCGCAACGGGAAAGCGCTGCAAGCCAAGAACATTCGTGGCCACTGCCCGGACCGCATGTGGTGGCCTCCCCGGTGCGCTACGGCGAGCAAGTGGTGGCAGTGCTGACGCAGCACCAAACCTCGCCGGCGGATCACGAACATTGGGGGCACCTCGAGACCGCCTATCGTGACTGCGCCGGCGAGCTCGTTCTCATGCTGGCGGAAGGCACCTTTCCCGACGTCCGAGACGTCGCCATGTCGCGTTCCACACCCCGGGTGGGCGACGGGTTCATCCGCCTCGATGTCGACGGCGTGGTCGCCTACGCCAGCCCCAACGCCTTGTCCGCCTACCACCGCATGGGCCTGACCAGCGAGCTGGAGGGCCACAACCTCATCGGAATCACCCGGCCGCTGATCTCCGACTCCTTTGAGGCCCGGGAAGTCGCCGAGCACGTGCAGGACCTGCTGGCCGGCGGCAAGAGCATGCGGATGGAGTTCGACGCCGGCGGCGCCACGGTGCTGCTGCGGACATTGCCGCTGGTGGTGTACGGCCGCAGCGCGGGAGCGGCGATTCTGATCCGCGACGTGACCGAGGTGAAGCGGCGCGACCGCGCCCTGATCTCGAAGGACGCCACGATCCGCGAAATCCACCACCGGGTGAAGAACAACCTGCAAACGGTGGCGGCACTGCTGCGCCTGCAGGCCCGCCGCACGGCCAACGCCGAAGGCCGCGAGGCGCTGATCGAATCAGTGCGCCGGGTGTCCTCGATCGCCTTGGTCCACGACGCGTTGTCGATGTCGGTGGACGAGCAGGTCAACCTCGACGAGGTCATCGACCGGATCGTGCCGATCATGAACGACGTGGCCTCGGTGGACAGGCCGATTCGGATCAACCGGGTCGGCGATCTCGGCGTGCTGGACTCCGACCGCGCCACGGCATTGATCATGGTGATCACCGAGCTCGTGCAGAATGCGATCGAGCACGCGTTCGACCCGGCTGTTAGCGAAGGGTCGGTGACGATTCGCGCCGAGCGCTCGGCGCGCTCGCTCGATGTAGTGGTGCACGACGACGGACGTGGACTCCCCGAAGGATTCAATCTGGAGAAATCCGACAGTCTGGGCCTGCAGATCGTGCGGACCCTGGTGGCAGCGGAGCTCGACGGCACATTGGGGATGCGGGAAGCGCCGCACGGTGGCACCGATGTGGTACTGCAGGTGCCGATCGGTCGCCGCGCCCGGTTACTGCTTTAATGCCCGACGTAACAGTGCGGCCCCGACATTTGTCGGGGCCGCACTGTTACGGAGACTGCGATCAGACCCCGCTGCGAGCCTTTGTCCGGGCGTTGCGACGCTTCAGTGCACGCCGCTCGTCTTCACTCATGCCGCCCCAGACGCCCGAGTCCTGGCCGGTATTCAGAGCCCAACTGAGGCACTCTGTGGTCACCGCACACCGATTGCAGACCAGTTTCGCGTCAGCGATCTGCGCGAGCGCGGGCCCGCTGTTCCCTACCGGGAAGAACAGCTCCGGGTCCTCGTCGCGACACACCGCCTTGTGGCGCCAATCCATAAGTCCTTACTCCTCACTATGTGCGCAGCATCGCGCACTGGCGTTTTATTCTTCGGCTCTTAACACTTGCACGAGTAAGGGTCAGTAACCCCTACGTAACTCCCTGCATGCAACCTTCCGATCGTTTCACAGGCTCAACAGATGTCAATAGTGTGAGTTCGCGCGTGTGCTATCTCACTTTGATCACGCGTTGCCGAGCCCTTATTCCGTTGTACTACACTCACCGGCTACTTTCGACAGAAAATTTTGTGCGATTCGCCGCTCTTCTATCCGTC
>Ga0182030_10005560_pt1 | contig 26698 bp, 30 predicted proteins | sample 812S3MmetaG_FD_121299 | JGI IMG/M metagenome (GOLD analysis project Ga0182030, IMG submission 121299) | Permafrost microbial communities from Stordalen Mire, Sweden - 812S3M metaG (Illumina Assembly) | ecosystem: Environmental > Terrestrial > Soil > Wetlands > Permafrost | place: Sweden...
CCGTCTCGACCAGACGGCCGAACCGGTCACCGACGGTGACGATCACGCCGCTACTCCGCCAACTCCTAGCGGTTCATCGAGAGGCTGAATCCGCGTTCGGCCGTCCTCAAAAAGACAACAAAATAACCACCGGCGCCGGTGGTTGTTTTGTTGTTACGCCAAGGAAAGCTACGCCAGGTATCGTAACAGCAACCACAGCTGCGGACGTATTTTAAGCGGTATTGCGGACAGGTACCGGCTAATCGCGGACATATTACCGGCGGTACAACACCTGGTCGGGCCCGCGCACCAGGGCGCGGACTTCCTCGACGTCGACCAGGACCGATAGGTAGCCGCGCTCGGAGGTGAGCCGCCACTTGCGGGCGAGGCTGTCGTCCAAGATCAGGCGGACGATTTCCTCACGCATGCAGTAGGCGAGCCTGGCGGCTTCGGGAATGCTGACCTGGCCGTTGCGGGCGGCCTTCACCGGTGCGGCGCCGTCCAGCAGCCGGCCCAGGAAAGCGTCCAGGTCCTCGGGTGCGAACTGGTCAGCGGCGCCGTGGTCGGCGGCCCTGACCTTCGGGACGATCAGGCCGGCCCGGTACAGCATGTCCCGCTGCACCCGGGGCGTGTTGAGGTAGGCGTGCCGAACCACGGCGCTCTCCCCCCTCGCATATCGCGTCGGAGAGGCGCCCAGCAGCCTGAATCCTGGCCACAGGAGGACAATCGAGGCTGCCGGACGGCCTGCGCTATTCGCCTTTGCACCCGCACTTGCTTGTTGCAATTGTTAGTTGTGTGTAGATACACTGAATTATTAATGTCATCTTTTGCGTATTCGGGGGCATTGTGCATTCGGGTGTCGTGACCTTTCTAGGGGACGGTTCGACACGGGGAAATTCATCTGAGCGCTGCGAGCGTCGCGTATTGCCGTGTACGGCAAGGCCACGTCGTCGCCGCCGGATGAAATCCCCGCGGTCCTTACGGCGTTTTTCTCCACAGATGCGAAACGATATCTTGTATTTCTCCCGTCGATCACGCACGATTCCTGGTGCCTCGGTGATCGGATTCGTGGAGAGCTCCATTTCCGGCTTCAACCTAGATGTCGTGCCACGGCAACCCACGCGGGCCGAGACGTTTGGGCCTTCTGAGCGGGTTTGGCTGGTCGCGCTTCAGGACGGGGGGCGCGGTCGTCGGATCGACGAACTTCTCCGGAAGGAAATGAGGTGCGTTTCGGCGATGACCGGCGAGAGCTTGGTCAGGCCGGAAGACGACATTCTCGTCTACGACCCGTCTTCCAACGAATTCGTGTATGCCCGGTCGGGGATCCGACAGCCGCTACCGGTTGACTTGGGGCGCGCCGCAACGACCATATTTGCCGGAAGCGTCGTCGGCAAATCGGTCGAGATGCTGTTCGTTGATTTTCGGGGAGGCACTCCCGCGTCGCGCCCGGAGCGGGGTGCCTCGCCGATCCGGAAGGTGGTGGACCGCGTTGCCAATCCGCGGAATCCTTTCGAGACGGCGCATTTGTGCTCGCGCGGCCTTTCGTTGTTCAGCGATCTCGACGGCTCGATCGAAGGAATACTATGCCAGGGTTTGGCCGACGCGCTCCTCAAGCAAAAGGGGGATCCGTTGGACGCTTTGGCCTACCTCAGGCGTGCGCGGATAGCTTTCGGAAGGGCGAGTCTGGCCGTGCCCGGCAACGCCGCAGACGAGGCCTACCGAAGGCTCGACGGGCTGGCAGTACGGTGGGCCCAGCCGGAATTGCCGCTGGAGTTGCCGCGGGAGGAGACGAAGTCTCCACCCTTCGTCCCCGCCCGGCTCGGCTTTTCATCGCATCACGCCGTCGGGTTCGCGGTCGAGACCGGATCGCCGCGTTTACCCGGTCGAGCATTGGGGGGCGGCCGACGAAGCATACTCGGACGAATTCACGCCGCGGCCTTGTTCGAAGGAGATTTTTTGCGGCGGCTGAAGCATGCGACCATGCGTCCCTCCATTGAAGTCATGGATCGCAGAAGGATCGTGGGTCGTCCGGTTCGCATTCGCACGGTGTTGGACGGCGAGTTTCCGACGCTCCTTGGAGTCGCAGGAGAATTCACCGGGCCGGGTCGGTTTGCGCTGGTTCGGATAACGGCCGAAAACGCGGAAGTCGAAAGCGCGATCTTGCGCGGCCGGATCGGCGTTCCTCTCCAGTTTTGTGTCGTCCCGCGGGAACCGGGTCCCGTGAACGTAAAAATCTCATTTCTCGCCAATGGCAATGCGCATACGGCGACGAACATATCTTTTCTCGCCAGGCAGGACAGCGAACGAAATGGATGAGGATTTGGTTTCGACACCGTCGGAAGAGATTCAGATTTCCGAGGTCTGCTATTCCGATAGATTCGAATTCCATCTTCTGGTGGGGAAGCGTGGGTACGAGACGTTCGTATCCAGGGCGAAAGGCGAGTCGCTCAAGAGCCTCGCCCTGAAGCTTCGCGGCAGCAGTGCATCCGAATGTCGCCGTTCCGCCGAGGACTACCGGCGGATTCCGATCGGAGACCGCGATCGATACGTGCGAACCGTCATCGAAGTCGGTTCTGACCTCTTCAAGAAGATGATTCCCGACGCGGCGGACCGCGACAAATTCAGGCGAATACTGTCGGCGCACGCCGGAATGACCATAAGGGTCTTGGCCGGCGGAGTGTGCATTCCGTGGGAAGCTCTTTGCCTCGCCGAGGATTCGGACACGGCCACCTACCGGGACTTTCTTGGATGGAACCATGTCATCTCGCGCGCCGTTGAATTCAGCTACGGTCGCGATGCGGTGCCGGAGATCGTGAACACCACCAACGTCGGATTGGTCGAGGATGAAAACCTCGCGAGCGTCAGGACGGGCAAGACCAGACGTGCCGCGGCGAACCTGGGCGGCACGATCGTGACCATGCCTCTGAGACCTCTCGTGGCACCGTCCGACCGCGATCATTTCTATTCGTTCTTCGAGAACCAGTCTCCGCCGAAGCAGGTCGTCCAGTTCGACTGTCATATTGGAAATGCGGACGTCATCCAGTCGTCGCACATGAGGGTGACGCGGCGATTTCAGATCCCGTTTCGCGCGTTCGACGACCTCGAGATGCCTGACGAGCCGTTCGTATTTCTCAATGCCTGCAGCAGCGGCAGCGTATCCTGGCAGGACACCGACGGTTACGCGGGGACGTTGCACGCCGCTGGTGCGGTTCTCGTCGTCGCCGCCGAAGCGGATCTCGGTGACGCGTTCATGGCCGACTTTGCGGCATCGTTCTACCTTGCGGCCCATGGCAGCGGGACCGCGGTGGAAGCGCTTCTGAAGGCGAGGCGCATCGCCTTGAGCGCCGACCGAAACCCGTCCGCGCTCTTCTACAGCATTTACGGCGATACGCGGTACCGGCTGGAGCTGTCGCCGCTCGCGGAAGAAAAGCGAACGGAGCTGGACGAGGTGGCGCGGCTTGTCGGCGACGTCTGGCCGCCGCAACGAGGTCCGGACCCGGATTACAGGCAACGAAAGCGACTGCGGCCGACGGAGCCGGATAGGATCGAACCGTGAGCAGCCACAACGCGGAAGACATCCGACGGATGACACCTGACGAGATGGACAAGTCCGTCCTCGACCTGAAGAAAGAAAGATTTAACCTTCGCTTCCAACAGGCTACGGGCCAGCTGCAGAACACCAGTCGCCTTCGGGAAGCCAGGCGGGACATCGCCCGGATCAAGACAATTGCGCGTCAAATGAGCGCCGGGGCCTCCAAAAGCCGCAATCCAAACCTAGCTAAATCGGGTCCAAACCGGCATGATGCTCGTTCTGAGCTTGCGAAAAATCCGGCGTCTGATCGGATCGGCGAGGAACATCAAGGAGTTGGAAAGAGTTCTCCATTAGGTTCTCCCGAGGTCGTCCAACTCGTGAGAGGTCTTCGCGCACGTGACGAGAAGCAGCGGATCGCCGCCATGCAGAAGTTGCAGGATAGTAGGTTGAGTTCGAGTGTAGCGAAACACGGTGCGTCCCGGCTGCTGCCCCTCCTGGTTTCACGAAATCGGGAAGAGGCTGTGGAGGCCGCGATCACGCTGTGCAAGCTGACATATCCGGATCGGTACGCCGGCAAGCTCAAGCGGGACGAAATCCTCGCCCGCGTCAGCGCCGACCTCCCGAAGGCCCTTCACGCGCGGCACATCGATTTCGTCACCCATGTCGACGCAAAAAAGGTCGGTGCCGGCAAGGTCCAGCTTCACGCGCGTCTTAGCAACGAGCTGCCTTTCACGTTGAACGGAGAACCCGCCAAACTGCAGACGCCGGAGTGGATCCAGAACGCCGACGACTTCGCGGTCGTCGTCAGCGGGCCCTCGGTGGATTCCAAGAGCGTTCACCTCGAAAGGACGAAGCTGCGGAACGGCGATATCGGCGCGGTGATGGTCAACTGCGATGTCTTGGACGAGCAGGAGCACAAGCTCACCGTGGACTTCATCATGGACAACCGGCTTCTGAAGAGAACGAAGATCTCCTACTAGCCCTGCCATACTCGCAGGCCGACGAACGCCGGCCCGTCTTCCGCATCGCCGATGAACGCCGTGGCCGATGCCGGAAAATCCTCTTCGCCGCGGAGTTGGACGTATTGGTCCACGCCGTCGATCGCCCAGCTTCCGTTCCTGACTTCCAATTGCAGCAGCTCCACGCCGAACGCGACAGGATTCGCACCTCCGTACACGACGCTGGCGCCGCCTTCGCGCCGTGCCTTCAATTTCGCATCGGCTGAACCGGCGTGGATCGCTTGCGCGTCGACGGCGAGCTCCGAGTCGCCGGAATCGTACGCGATGATTTCGAGCTCCTTCGCCGTCGCGACGCCGTTGATCACATAAAGCTTGTCACCGTCCCTGAACAACCCTTGGTCTGGCCGAAGCTCGGCTTTCGCGACAAACGAGGACAACTCGGAGGGATCGCAGTCCAACCACTGCGACATCCGAACCCTCAGGACGACCTTTGTCGCTTTTTCGTACGCAGTCCGCAGTTTTCCGGTGGTGCCCCCGAACGCTGCGGCCAAATTGTCAAGAATGCCGAGTCCGCCATTCGCTTCGAGCTTGCCGGAAAAAGTCTCCTCGATATCGGCCATGCTGCTGCGCTTTCGCACATGCAGTACCGCGTTCGATACGAATATCGTGGATTGAGGAGCGCACAGCGTCTGTCCGTTCGACTTCTCGATCACGACTTGGCCGGGAAAAATACCGTCGTTCGGCCATTGCAGTATATGCAGGCGATACTTCTTCAACATGATCCGCAACAGCTCGTCGGTATTGGAGCGTCGGCAGCCGAACATACGTTGTCTCCCAAAGCGAATTGAATGAGGTGGCGCTGCGGCCGGCGGAAAGAAAAAATTATCCAGATAAGTGCCCCAAATGGTAGCATCAACTCATGTAGACAACCAACCGAAATGAGCTCTGGAGCCAGGTAAAGTGAGGGCAACGGGTAATCGACAGACTGAACCCAAGTCGCCTAAGCTTGCACGATTATAGCAAGTCATAACGCTCGAGTCCGCGGGGGATGGTCCCATGCGCAAAAGGAGCCTGCCGCCGCCGAACGCCGGGAAAGCGATCCAAGGAAGTGACGAGGGCGCCCGCCGATGAGGGGACGAAAACTCGAAGGCAAGCGCGCGTCGGGGCGCAGCCGCTGGCGACTTGCGGGCGATCTGGGTGGGTGCACCCAGCTGCGGTCCGATTTTCATTTGGATCAGGTTGCATTTTGCCATAAGCTAAAGCTACGCGTGCTCTGGAGGGCTGCTGATGGTTGCATCGCTCGGAACGTATAGGCGAGGCGGTCGCTACGGGATTCGTTTCGAAGTCGGAGCGATTTTCGCGGTTGCCGCGCTGTTTCCGGTTCGAGACGCGAGAGCGGGAGATCAGGTAGAACTCCAGCATATCGAAGTCACCCAAAGCGTTCAGGACAACCAAAATTCGGTCCCGCTTATAGCTGGAAAACGTACATTTGTGCGGGTCTTTGTAGACTACGCGGCGCCGGCGGCGGCACAAAAAGTTCGCGGGACCATCGAGCTGCGCCGACAGACCGGAGCAGTTCAAACGGTCGACAACCTTAGCAATAGCTCGACTACGTTGGATCCCGCGCAGAATGGAAACCTCGAAGCGAAGCGCAATGTTATGGATCGCAGCCTTCTGTTCGAGCTGCCGATCGAATGGGCGAGCCCAGGAGACGTCTCGGTTTCGCTCAATTCAGTCAAACTGGAGAATGGGACTCCTTTGAATTGCACGAAATGCGACGAAAAGGTCAACATCAAGTTTGGGCAGGCTGCGCCGATGAGAGTGTTGCTCCTTGGAATGCGCTACACTCGCACGGCCAAAACTTTCGTGCCGCGCGACATCGATTACCGGTCGATCGTGTCCTGGATACGGAGGGCATATCCCGCTTCGGAGTTCGAGTTTCAGACCAGGGTGGTCGATTGGGATGCACCTGCCGTCTTCGATACCGGTACCGAAGCGTGTGGAGAAGCTAACGCGGCCATTACCGCATTCCGCAAGCTCGATATCGCCAACGGAAAGAACACGCTCTTTCACTACTACGGTGTTGTCTACGATGGTGCAGTGCCTGCCAACTTCATGCGGGGATGCTCGTCAATTCCACCAAATCCGGATCCTTCGGCGATAGGAAGCGGACCAGCCGGAAGCGACGTTTTCCCTTGGGACAAAAGCCCCTCCTATGCCGGCTGGTACGCGGGGCACGAGTTGGGGCATACTTTCGGTCGTCACCATCCAAACAGCGGTTGCGGCGATTGGGATCCGACCGGCGACCCGCAGTGGCCGGCTCATATGCCGAAGGATAAGCTTGGGACCGCGGTTCAGCCGTTCGTTGCATTTGACCCTGGCGATGTCTCTCTTCCGGTCCCCATGAGCGTCCTCGGTTGGGACGCGGCGGCGGATCTGATGACGTACTGCAATTTCGTCTGGCCCAGCGCTCACAATTACGTCGAAATCTGCAATAGAATCGCTGCGGAGAACAAGTCGCAATGCCCCCTGTCTGCATCTCCGGGCAGCGCGGGGCCGGCTCCGGTAGCCTCCCTTTCGATTTCGGGGCCGGGAGGTTCGATAGCTCTTATCGGGAGAACAACATACCCGGTGTTGCAAGCTGCCGACACTCTGGCGGCGCCTCCGGATTCGGCGACCTTGCCGGCAGACGGAAGCAAACCCTCGGACTCTCCTCACGGTCCTGTTCTTTCCGTGACCGGCCGCATAAATCTGGACCGGCAGACGGGCACGATTTCGTCGGTGAGCCGTTTCGAACAGTCGATCGAGACCGCCAAACCGAACGCGGGCGATCCGGACACCCCGCTCATTCGTTCGTTCGATGCACAAGGCAGGCTGTTGGCTCAAACGCCGGCTGCGGTCCTTCTAGACACGGACAGGTCGGCGGATAGCCTGCGCACCGGTGTAGTCACCGGAGAGGTGCCCTACGCGAGCGATATTGCCCGCTTGGAACTCGTATTCAAAGACAAGGCTCTTGCCATGAGATCGTCTGCGCCGGTAAGGCCGGCGATTACTCAACCAGTTTTAGAGCCCTCCAGCCTGAAGGACTTGCTGAAGGAAAGCTTCAGCACCTTTAACAAGGCGCAGTTGAATCTCGGGCCTCAGACGGTAGTGCCGAGTGAACCAAGTGACGCGAACAAAGGAGCGCTTGTCTACACTTGGCAAAACCAGGGTGGCGCCGACGTGAAGTATACTGTCCAAATATCCACGAACGGCGGCAAGGAGTGGAACACGGTGGCGGTCGAGACTCCGCAACACACCGTCACGATAGATCCAAGCTGGATAGAGGGTGCCAGCACTCTGGACGTCCGCGTTCGGGCGAGCGATGGAATCCATGAGACCCTTTCGACGAGCAAGCAACTCGATCTCGGAACGAAAATACCCCTCCAGTAATCCTCGATCCGCTAAGGCGAAGCAGCAGGCGGAAAAACCGGTATCGGAGCTATGAGAAAGCGCTGCTCCCTACCGCGACCTCCCGACTTGGTGGACTTCGGGCCCGGCGTCCCGCCGGGTCCAGGTCCCGCCGCGGCAGCTCCATTTTGCGTGATGACGTGCATCGGATTAGTGGCGCTGCCCAGATCCGGTGGCTTCGGGCCGTAGCCCGCCGTGCCGGCTTTGGCACCATTCACATATGCGGCACCCGGGCCGTTGATGTAGATTTGCAGGTTGCTGTTCTGCTGCAACGAGCCGCTGGCCTCGCCCGCCAACGAACTCCAATGCATGGCGGTCAAGGAGTACTTGCCGTCCAGCCCAGCGCTCGCCTGCAGCGCAAAGGAGTAGTACATCTGGGCAGCTTCAGCCACTTCGTAGTCTTGGGCGGGCAGGAGTTCACCCGCACTCATAAGGCTGCCGTTGTCGCGAAGCCATGCGGCGAGGGGCTTGTTCAGGTTGACCACCATACGCGTAAAAAGAGCACGGCCCGGCAGTTTATCGTCCGCCAAATCTTCCAGCGTATCCAGATCGGCAATCGGGCCATTGTAACACGCTCTCTCCCAAGCGTCTCGCGGGGCATCCGGTCCTATTGAAGCGGTCGGCGCCAGCTTCGCGTTTTGCTTCAGCAAGAAGCTCCAAATCATGTCGTACGTTCCATTCGAGCCGGCACTTGGCCCGAGGTGCGCGATCGTGTTTTTTGCAAAATCTGGCGGCAGCTTGTAGTCGAGTGTGCTCCCCGGACCGAAGGTCGCGGTGTCGGTGACCTTCAATTCGAGCGTAAAAGCGCCGAAGAGGTTCTGATCAATCTCAAAATATGAAAATCTCTTGAATGCCAAGATCGCATCGCTTGGTCTCAAATGATCGTACGCCGCTTTGCGGGACCGTTCTATCTCGTAGAAGGTCACCATCTCGCAGCGTACCGACTTGAGAAAGTCCGGAAGCTGTCCTGCCGAAATTATTCCGGTCGCTGGATCGTGTACAACGTACAGGCTGGTGCAGGACATCAGCAGCGCTGGCATGGTCACCGACGCTATTGCACGGAACTTCCCCTTCATGCTACGCCCCCACGCTCGCACAAATCCCCGGAGCATTGAGGCGGACGATAGTTGTTCTGTCAAGAGCCTACAACCCAATGGGGGCGACGGGATGGGCATTGGCCTCGACGTGTCGCGTCGAGGCGGAAAGCCGAAGAAGCCGACGGAGGCTCTCGCTTCGAGCACATGCGGCCGGCGGGGTTGAAGTCCGACAGGATCGGGGTGTCGTTGTTGCCGGTCGTCGGCATGAACCCCGGGCAGCGCCAGGACGTAGAGCCGCTTGCCGTCGGCTCGCTAGAGTCCCGTGGCGACGGGATCGTCGGGCTGATCTCGATCCCGATGGACGTACTTTCGGCCATCCTGCAGATGCTGGTCGCGGAGCACCTGAAGTTCATCGCCCTGCGCGGCGACAGATTTCAGCACCGCCGAGCCCGGCTGAACGGCTTCCGTCTCGAGATGAAGATGACCGAAGACGACTTGTCGCCGTTGGACGACGACGCAGGCTGAATACGCTAGGTTGGCCGGCTACGCCGACCTTACCCGGCCCTTGCCGAGGCACCATTTGCAGGCCGGCGGGTAAATCTTGCGTCCCGGCTGGACCGGCTGCGTGGCCCTAGGGAATCCGGTGCCGTCGCAGGCAGAGCACTTGAGTTCCGTTTGCGCGTCGTCCGATTTCAATTTGTTCATGGCGGTCATTTCTTCGATACCGTGTCGACGCAGGCCATGTCGTTGTGCAGGACGGATTGCTGACTCCGGTTGTCCCATTTGACGGTGACCCCGGCCCAGTTCTTTTCGGTGACGGTGCCCAGGTCGTTCTTGTCGTCGCGCCAACAGACGCGGGCGCCGACGTCGAGCAGTCTGGATTGGGAACCGGTCATTTGCTTTGCTGTTTCCTCGCGATTCTGCCGCGGCGGCATCATCCTAACTCCTTAGCGGGTCGATTGCCACGATGCCTTTGACGCCTCAGCCTGGCTGATGTGGGGCACGTGCAGCACCACTTCTTCAGGACCGCGCATGTCGAAGACCTCGCCGCACCGGCATTTCATGAAGCGGCTGGATGGTTTCCCGGAGCCGTAGCCCGGCAGCTCCTCCAGTATATTTCTTCTACAGCATGGCGCAATGAACAGGCTTGGCTGGATAATCGTCCAACGTCTCGAAGCCCGGCACCGTGGCGGCCTTCTCGCCGCCCAGCGTCATGCGGGACTGGATCTCCGCGGCGAGCTTTTCGATGCCGGCGGTGCGGTAGTAGGCGTGGTCAGTTTCGAACAGGCCGGTGAGCGAACTGATGTATCGCGACGTTCTGGACAGACTTGCGCGGATTCCCGAGGACCGGCGCTCGGTGCTGTTGCTCGTTGCCGTTGAAGATCTGCCTTATCCCGAGGCTGGCAACAAGTTCGGTGTTCGCGCGGGGACGGTGACGTCGCGCCTTTCCCTTGCGTGCGAAAGCCCGCTATCGCGGGGCAACGTCCGCAACCAATTTGTGTTGTCCGGCCAGCAGTGCAGCCGGGAATTCCGCTCGCCCTTGACTCGCGAAATCAAATTCCATATATGGTAATAAGATTTCGTATATGAAATAAACTTCATGGCCTTTTTTTCTGCGCAATCGGAAGATGAGCCTGTGAAGAAGACGCAGTCGCGCGATGCGGTGAAACGACGTCCGCACATCAGCAATCAGCAAAGAGAGTGCATGACAGATCTAGACGATCAGCGCCCAATGTTCGGCAACTACCAGCTCAAGCCGAATAGCGGGGTCAATCCGCCATACTCCCCGGCTTATCCCGTCGAATGGGGATGCACGTTGCGGACGCTCGAGGTCATCACGCGCGTCGATCCGCGAAAGGTAGCAAATCTGCTGGCTGACGCGCCCTTCGATATGGTCAACGATCGCGTGGCCTTCAGGTTCATAGCGTCGCCGGGTCATTCGCTGGCGGTGCATGCCGGAAGGATGTTCGATTTGATGATAACCGTACCCGTGCGGTACGAGGGACTTTTCACCGAAACGCATATTTTCATGTATTGCAGCGACCCTATGGGCATTTGCGCCGGTCGGGAGGTCTTCGGTTACACCAAGAAAGATACCCACTACGCCTTTGATGAGAGATCCGACGGGTCGATCAGCGGGTGCGTCAGGCGGCGCGGTTTTCCGCTTGCCGACTTCAGTTTCACTCCAGATGCTACAGCGCCTATCGTCCGTATCGTCGAGGGAGCTGAGCAGCCTGGTGGCGAAATTCATGTTCGCCGGTTGCCGCATCCCGAACGTCTGGAAACGGCGTACGCCGACGTCGTCTACCGGCGCACGCCGCTGAAATATTCCGCGCCGCTGCCCGGACGTGCGTCCATGACGCTGCACTCCTGCGCTTACGACCCGATCGCGGAACTGGAGCCGGAGATTCTGGGCGCGCACTTCATGGTGTCCGACGTGTATGGCGGCGGTTTCGATGTCGAGGATCGAAGGTTGATCAAACGTCTGACGCCGTAAAGCCTCGGGCGCGCCTCAAGAAGCGAAGATCCGCGCAAGATCAATATGCGGACGGCTGGTGTCGGAGGAAATGCGCGGCGTTGAAACTATCGCTTCGCGCCGGAACAAGGGAGGTTTCGCAATGTTGATGACTGCATTGTCGCGCCGTCGAGTGTTACTCGCCGGAATGGGAGCTTTTATATGGTGCTGGTCCGGCTTCGGCGCCCACGCCGGGGACGCTGCGCCGCTGCGGCTTGGCGTGCTGACGGATATGTCGAGCCTCTACGCCGATATTACCGGACCAGGGTCGGTGGCTGCCGCAAAAATGGCAGTAGAGGATTTTCTGGCATCGCCGCACAAGCTCAAGCGATCGATCGAGGTCATTAGCGGCGACCATATGAACAAGGCCGACGCTGGCGCCAACATCGCCCGCGAATGGATCGAACGCAGCGGCGTCGATGTCGTGATCGATGTGCCGAATTCGGCAGTCGCTCTCGCCGTGCGAAACGTAGTGCAACAAAAGAACCGGGTGCTTCTGGTGTCTGGTGCGTCTTCGTCCGATCTAACGGGCAAATCCTGTTCGCCGAATCTGGTGGCTTGGACCTACGACACCTACGCCCTGTCGTCGGGGATTGCGCGCGCTATCGTCGCCTCCGGCGGAAAAAGCTGGTTCACGTTGACCGCTGACTACGCGTTCGGTCACGCCATGGAACAGGAAATCAAGAACGTCGTCCAACAGCTGGGAGGCAGCGTCGTGGGTGGCGTCCGCACGCCCATCAATACCCAAGACTTCTCGTCTTTCCTTTTGCAGGCGCAGGCGTCGAAAGCGCAGATCATTGCGTTGGTCAATGCCGGTGGAGATACAATCAATTCGGTCAAGCAGTCGGTGGAATTCGGTATTCCTGCCGGCGGCCAGCGTGTGGTGGCGACCGTGCTCTACCTCAGTGACGTGCATTCGCTCGGGCTGAAGGTAGCGCAGGGGCTGCAGTTCACGGAGGCCTTTTACTGGGACCTTAACGATGGCACGCGCGACTTCGCCAAAAGGTTTGCGCCGCGCAACAACGGCCGCTATCCCACCGCGATCCAGGCCGGCGTCTACGGCGAGGCTCTGCATTACCTGAAAGCCGTGGATGCGCTCGGTAGCTCGGACGACGGCAAAGCCGTCGTGGAAGAGATGAAGAAGCTGCCGACGGATGACCCGCTGTTCGGCAAGGGCACCGTCCGTGCCGACGGTCGCAAGCTTCACAATATGTATCTCTTCGAGGTCAAGAAGCCCGAGGAATCCAAATACCCCTGGGACTATTACAAGGTCATCAAGACCATTCCGCCAAGCGAGGCGTTCCGGCCTTTGCAAGAAGGCGGCTGCGATTTCGTGAAATCATAATGCAGGATGCGACGCCAGAGCGGACGGTTGCGCTAGTGACCGGAGGCGGCGGACATATCGGCCGGGCGATTGCACGGCGGCTGGCGCTGACAAGCTCCGCCGTTGCGATTGTCGACCTCGACGAGCAACGTGGTGCCGAGACCGCGGATCTGGTCGAGGCCGCGGGTTGCAGGGCAAAGTTCATCCGCGCGGACGTCTCCTGCAGTGAAGAAACGTCCGGCTTTGTCGAGGAGGTCGAGCGTACATTCGGCCCGATTGCGATATTTGCCAATAACGCCGGCATAGAAGGCGTGGTCGCGCCAATCCATGAGTATCCCGAAGATGTCTTCGATCAGCTGCTGCAAGTCAATGTGAAGGGTGTGTTTCTCGGGCTGAAGTACGTTCTGGCGAGAATGATTCCGCGCGGAACGGGCGCCATCATCAATACGGCGTCGACGTCCGCGATCCGGGGACGCGCCGGACTTGCCGGCTATGTCGCTACCAAACACGCCGTTCTCGGTTTGACACGGGTGGCCGCGCTCGATGTCGCCGGCACCAAAATTCGCGTTAACGCGATCCTGCCGGGGCCGGTGGAGTCGCGCATGATGGATGCCCTTGATGAACAGGTGCGCAACGGGGCGAATGGCCTCCGCCGGTCAGAAGCGGCGGGTTACGGACGGGCGGAAGATATTGCCAATGTTGTGGCCTTTCTTGCCTCGAACGAGGCAGCCCATGTTAACGGGGCGACCTGGGTCGTCGATGGCGGGATGACCGTGCCGTAACCCGCCGGCACCATTTAATTTGGCCGACAAGGAAACAACGCACCGTGAGAGTTGCCGAAAAAGTCGCGATCGTAACCGGAGGGCTTTCCGGAATCGGTGCGGCGGTCGCGGTTGGATTGGCCTCCGACGGCATGATCGTTGTCGCCGCCGATATTTCCACCAAATCAACGGAGCTTGATCGGACCATCGGTATTCACCCGTTTTGCGTTGACGTCACCGACCAGGATAGCGTCGCGGCGCTGGTCCAGGCCACCATGGCTACCTGCGGCCGTCTCGATTGCCTGGTTCACTGCGCTGGCATCGGCCGCGTCTTGCCGTTTCTGGAAACACCCCTGGAGACGTTCGACTTGGTTCTCAAGACGAATTTGTACGGAACCTTCATCGTCGGACAGGCCTGCGCGCGCGTGATGGCGGCCGCCGGTAGCGGTGCCATTGTCAACATCGGCAGCGTTTCCGGCTTGCGCGGCAACGCCGGCCGCGCAGCATACGGCGCCTCGAAGGGCGCTATCGTTACCCTGACTGAAGTCATGGCCGTGGAACTGGCGGAGCACGGCGTTCGCGCCAACGTCGTTGCTCCCGGTCCGATTGAAACGCCTCTTGCGGCGACGCAGCATGACGCCGACGTTCGAGCCTCCTGGATCGAGACTGTGCCGATGCGGCGCTATGGGCGCCCGCAGGATATTGCGAGCGCAGCGGCTTTTCTCTGCTCCGATGACGCCTGTTACATAACCGGCGCCGTGCTCGCCGTTGATGGTGGTTTTAGCGGCGGGGGGATTTTGCTGCGATCCAAAAAACCGGAAACGGCGTCCTGATCAGGGACTGCGCTCGTCAAGACTGCCCGCGCCGATTCTCTCGGATACTGCTCAGGCTGCGGATCGCAGGCCCTTCGTTATCTTCGAACCGTTACCCAAAACATTCTGAATCTTGACACCGTCGAGCGAATTTCATATATAGAATTATAGAATCAGATATAGAGCTCGCTGCGTTGGCCGGCAATAATAGCCTGCGTGTAAACGGCCTCGTCTGCGCGATCTTACGGCTCGCTCAACTGCGCTAAGCGTTGCCAGATCTATCTTCACACCGCTGGGTGACCTGATCAGGCAAACTATGATCCTGGGCGCCGTCGAGGATGCCATTGATCCCAATGTGCGTTTTTGAAGCACCTCTTGGGTCTCATGGCTGTTGCTTGGCAATGGTTTCGTTGTGTTCGAAGGATATGCCCCCGCGCTTCCGGGGAAGGCGGCAAAACCAAGTGCGGGTCGTCGAAGGAAAGGCCCCCAGCGGAGCGATTCACAGTTGGGTAGCTACCAGCTATCTGGAAACCGAGCGGCTTCGATTGTGAGAGCTACCGAAGACGCTGTCGGCGTTGTCAACGCCGAGGTCAGCTTCAACATACTGGTGGTGAAATGTCGCTTTATTTTTTCTTGATTCGAAATGGTAGATATTCCGGCGGCTCCGACGGCATGGAGTTCGCCGATCAAGACGCGGCCCGGGTAGAAATGACCCGGGTCTGTGGCGATCTCGTCGGCGGCGTCTGTCGCAATCTGAAGGAAAACGCCGATTGGAACATGGAGCTCTTGGATGAGACCCAAAAGCCGTTGTTCCGAGTGCGCCTTGTGGCAGAGGCATTGGACTAGTCTAGCGTGCCCTCATTTGGCGGCGCAGGAATTTTGCCGCGAGCGTATGGTCAAGGGTTGCGTCGCTCCCGGCTAGACTAGCCGTCGAGACTGCTCCCGCCAATCCTCTCAGATACAGCCTTGGCAGCAGCCCGCAAGTCCTTCGTGATATTGGCGGCTTCGCTGGAACCTATTTTTTCTAGGCGCAACAGCGGCACAGTCAGCGCGGCGACGGCGCGTCCCGATGCTTCAAGGATTGGGCAGCTAAAGGCCAAGATGTTGGAATAACCTTCGTCGTTGTCGAAATTGCCTCCCTCTGACAGCACCTTGTCGAGAGCCGTCGTCACCCTCTTGACGCTGACGTGATCGAATTTGGAAATATTCTCGGCCAGCTCGTGACGCCTTGCGTCGAGTTGGAACGCGGCCAGCACTTTGGCGGAAGCGTATTGCTGGGTAAGCGGAAATACTGCGCCCAGTTTGACCGACCAGCCCATCAGCCATTCGGGTTCAATTCGCGCGATCACCATGAACTGTTCGCCGTGCAGCACCGAAAGGTGGCAGGACAGCGTGACCCGGCGGGCCAGTTGTTCCATGATGGGGAGCGCCGCCTGTAAAAGCCGCTCGGTCGGCGGAAACTGCGATGCTATGCGAAATAGCTTCAACGTCAGCATATATTCGCCGGTCTTCAGATCGCGCGCGACATATCCGCGCTGCTCCAGAACGACCAGCATTCTAAAGATCTCGCTCACGGAGCGGCCGACGCGCTCAGCGAGCTGCCTTTGGTTCAGCCCGTGCGAGGCACCCGCAAGTGCTTCAAGCAGATCGAGGCCTTTCTCGAGTGCGGGAGCTCCTGGCTGAACGGTCTTTTTGGGAGCTCTCACTCGCCCTCTCACTGAACTATATTCTGTTATAATACGTTCTCTGATGATAGCGCTACACAGTCCGCCGCCTGTTAATTGGCACGGGGCACCAAGCCGCTCGGCCCGCTAGGCTATCGATCCACCTAGCGGTGAAGGGGGCGCTCTCGGACGCTTTTTCACAAATTGTCTTTGCTGGACGATTCCCAGTATCTATGGGTAATTTCTGCCTCGAACCGGTAGCTCAGCGAACGAAACGGTAGCTACATATAGTTGTGTTTTATAGTCACAGCAACTAATAACTCTCGCAGTCTCCAGCACAGAGCAGAAACCCCTTTTGTTTTTAACCGCGTCCCGCATTTTGAGCAAGACCTCGCCAACCTTGTAGACTTGGGCGGTTGTACTCAACTTCGACTGTGCCCAACTTCAGGGTAACGCATATACTGGTGGCGCTCCACGTCGCTTTGGTGGATGAGGCACTCAGCTCGTCCCGCCGCTTCCTGGCGCTTCTGGCCTTGCCGGGGCCGGTATGGTTCCATTGGCTCGCATCTGGCGGGATTGGTGGCGTTTGAGGGCCCCCGAAGCCTGCAGCCTCGCCAACTCAGAACGGGCGGTCATCTGCTGCTCGGGAGACGGGACCGAGCATCCCGACGCGAGCGCCCATGGCAAGCGAAACGAGACCGTCAGCCGCAGCTAAATGCCTACCACCCAGGCCGCTTGATAGGGGCGGGCTTTGGTCACGCTGCGAGCTCGGGAAGGGTACACTCAACAAATCGCAAGAATAGGCTGTTGCGTTTCCGCAATTCGACAAGTGGAATTTCCCACGAAGCCCTCGAACGCTTCACAACGGATCTGAAATGGGCGCTTTCCCAAGTCTGACCAAACTCAAAAACTTCGCGACGTTAGCGCGCGCATCCCGCCGAGATCGCACGGCGCGAATGCGGAGGGTGCGTGTAGTTTTTCCCAAGAAACCGAAAAGCGGCGGCAATCCTCGCTTGATCATTTTAGCTGATGCCTCAAGCGAAGTGTCAGTCAACCCAAAAAACTTCGCAATGTAATCCGACGAGGAGATACCAGCCTCGATCATATAGGGTCCGGTAACGCCGCCTTCCGAGCGGGAAAGCGGAGCTCCATGGGCCATGTCGGTAATCGTGTAGGATTCGACTACAGTTTCCCCATCGGCGTTCCACCAAACTTGCCGAGGGTATCCGTCAATGATCTGCTCTGACATCGGCGCGGAGGGAAGTCCATGAACATCCAGCCATTGCTTGATGATCTCACCTGCGTTCGATGGCTTCACTGTTCTGTCCGCGCTGCCGTGCCAAACAGACAACTTTGGCCAAAGAGTCCAATTTGGAGAGGCATCCCTCACCAGATCGCCCAACTCGCGAGATGATCTAGTAGGAGCTTGAAACATTTCACGCAGCGCTTCTTGAGCGTTTGTGGCTCCGCCATAGGGAAGACCCGCGATGACCGCACCAGCTGCGAATATATCAGGATAGGTGGCAAGCATAACCAAGGTCATAGCTCCGCCCGCGGACAGACCGGTAACGAAGATACGTCTACGATCGATGTTGTGTTCGCTGATCATTTTCTCGACCATCTGCATGATCGAGTGTGCTTCTCCCTCACCGCGCCGGGTGTCATCGCGCTGGAACCAATTGAAAGAACCGTTCAGATTGTTTTGTCGGCTCTGCTCCGGCATCAGCAGCGCGAAGCCGTATCGGGCCGCTAATGTCGACCAGCCAGCGCCAAGGTCGTATTTGTCCGCTGACTGGGTTGAGCCGTGAAGAGCAACGACAAGAGCAGATCCATTCGGAAGAAGGTCCGGTGTAAAGGTCAACATCCGTAGTGCGCCTGGATTTGTTCCGAAGTCCGCGACTTCTTCGAGACGGGATGAAGACGGATGCCACGCGTTCACGATGGCTAGGACTAGTGACATAGCAACTCCTCGTCAGGCGCGTATTGAGCGCCATGGAAGCTTACCACATAGGAATTTGTTGCTGCGTTGCACCATGGAACCCGCGCACAGTTTTGTGAGGCGGTCGGATCTCATGATCTTCGCATGCATTGGGGCGGCAACAAGCTGTGAGCCCTCCAAGGGAGTCATGATTGGATCCGTGCAATGCAACAAAACGCTTGATGGCGCGTTGCACGAAATAAGCGATCTTCAGGCGGCCTGAAGCGGCCATTCCACCAGCATAAAGAACGACCGAAAGGAGGCCTTCCGGTCGTCGCGATCCGCCGGGCTGCTCCGACGCTTCCTACAGCATTGCGGAAATTAGACGGCGTAACACCGATCGTTGCGGGCGCGTAAGCCAATAGTGCAACGGAACTGCGACGCCTGAATACACGTCGATTACGTTTCTCTAGATTTTAAACAGGAGACGACCATGTTCGCCAAGAGATTTACAGGGCTGGTATTTGCGACGGCTCTTTCAACTATCCCGATGCCGGTTCTCGCTCGGGAGTTTAGCGACACCACAGATTCGGCGCTCGCGCAGCAGCCAAGTGAATCAGATCGTGCTGCGATCTTTCAGGAAATCAAAATATTCGCCAACGTTCAAATCTCCGTCCGTGAAGTGATAGCGATCGCTGAAAAGCGGGCCGTTGGAGCCAAGGTCGTGGACGTTAGCTTCGATGGTCAAGCCGACCGCCTCGCCTACAGGGTAAAGACCTATCAGGATGACGAAATATCGGCTGTTACGATCGATGCATCAACGGGAAAGACCATTGGAGATGAAATTGTAACGCAGGTGTCCAAGTTAGACGTCAAAGACAAAATCGAGCTTGCCGGCTTCAGCACGGCGGTGATTAGTCTTTCCGATGTGGTGCCGATTGCCGAATCATACGGGTCCGGCAAAGCAGTGAGCGTCGGACTGGACGAGGAAAACGGCAAGCTGATCTTCTTGGTCGTCGTTGTCACTGATGGCTCACTGAGACAGATATCGGTGGATCCTAGCGAAGCACCAAGTCCACTCAGGAAAGCATCTGTTGGCGGGAGAAATAAGGCCGCAGTCTTCAGATGATCTGACGTCCCGCCCCGGGGGCTGAGGAAATTACGCCATCTGACCCCCAAGCAGGGGTCGCTCTGCGACGATAGACCTTCCTTCACCCCCCTTGAGGAGGTCTTTTCCGTGGGCCGCACGCTGACGGATATTGCCTCATGGGGGCTCCTGAAGTCGCACGTCGATGCGACGCCGGTTTTCTGCGATCTGGGCTTCGCTTTGCCAAGCTGGAACAAGGAAGCCGCCCGTGAGTATGTTCAGGGAGGGCGCACTGGAATCCATCACATGCTCAAGTCAACGGTTGTTCGGATCGTCGAGTTTTCCGCGCGCCACAAATGGCTGATGACCATTGTAGGCGCGGCGTTGATGGTTGCGGCCGCAACATATGACGTCGCACGCTTTTCGATCACCACCAACGTCGAGGCGCTCATTTCGCAAAGCCTTCCGTGGCATCAGCGACAACTCGCCTTTTCCGACGCGTTTCCGCAGAAGGGCATTTCAGCGGTCGTCCGTGCCCCGACATCCGAGAACGCCGCATTGGCGACCGACGCAGGCGCCACAGTCGAGCGACACACCTTGAAAGAGAGCCCAGATGTCCAGCCACAATCACATGCCGCCGGTGCCGCCCGCCAACCGAAGTCCAAAAGGTCCCGGTGACAAGTCCGAAGTCTCAAAGGACGCGGCAGCGTCGCACGCGGAGATCAACACTGCCGAGCAGGGCGACACCGCCAACATCCGGCAGAACACCACCAACAAGGGCTTTTTCCAGGGCCGGCGGGTCAAGTAGACGGCCCGACCGGGCGTTAGCCTTTAGGCTGTCCTTACTCGACCCTTGCCGAGACACCATTTGCAGGGCGGCGGATAGATCTTGCGCCCCGGCTGGGCCGGCTGCGCGACCCTCGGGAATCCGGTGCCGTCGCAGGCGGAGCACTTGAGTTCCGTTGACCCGTCTTCCGATTTCAATTTGTTCATGGCGGTCATTTCTTCGATACCATGCCGACGCAGGCCATGTCGTTGTGCAGGACGGATTGCTGGCTCCGGTTATCCCACTTCAGCGTCACCCCGGCCCAGTTCTTTTCGGTGACGGTGCCCAGGTTGACCGCAAGGTAGATCTTGCTCCCTGCGTCGTCGGTCGACAATGGGAGGGAAGCCTCGAAGTCTGCAACCGCGCAGGCGGTTTTGAACGTGTTGGCCGTAAGGCCCATCGACCTCACGTTACCTCTCAGTGCCGCGGACGGAAAATCCAGGTCGGCTGCCATCCATACGTTTTTGCGTTTGCTCGCTCGGTCCGCTGATTAGGAGGACCCAGTTCTCGCGGTTCCAGAAACTGAATAGAGATCAATAGTCGAGCAATCTGATCGTCGAAAAGCAGACAGGTAAACGTACCACCGAGCAGGGAACCTATTCTGAACCTGCCGCGTTGTCGTGTGCATAACCCACTATTCTGGTGCGGGCAGGGGTGCATTGCGAGGAGCGGAACTCGCATCACAGCAAGAAAGTAAGTGTGTTACATCATGCTCCCCCGTCCCTCCGAAAAGATCCGCCTTCTCACACCTTTGCAGTTGCAAGGGGCGATGCCAACTAATCCGATCCTATCGAGCCTCGCTCAAGGCTGGTCTGGCATAATCGTTCAACGTTATCAGAACCCTCCGCTGAAAGTCGAGGTGCCGGGATTGCGGGATCACCTGTTGGTAGTGCACCTGCGCGGTCCGTTGCTGGTCGAAGAGGAATACGTCAGCGGAAAGGCCGCCCGGCGCTGGGCAGAGAGCGGTCAAATTAGCCTGACGCCCGCTGGTCGTCCGGCGGCGCGCACGCTTAAGGGCCGCACGGACGTCCTCCTGATCCATATCGCACCTGAGCTGGTTAACAAGATGGCTGCGGATATTTACGGATGCGAACCGGGATCGGTGTCTCTTCTCCCGCGCCTCGCCGTTCGCGACGAAATGCTAAGCTACCTCGGTCGTGCGCTCCAGGCTGAGGCCGAAACCGGTGCCCCAGGCACGAATGTCATGGCGACCAGCCTCAGCCGTGCGATCGCGCTCCAGCTCTTGCGGAACCACTCTTCCCTGGCTGAACCAGAGCCGGAGAGGGCGCAGGGCCTGCCCGGAGGAAGGCTGCGTCGGGTAATCGACTACATGTGCTCCCATCTCGATGAGACATTATCGCAGGCTATGTTGGCGGAACTTAGCGGCTTGAGTACCTCTCAATTCGCCAGAAGATTCCGAGAAGCCACAGGACGATCGCCGCATTGTTTCCTGACAGACCTGCGCATCGATAGGGCGCGAACGCTGCTGGAGGCCAGCGACCAATCCGTCATCGACGTGGGGATGGAGTGTGGTTTTGAACAACCCAGTCATTTCTCGACGGCCTTTCGCATGCGTGTTGGAATGAGCCCTCGGGCTTGGCGCATGGAGCGCCGCTGGTAGGGCGGAAGCTACGTTCTGGTAGTGCGAAGCACAGTCAGAACGTGAAAGTCGTAGCCGGCTTTCGAAAGATATCCCCATCGGTCCGATTATATCTAAGCCTCATCGAGCCGGTTACCATCCGAATAGAAACCACCGATCGAACGGCGCTCTCTGCGACGCAGCGCCGCCCCTGTTTTCCTGGGCCGCCTCGAAACCATGAGGTTTCCCATGGACCAGAACATCACAACCATAGAGCAGGACCGTTCACCCGAACTGACATCTAGCGTCAGGGAGATGGGAGCAAGTCCGCTTCGGCGGTGGCTTCGGTGTGTTCTGCTCGTGGCCGGGGCCACTGTCGCGCTTGTGGGTGCGGGGTTCTATGGCCACTACTACTGGACCGCCGGGCGTTTCCTGGTTTCGACCGACGACGCGTACCTGCAAGCTGACAATGTCATCATCGGCCCGAAGGTCTCTGGCTACATCTCGGACGTGCCGGTGCAAGACAACCAGGCGGTTAAGGGCGGCCAGGTTCTCGCCCGCATCGATGATCGCGATTACCGCACCGCTCTCGCCGTCGCTCAGGCGAACGTCAAAAGTCAACAGGGGGGCATCGAAAACCTGAAGCACCAGATGGCGCAGCAGGAGCTAACGGTGGCTGCAGTGGTCGCCACGGTAGACAGTGATCAGGCGGCGTTGGCTTTCTCCAACCAGGAAGACGTGCGCTACGAAAGCCTCGCCAAAACTGGCTCCGGCACCGTTCAAAGCGCACAAAAGTCGGCTGCGGACATCCACGAGAAGCAGGCCGCCCTGGCGCATGATACCGCTGCCGTTGGTGCTGCTAGGAAACAGTTCGACGTGCTGGGCACGCAAAGTTTCCAGGCGCAGGCGATTCTCGCCCAGGAGCAGGCGACCATGCATCAAGCCGAGCTGAACGTAAGCTATACGACGATCACATCGCCGATAGACGGGACGGTAGGAGCACGCAGCTTGCGCGCGGGCCAATATGTGCAGGCCGGCACCCAGTTGATGGCGGTGGTGCCGCTGAGCGCAGTCTATGTCATCGCCAACTACAAAGAGACACAGTTGACGGATGTGCACGCCGGGCAGACAGTCACTATCACCGTGGACACATTTCCTAGCGCGACCGTGCATGGTCTTGTCGACAGCATCGGGCCAGCCAGCGGGCAGGAGTTCGCGCTGCTGCCGCCTGACAACGCTACTGGCAACTTCACGAAGATCGTCCAGCGTATTCCCATCAAAATCGCCATCGACCCAGCCGATCCGCTGATCGGACGTCTGCGTCCGGGCATGTCGGTCGAACCGACGATCGACACTCGCGCCAGCAGAGGATAACGGACCATGGCAATGCCAACGTCCGCGGACAAAGACACCGTCTCACTCAAGACGTGGATTGCCGTAGGAGGCTCCCTGCTCGGGGCATTCATGGCGGTGCTGAACATCCAGGTCACCAACACCTCGCTGCCCGACATCGAGGGCGGTATCGGCACCGGCGGCGTAAACGGCGCCTGGATCAGCACCGCCTATCTGATCGGCGAGATCATCGTCATTCCCATGACCGACTTCTTGAGGCGTGTTTTCTCGCTACGTCGCTACCTAATAGTCAATGCGGCGCTGTTCCTGCTGCTCTCGGTTGCCTGCGGTCAGGCGCACGGCCTTCCGGAAATGATCGTGCTGCGCGGTTTTCAAGGCTTCTTCGGCGGCGTAATGATACCCCTCGCTTTCACGATCATCGTCGAGATGTTGCCGCCATCGAAGCGACCAATGGGGTTTGCTGGTTTCGCCATCACCGCTACCTTCGCGCCTGCGATCGGTCCGACGATCGGCGGCTGGCTCACTGACAACTATGGTTGGCAGACGATCTTCTATATGAACCTGGTTCCCGGCGCGGTGATGCTCGGCGCTCTGCTCTATGCGTTGCCACGGTCCGATGCGAACTACGAGCTGCTGCGCCATGGCGATTGGGTCGGCATCATCCTGATGGCGATCGGGCTCGCAGCCTTTCAAACCGTGTTGGACGAGGGGAATGTTTATGACTGGTTCGGTTCGACGTTCATCGTCGAGCTCGCCATTGTCGCCGCTGTGGCGCTTACCGCCTTCATCGCCGTCGAATTGATCAGCAAGAATCCGCTGATCCAGCTTCGGCTGCTGCTTCGACGCAACTTCGGTTTTGGCACGCTGGGCAATTTCCTGCTGGGCTTTGCGCTGTACGCGTCAGCTTATTTGCTGCCGCAGTATCTCGCGGTCTCACAGGGCTTCAACGCGCAGCAGAGCGGCGAGGTGATGGCCTGGACCGGATTGCCACAGCTTCTCGTCATCCCCTTCGTGCCGCTGCTGATGCGCCGGTTCGATTCGCGTCTTCTGGTCGGCGTGGGCCTGACAATCTTCGCCGCGAGCTGCTTCATGAACGTGCATTTAGACGCGGGCTACGCCGGCCCACAGCTTTTCGTTCCGGACGTGACAAGGGCGGTCGGCCAGGCGTTGGTGCTGACGCCGCTATCCGCGATCGCCATGGTCGGCATCACGTCCCAAGAAGCTGGCGCCGCTTCAGGACTGTTCAACATGCTGCGCAACCTCGGCGGCGCGATCGGCACTGCTGCGATCGAAACATTCTTCACCAAACGCGAGCAATACCACTCCTTCATCATTAATGCGCATGTGTCGCAACTTGACCCGGCGACTCAAACGAGGCTGGAGTCTCTACAACAGTACTTCTTGACGCATGGCCTGCCCGATCCGGCGGCTGCCATGCATCGCGCGGTAATCGCTGTAGGCCAAACGATCCGCGCCCAGGCGACGTTGATGGGATATGCTGACTGCTTCTTCCTGCTTGGCCTCGTTCTTGCCGGTTCGGTCGTATCGGTCGCCTTGCTCAAGAAGGGCGCCTCTGCAGCCGCAGGCGCGCATTGATGCTTCCGCGGCATCCGATCAGGCGACGCTGGGGCCGTCGTCAAGCGCCGGAGGACCTCAACCAGCCATCGATACGTCGGGGCTAATCTGGCGGAGACAGCCCGGGTTTAAGATTCGTCATTGGTGCCATGACCCGCTGGCTCGAGATCGCTTCTTCGCCCCTTGGTAAGTTAGCCTGGTCCGATCGCGAAGGACGCACTCCACCTCATCGGCCACATTGCTACTTGGATCCGCGGAACGCTCGGTTGCAACCTATCCGACCTGGACCTCAACGCGTTGCTGTCTGGCGTGTCTTCGCCGTAACCACGTGGGTTGCGCATTGCTGGTAGATTGCGGAGCTGAGAACTCCTCAGCGGCGACGCGGTCAGAAAGCGAAAGTCGCAGCGTTTTCCTTAAAGATCGACTGTCCATTAGGGCCCATATTCAGGCCTCGCTTGGAGCGCGATCCGCTCCGCCAAGACGTTAGGTCATTGTCCATGTCGGATTCATCTTCGGAACTTCCGGTCACCATAACGCGTTGGCCGCTTCAGCTGATCAGGCGCTGCGTTTGAGGCGGACCGGCGAATCTGAGGCGATGGACCGCGTCCCATGGATCGGACGGTTTTGCCAACGAGCCGCGGCAAGGCATTCTCGATCGTCGAAGTGCGGTGGTCCAGTCCAAACACTCCATAGAACATAATTGGAGATTACAATGAAGGTCGCGCCGTTCTCATACCATGATCCCGAAAACCTGCCGAAAGGTCTGGAATTGCTTGCAGGGCTGGAAAACGCCCGGCTGTTAGCGGGCGGCCAGTCATTGGTGCCTTACCTCGCCTTTCGTATGCAGCGCTGTGATCACCTTATCGATCTCAACGGTGTTTCGGAGCTGTCCGGCATCCACGAGCGGGATGGAAAGCTCGTCATAGGTGCCATGACACGTCAGCGCGAGATCGCTTCTTCGCCCCTGGTCCGTCAGCACTGTCCGATCGCGCAGGACGCACTCCACCTCATCGGTCACATCGCCACGCGAACCCGCGGAACGCTCGGGGGCAGCCTGTCCAACATGGACCCTAGTGCTGAGCTGTTTGGCGTGTCCGCGCTGCACGATGCGTCATTCCATGTCCAGAGCGTCCGTGGTGGCCGCGACATTGCCGTAGCAGACTGGGCAGAGACCTTCATGAAGCCGGCGATTGCCGCGGATGAGATGCTCACCAGCGTGAGCTGGCTGCCTTGGCCTGCGGGACACGGTCACGCCTTTCTCGAGTTCTCGAAGCGTCACCATGACTATGCCATCGTCGCCGCCGGTGCGCTGATGACGATAGACGCCGATGGGCGGATCAACCGGGCAGCAGTCGCGGTCATCGGCTGCGGCATTGCACCAACTCGGCTCGTCAAAGCTGAGGCCTTGCTGTTAGGACAGCGTGGTTCCGACGAACTCTTTGCCGAGGCGGCGCATGAGGTCGAGACTCTAGCGGCTTTTCCGGACTCGTTCGCACACCAGGGTTATCCCCGACGATTTGTCTCGGCGGACTACCGCCGTCAGCTCGGCCTGGTGCTGGTGCGGCGGGCGATGGAATGCGCTTACGCCAAATCAACCTTCCTTCGAAGGGGGCATTAGTCATGGACCAATTCGTCATGGAAGCACCCGCGACGCGTGAAGCCATACCGGATACGCGACTGACCTTTCCTCTTACGGTCAACGGCGAGCCGCGCGTCGTCTCGGTCGAGGCGCGCGTCACCCTCGCAGACGTATTGCGCGATCACCTCGGGCTTACCGGCACCCACATCGGCTGCGCTCATGGCGTATGTGGCGCGTGCACGGTCTTAATGAACGGGCAGGCGGTGCGTAGCTGCCTCATGTTCGCAATTCAGGCGCGGGGGGCGGAGATTACCACGGTTGAGGGATTGGCGAAGGATGAAGAGCTGCACCCGTTGCAGGAGGCGTTTCGCGCCCATCACGCGTTGCAGTGCGGCTTCTGTACTCCTGGTTTCCTGATGACCTTGATCGACTTTTTGGGCAGCAACCCGGATCCGACCGAGGAGGAAATCCGACAAGGCTTAACCGGAAGCCTTTGTCGCTGCACCGGCTATCAGAACATTATAAGGGCTACCTTGGCAGCGGCCAAAGTAATGCGTAGCGAACCGATGGAGGTCGTTCATGACTAAGTATTTCGGCGCGCGTGTCGAGAGGGTTGAGGACGAGGCTCTGATTACGGGTCACGGCCGTTACACCGGGGATATCTCACTGCCCGGAACCTTGGCCGCACACTTCCTGAGAAGCGTGCATGCTCATGCGCGGATCAAGAGCCTCGATGTCTCGGAGGCCC
>Ga0182030_10005563_pt1 | contig 26693 bp, 27 predicted proteins | sample 812S3MmetaG_FD_121299 | JGI IMG/M metagenome (GOLD analysis project Ga0182030, IMG submission 121299) | Permafrost microbial communities from Stordalen Mire, Sweden - 812S3M metaG (Illumina Assembly) | ecosystem: Environmental > Terrestrial > Soil > Wetlands > Permafrost | place: Sweden...
CCTATCGCGAAACCGAACTGCTCATCGACGAAAAAACCGCCTCCGTGCATTCCCGGAGGGAAGTTGCCCTGGTGATTGCCCACGAGATGGCTCACCAGTGGTTCGGCGATCTGGTCACCATGCAGTGGTGGGACAATCTCTGGCTCAACGAGGGCTTCGCCACCTGGATGGAGAACAAAGCCGTTGCCCAGATGCATCCGGAGTGGAATATGGACAGGACTGCAGCCGGCGATCTTGACGATACGCTGAATCTGGATGCCCAGTCCACCACTCGCTCGATTCGCGCCAAGGCCGATACGCCCGACGAAATCAATCAAATGTTCGACGGCATCACCTATGATAAGGCGGGCGCGGTGCTTTCAACCGTCGAGAACTACCTTGGCGAGGAGACCTTTCGCCAGGGCGTGCATAACTATCTCGCAGCGCACGCCTACGCCAACGCGACCGCGGAAGATTTCTGGGGCGCGCAGACCGCTGTCAGCCACAAGCCGGTGGACAAGATCATGGAGAGCCTCGTAGCCCAGCCCGGCGAGCCTATCCTCACCTTCGGCCAGCCATCCAACGGCCAGGTTTCCGTCACCCAGAAGCGATTCTTCGCCACTCCCGGCCCCTCGTCCAACCCCGCCCAAAAGTGGACCCTTCCCGTCTGCTTCAAGACAGTTGCGGGGCACGACTGCCAGATTCTCACTCCATCCGAATCCAGGTTGAACGTGCCCGCCGACGGCCTCTTCTACGCCAATGCCGGCGACCAGGGCTACTATCGCAGCGCCTACCCGCCCAGCACCTACGCCGCCCTGCTCGCTAACGTCGAATCCGCTCTTGCTCCCACCGAGCGCATCGGCCTTCTCGGCGACCGGTGGGCGCTGATGCTCGCCAACCAGGCGTCCGTGGGCGACTACCTGGACCTTGTGACCGCTGTCAAAGCCGATCCCAACGCCGAAGTCGTCGGCAGCGCCCTCGCAGGAATCGGTTCAATCTTTTCCGAGGTTGCCACCTCTCCAGAAGAGAAGGCCCAGCTTGCCGCCTGGATTCACGCCACCTTTGCGCCCGAGTACGCCCGGCTCGCTCCACCCTCAGCCGCCGATTCCGACAATACCCGCGAACGCCGCTCCGTTCTCTTCTCTCTGCTCGGCTTCTACGGCAACGACCCAGCAGTTCTCGCCCAGGCTCGCCAGATTGCCCTTCAGTTCCTGGCCAATCCTGCCTCGGTCGATGCCACGCTGGGCCAATCATCCCTGACTCTCACCGCCAGCCATGGGGACGCGCCTCTCTTCGACCAGTTGCAAAAGATCTACGAAACCTCCGCCGACCCTGAGATGCAGCAAAACGCCTTGCTCGCGATGATTCAGTTTGAAGATCCAACCCTCGTCGAACGCGCCCTCGACTACGCCGTCAGCGGCAAGGTCCGCAATCAGGACGTAGCCCGCCAGCTATCCCACGCCTTTGAAAACGACCGGAACCGCGATCAGGTATGGAAGTTCATCGAAAAACATTGGGACAAGGTGCATGCACAGTTGACGGCATCGAGCGGCTCCAGGCTGACAGAGGCCACAAGTTACTTCTGCTCTGCCCAGGACCGCGACAATGTGAAGAATTTCTTCTCCACTCACACCGTCGCCGCCTCCGATCGCTCTCTCAAGCACGCCCTCGAGCACATTGACGGCTGCGTTCAGCTTCGCTCCCTGCAGGAACCGAAACTCCGGCAGTGGCTGGCTACGCAACCCAAACCGCGGCAGTAGAGACTTTTGCATTTCCATCACCCTGGGCGCCCAATCCTTTTCGCGGTTCTTCGAGGAAGAAATGCGAAAAGGCTGGGAGCCTGCCATTCTCATCGATGAAACAAGAATTCTTCCAAGAGCTTATCCGTACATAGCGGATTTTGTAGCGCCGCTCTCCCGAGCGGCTGTCGTGCGGGCCTCCAGACCCGCACACATCCCATCTGGCGGCTAGGAAGAAACAAGCATGGACCAGGAGGTCCACGCTACAGCCGGCCGGGAGGCCGGCGCTACAATTTACGGATAAGTTCTGATTTCCGATCTCTGAAATTCGTTACCATAAACTCATGCCCCAATTCGCTCTCGAACAGACCCTGCTGGGCCAGACTCTGCTTATCGATGCCGACGATACCTTGTGGGAGAACAACATCTATTTCGAGCGTGCCATCGCCGCCTTTATTGGCTGCCTGAAGCACCACGAGTACACCGCCGCCGAGGTGCGGGAAACTCTCAACGAAGTCGAGCGCGAGACCATCCTTTCTCACGGTTACGGCCTCACCAGCTTTACCCGTTCGCTGCTCGACTGCTTCGATCGCCTCAGCCCCGCCCCGTTGACCGCGGAGCAGCGCGGTCGGATCGAGGGCTTTACCCGCGCCATCGCCGAGCAGGAGATCGAACTTCTCCCTGAGGTCTCCGAGACCCTGGCCTACCTTTCCAGCCGTCATCGCCTCATCCTCATGACCAAGGGCAACCATGCCGAGCAGGCCGACAAATTCGCCCGCTCCGGTCTGACCCCACATTTTTTCGCTGTTGAAATCGTCCCCGAGAAGGATCCTGCAATCTATCGTTCAGTCATCCAGCGCCACAAGTCCGCGCCGCCGGCAGACGGCGCACTGCATAGTTTTTGGATGATCGGCAACAGCATCAAGAGCGATATCAACCCCGCTCTTGCCGCCGGACTCAACGCCGTCTTTCTCTTTCACGAAAATACCTGGGTCCTGGAGCACACCACACTCGACCCGGTTCCCCAGGGCCAGCGCTTGCTCGAACTCGATTCCTTCGCCAAGCTGCGCACAATCTTTTAAGATTTCTATGAACAATACTTCAATCACCACCGCCGTTCCTTCTTCAGGAGGCCGCAAATGGCGAGGCAAGCTGTACTGCTGCTGGCTCACGGAACCCCGGAGACCATCGCAGAGATTCCCGAGTACTTGCGCAATGTGACCGGTGGCCGTCCGCTTCCGCAGGCTGTGGTTCAGGAGATTGAGCGCCGTTACGCGCTTATCGGCCACAGTCCGCTGACCGGCATCACGCTGGAGCAGGCTCGCCTGGTCGAGGCAGAACTGGCCGCCGAGGGCAAGCCGGTTTCTGTCTACGCCGGCATGAGAAACTGGCGCCCCTCTATCTCTGAAGTCGTGAACCGGATGCGCGCCGAGGGCGTGGAAGAGATTGCGGTCGTCTGCCTTGCGCCGCAGAACTCCCGCACCAGCGTGGGCCTTTACCGCCGCGCCGTCGAAAGCTCAGGCCTGCGCATCGACTTCACCGAGAGCTGGGCTGGGCATCCGCTGCTCATCGAGTCCTTTGCCGAGCGGCTTCGGACCGCCTGGACGAAACTCAGCGCCGAATCAGGCGCTCCCGTCCCCGTGCTCTTCACCGCGCATAGCGTGCCAACGCGCACCGTGCAGCCTGCTGAGAAAGGCCTTGAAGTCGATCTGTACGACGCCGAAGCCCGGCTGACTGCGGCGTTGGTCGCGGCCCGGGTGCCTGAGATTACTCAATGGCATTTTGCCTTCCAGAGCCAGGGAGCAAGCGGCGGGGCGTGGCTCGGTCCAACCGTAGAGCAGACCATCGACTCCATCGCCGCATCGGGCGCAAAAACCCTCCTCCTGCAACCGATCGGCTTCCTCTGCGATCACGTCGAAATCCTTTACGACGTGGATATTTTCTTTCGTGAGTATGCGGCTAAGAAAGGCCTGCGGCTGGAGCGCACCGAGTCGCTGAATGCTTCGGTCACTCTGGCTAGAGCGGTTGCGGGTCTGGCGCGGCTGGGGCTGGAGCGGCTGGCTATCTAGGGCTTTTTCGGAAATTGTGTAGACCGGGATTTTGTCGGTATCCCACCCATTCCGCAAAAAAACGCGGAATGGATGGGGCACGGAAGTTTATAGCAAAAGCTAAAATGCTCTGAAGCTTTTATTGCCTCGGCAAAGCCGTCTGTGTGTTTGAGTGTGAGGGTGAGGGTGAAAAGCCCTCACGCACTTGCACTTCACACACTCGCACTTCACACACTCACACTTGTGCGCTATTTGTCGCGGCGGCGGCGCTGGTGGGTGGAGGGAATATTCATATCCTCGCGGTACTTGGCTACGGTGCGCCGGGTCAGCTGGATGCCCTGGGACTGGAGTATCGCGGCCAACTGGTCGTCGGTGAGCGGATGGCGCGGGTTCTCATCCTCGATCAGCTTGCGCACCTTGCGCTTGAGCACCACCAGCGGCGTATCGGCGCCCTCGGGACCGTTCGAGCCTTCAGAGAAGAAGAAGCGCAGCTCGATGACTCCCTGCGGCGTATGAGCGTATTTGTTGGCCACGGCGCGGCTCACCGTCGAGGGGTGAACCCCGATCTCTTCGGCAACTTCCTTGATCATCATGGGGCGCAGAGCCTCGACGCCCTTATCGAGAAACTCCTGCTGGCGGCGAACGATCACCTCACAAGTTCGCAGGATGGTGCTCTTCCTCTGGGCGATGTTGCGCATCAGTTGCATCGCCGAGCGGAAACGCTCTTTCACGTAGTCCTTGACCTCTTTGTCGGTGCCTTCGGCTACCAGCATTCGCCGGTAGCGCTGGCTGAGGCGCAGGCTGGGCAGATCTTCTTCGTTCATCGAGACCACCCATTCGCCGCCCCGCTTCAGAAAAACCACGTCGGGCTCAATCAGCCGGGTCTGCTCGTGGTTGTACTGGCGGCCGGGCCGCGGGTCGAGGGTGCGAATGAATTCGATGCCGGCGTGCGCCTCCTCGGGAGCGATCTGGGCGGCCCGCGCCAAATCTTTCACGTCCCGCTTCTGCAGCAGGGCCAAATGGCGGTCCACGATCAGCGTGGCCACTTCCATGCTGCGCCGCCGCTCCTCGATCCGGGACTCGGCCTCGGCGCGGATGCCGCAGTGAGGATCCTCGTCCGATTCGGCCGGGGGATGGAAATACAATTGCCTGAACTCGTGCTGTTGCACTGCAATTTGAATCAGCAGGCACTCTCTCAGATCTCTGGCCGCTACGCCGGAAGGGTCCAGATGCTGCACCAGATCGATGCCCCTCTGAATCAGGGCCAGGCTTGAACCCTCATCCTCCGGTTGACCCTGCGGAGAGTTTTCCTCCTGAGCATCGCCTTCCATGAATGCACGCTCGGTGAGCGAGGCGCTCTGAGTGATCTGGCTGAAGGCTACCGCCAGTTCTTCATCGCTGGCCGTCAGATAGCCATCCCCGTCGAGGTTTCCGATCACGAACTCGGCCGCCTGGAAGAGACTAGGGACGAGCGTCAAAACTCCCAGTTGCCACGCCAGATGATCGGACAAAGTCGTAGGCTGCGAGAGAAAGTTTTCAAACGAGGGCTTTTCGTTCTCTTCATACTCCGGCTGGGTGCGGTAGCCAGGGTCCAGATAGTCCTGGAAGTATGACCCGAAGTCAATCTCTTCGAAGGGATCCTTGGGGGGAGCCGGCGGCGCCTCGGCTCCATGCTCCGACTGCTCCAGCCGGGCATCGCGTTCCTGGCGCTCCAGGCGGCCCGCGACCTCATCCAGCATCGGAACCGATTCGTCGATCTCTTCCAGGACGGGATTCTCCACCATCTCGGCATCGATCATCTCCTTCAGCTCGAGCTTGTTGAGCGCAAGCACGCTCACCATCTGCATCAAGCCAGGAGTGAGGATCTGGCGTTGCGCCACCTTGAGACTCAATCTGGGTTGCAATAGCGCCATATCAGAACTCGTTCCCGGTTAGTCTCAGTGCAAGTGTAGCCAAAGGAGAAAAAATCTCTGCCGCGGAAAGTTATCGTCCCGGATTGGGCGGCTCTCAATCCGGGAATCTCCCTCTGGAAAGCTCTGCCTTCCAGGCCCTTTTTGTGGAATTGACGGAACCCAGCTTGCCGGCAATCGTCTTTCGGTTCCAGCATACCGCAAATTGCATCAACCCAGCGAGAACCCCTCGCCCAAATAGACTCGCCGCACCTCGACGTCATTACCCAGTTCGTAGGGCGTGCCGGCGCGGAAGATCCGTCCTTCGGCGATGATATAGGCCCGGTCGGTGACGCTGAGCGTCTCGCGCACATTGTGATCGGTGATGAGGATGCCGATGCCGTCGGCCTTGAGGTCGAAGATAATCTTCTGCAACTCGAGCACGGCAATGGGGTCGATGCCGCTGAAGGGCTCGTCCAGCAGGATGAAGTTGGGCTGAATGCACAGGCAGCGCGCGATTTCTACGCGGCGCCGTTCGCCGCCCGAGAGCGCATAACCGCGGGTAGTGCGAATGTGGCCCAGATTCAACTGGTTGATCAGCCGTTCGCTGCGGGTCCGGCGCTCGCGGTTTTCCATCGGCTGCGCCTCGAGCACCGCCAGAATATTCTCTTCGACGGTCAGTTTGCGAAAGACCGAGGGCTCCTGGGGCAGATAGCTGATGCCGAAGTTGCGGGCGCGCAGATACATCGGCACCCGCGTAATCTCGGTCTGATCGACCAGTACACGGCCAGCCTCCGGCTGTACCAGTCCCACGATCACATAGAAGCAGGTGGTCTTGCCGGCGCCGTTCGGCCCCAGCAGCCCCACGACCTCGCCGCGGCTGATCTCCAGGTCAACGCCGCGAACCACCTGCCGCCCCTTGTAAGACTTGCCGATTCCCTCGGCTATGAGTGTCTCCATCAATTCTTTCCGGCTCTCTTTAGAGCGAAATCAGAATAAACGTGCCCGTACAAAGAATCTCAAAAGTGCTTTCGACAGCTATTCTGATTTCGCTATAGCCTGCCCATTCGCAATCTTAGCAGTCACCTCGGCGTTCTGGTATCGGTGGAGGTCTTGCGCTGGCCGCCTTCGACGCTGACGCTCTCATCGCCGGCGTGAAAGATCAAAGCTTCGCCGGTCACCGTTCCCCGAGCCGGGTCGGTCATCCTGGGCGCTACCGCGGAGGTTCCGGTCAGCACGTATTCGCCGGTTGCGCTGGTATAGACCAACTGCTCCCCAGTACCCCGCCGGTCCTCGGAGCTGACGACCACATGCCCCTTGGCCGTCACGCGTTCCACCTGCCCCGATGCCTGACTGGGAATCAGCCCCGGGACGCCGACTTTATCGCCAGCTTTGTCCTGCGGCTGCAGCAGCAGTTCAACCTCATCCGAGGTCGAAGTCGCGGCTCCCATCTCGGCTACCACTCTGCCCAGAGCGCTGCCACGCATCACCGCCTTGCGCTCAACACTGGAGTACTTCAGATCGCCGCCCCGCAACCGGATCACGGAGGGTGAGGTCGATCTGCCGTCCGGTTCCCTGGCTGCCGGCGCCTTCGCGAGCTCCCTGCCCGCAGTCATACCAGTATCTTTACGCGTTACTGGACTCTGCCCTAAGCCGCCGGCACTCAACAGCACCACCCGCACCGGTTCGGCGGCGTCTGAGCTGCGGGCCACCAGCGTCTGTCTGCTGCGGTCGAGCACGATCAGCGGCCCGGAAATTGAGCTGGCCTGCTGCCACAGCCGGGCCTGCCCTTTGAAGGTGGCCTCGCCGGTCGCCTGATGCAACTGCGCTTCAGCCGCAATAACATGCACCGGACCCTCTCCGCCCAAAGCCACGCTATCCGGTCCAGCCTTGCCCGCGGAGCTCTCCACCTGTCGATCGATCTTGCCTGTTTCATTTTTGCCGGTATTGAGCCAGGTCGCCTTCACATTCCCGTGCGCGAACGCATCGCCCGAACTCTGAGAAACGTCAACTTTGTCCGCCGTCATTTGCAGGCCGCCATCTTCAACGCGAGGAGCCAGCGTCAGGTGAAGCCACTCTCCCTGCCCCTCATAGACGGCGCGTCCGGCCGTGGCCCTGAGCGGCGCCGCTGCTGGCGCCTCCGATTTGGCCCTGGATCCCCGTTCTTGAAGCGGGGCTGAAGAGGCGGCCGGAACCTGGATCAGCACCACGTGCCCTTCGACCACAGCCGACTCAATCTGTGCCGCGTCTCCAAGAGACCTGCTACTGGCGGCTGCTTTGACCGCGGGCTTTTCTCCCGTTGCCGTGGCAGCGGCAAAATGAGCTTCCAAACGGTCGCCGAAGGTACTCTGCCGAACCCCCGCCGCGGTAGTTTGCTCGACGCTGGTGTGGCCCACGCCGGTCATCGCGGTCAGCGCTGAAGCGGCTCCGAATTCGCCCGTTAACTCGTCGGCAGCCATTCTGGAGGGTACGGCCGCATCGTTGCCGCGCCGGCTCTCTCCCGTTACGACCACGCCGCCCGTGCCGTGAATGGTTGCCGGCTCGATCTGGCTATGACCGGAGACGCGGAACTCGATCTCTGCCACCGGCGACAGCCACCTCCGGCTCATCCGAAGCGAAGCGCCCCCCGGCCCCGATCCTGCTCCTGACCCAGCAGAAATTTGTTCCTCGCTGCGCATCTCGACGCCTCGCACCAGGTGTGCGAAGCGCAGTTCGCCCCGTGGAGTGAATTCCAACTCTGCCGTAGGCGAACTTCCATGCATCTGCCGACGCCGGTCTGCTGACGCACTGGCCGAATCCATCTGGACTCCACCCTCCAAATGCGCATGCCGGGGCTGATTGTGCTCATTGAAATCCATTCGCCCGGCAGGCGCGGCCAAGTGGCTTCCGTTCGCGGTTGTCAGCGTGAATCCGTTCACCGCATCCAGCCGCACCGCCGATCCATCCTCGCGAAAGAGAATCGTCGCGTCGCCCGCTTGAGCCTTCCCACCCCTGGCTTCGGCTGTAGCCGCGCGCAGGCGGCAGAGCTGATCGTCGCGCTCGAATTCCGCGTGTTGGGCTTGAATCTGAACCGTATCCGCACCGCGCCGGGTAGTCAACTCCACCGTATGCTCCAGCACCAGCAACCCCTGCTGGGAGTCGTAAGTGGCTCCCATGGAGCTGCCGTTGCCCTGCGCCAAGGCAAAATCGACGTGCTGGCTGGTGGTTGCTATGCCGCTGCTCTGATCGAAGGTCAATCCACTGGTCTTTATGTGAATCTCACCTTGCGCCGCTGCCTGGGCCGCCGAGGCGAGCGGTTTTTCCTCGCTCTTGACGCCCACCGTCACTCTCGGAGCCAATTTTGTCGCAATCGCCTTGGGAGCGACCGCCGGCGCCACGCCAGGCCGCATCAGCGTGATTTCCACCGGTCCGGCGGCCTTGGCCGTACCCGCTTGCCGGTCATATTCGAATTCGCTGCCTTCAATGCGATCCACGCGGCTGCCGTCCGCGCCGTATAGCTCGATCTTCACGTCATGCAAGAGCGCATTGCCTTTTTTAAGCTGAACCACCTTCGACGCGTGAATCTTGAAGATCGTGTGCCCGCCGTGCGCCTGCGTATAAGTTACGCCGTTGGCCTCCTGTTGAATCTCAATCCCCAGCCGCTTGGGCAGTTCCTTGGTATTGAAGGGATTTTTCCATTTGCCAATGATGAGAAAAGCCGCCAGCGCCAGCAGCAGCAGTACGCCTGCCGCCAGCACCAGCGTCCGCATTCGTTCAATGGTGAGTCGCACAGTCAGTTCGACCCCCTGAGCCTGGCGGCCAGGCGCTGGGCGAGGCTTTCGCCCAGTTCGCTCCACAAAAGCCGCGCCGTAGCCCCTGAAGCCTTCTCGACCGCCGCGGTCAACTCGACCAGTTGCCGCACATTCTCCTCGATGTGTCGGGCGCCCACCTGTTCCAATTCCGCATCTTCTTCCAAAAACGGCGCATCCGGGCCGAAGTCGATGCGAATGTGCCCCTCGGCCTCGTAAGCGCCTTCGTCGAAGAGCGGTCCAAAGCCCGTTACCCGCACCAGCCGCGGTTCTCGCGCCCAGCGGGCCACCTGCGGCGGAGCCAACTCTTCCAACTCCCACAGGCTCCAGCCGATCTGAAACTCGTAGGCGTAGTCGTCATGCAGCAGTTCGAGCGCTTCCTGGACTGCTAGCCGCGGTTCCGCGCCGAGCTGGCCGGGGGCATCGCCGCCCGACCCAATCCGGCGGCCATAAACCTGCTGAAAGACCGGCGACTCGCTCCAGCTCACGGGCCAGACCGTGGACGAATAGACCCTAGCCTCGCCGCCATGCGCGGCAAATTCACCCAGCACCGCCGTCAGCTTGTCGGCCAGCGCGGCCAGGCGCAGATTCGGGTACCACAGGCTCAAATAAAGCGTATCGGCCATCTCTACTGATTGTAGACGGCAACAGGCCAGCCGACGATGCCCAGAGGTTGGGGTGAAGGCGCGCAAAGACCGAATGCATAAAAAAATGGCGGGCGCCCCAGGACCGTCTTACAAAATCACTTCAGGTTATCGATAGTGTCAGTCATCCACCGGCTTTCGCTGACCCACGGGGCCCCACACTGTAGCGCCGGCCTCCCGGCCGGCTGTAGCGTGGACCTCCTGGTCCACGCTTGTCTCTCTGAAGGGCACGACCTCAGTCGTGCCGAAATACAGCAAGACCAACTCGAGCTTCAGCCCCTGAGGAAATGCCCTCTCGATGGCATGAACTTGTTCGGAGGTTCCTTACGCGGTCACGATCTGGCTGAAGTCGGCGATGCCGCTGAAGCCGCGCAGCACTTCGTCGATGAGCGCCAGATTGGCCCCGCGCACCGCAGCGTTGGGGTCGAGGATCATCACTTTGTCGAAGAAGGCATCGACTACAGGGCGCAAGGTGGCGATTGCGGCCAGCGCTTCGCCGTAGGCTCGTTGGCGGCGCAGTTTGGCTACTTCCGGCGCCAGCGCGGCGGCGGTTTTGGCAAGCTCGCTGGCTTCGACCGAAAGCTTTACGCCTTCGTCGGAGCCGATGGCATACTGCTTCTCCTCAGCCTGGCGCAGAATGTTCTTGATGCGCTTGAAGGCCGCGGAGATGGCCGCGAAATCAGCCGATTCGCGCGCCGCCGTCAGCGCCTCGGCGCGTGCAACCGCATCGCGCGCATCGTCGGCGCCCGCGGCCAGCACGGCATTCACGACGTCGTAGGCAAAGCCGCGCACGTCTTTTAGATAGAAGCTCAGCCGCTCGCGCAGGAAATCTTCGACCAACTCCCTGCTGGAGCCTTTAGCGCCGCTGGCTCCGACCACATCGCCCAAGGTCAGCGGCAGCTCCGACTCAGCCAGAATCTTCACGATGGCATTGGCCGCGCGGCGCAGAGCGAAGGGATCCTTCGAGCCGGTGGGCGCGTTGCCGATCGAGAACATTGCGGCAATGGTCTGAATGCGGTCGGCCAGGCCGAGCAACTGGCCCTCGGTGGACGCGGGAATGGCATCGTCGGTGGAGGCCGGAGTGTACTGCGAATAAATTGCCCGCGCAACGGTTTCGCCGAGACCCTGCGCTTTTGCGTAAAGGCCGCCGATCACTCCTTGTAACTCAGTAAACTCTTTGACTAACTCGGTGGTCAGGTCGGTCTTGGCCAGTTCGACGGCCTTCAGCAGCGCCGCTTCATCGAAGGCGATGCCCGCTGCCTTTACCGCGGCCGCCAGCACGCGCGCGGCGGCGAGATTGGCTTCGGTCTTCTGGTAATAGCTGCCCAGTTCCTTCTGGAAGGTGACGTTCTTCAAACTCTCGACGCGGCCGGCGAGCGAGATTTTCTGATCGAAGTCCCAGAAGAAGCGCGCATCCTTGAAGCGCGCGCGCAGCACGCGCGCATTGCCGTGGCGGATGATCGCCTTGCCTTCGTCGTCGACCTGAATATTGAGCACGGCCAGAAAATGTGGAGCCAGCTTGCCGTTGGCGTCCTCGACGGCGAAGTACTTCTGGTGGTCGCGCATCACCGTGACCAGCACCTCTTCAGGCAGCGCCAGATACTCGGGTTCAAAGTCGCCCAGAATCACCGATGGAGATTCGGTGAGATGGACGACAGTCTCGACGAGCGGCTCATCCTCGCGCCAACGGGCGCCAGCGACGCTGCGCGTGGCCGCATCGAGAGTCTTGCGAATCGAATGCCTGCGCTCGGCCACATCGACGACCACGCCTGCGGCGCGCAGCCTTTCGGCGTAACTCTTAGGCAGGTCAATCGCCACTGGAGCTTCTCCATGCAGAATGCGATGCCCGCGGCTGGCGTTACCGGCCTGAATGCCGGCGATCTCCAGCGGGACGATCGCCGAGTCGAGCAGCGCCACGACCCAGCGCACGGGCCGCACAAAGCGCTCCGGCTTGCCCGCGCGCCAGTACATATTTTTGGCCCAGTAGAGGCTGAGCACTTCTTTGGGCAGCTCGGAGGCCAGCACCTGCGGTGCGGCCACTCCCTGACGCTTCAGAGTTGCACCAACGTACTCGCCCTTGGCATTGGTAATTTTTTCGAGCGCGGAGACAGCCACGCCCGCCTTCTTGGCAAAGGCTTCAGCTGCCGCCGTCGGAGCATTATCCTTGAAGGCGGCTTTCCACGAGGGGCCGGTCAGCTTCTCTTCGGTATCGGCCTGAGCCGCGAGCACATCCTCGACCAGCACGGCCAGGCGGCGCGGCGTCGAGTAAGTGGTCACTTTCGCCTCGGGACCAAGCAGCCGCTCGCGCGCGAGCAATTCATTGACCCGGCGGCCCAGTTCGGCCTCCGCTCCGGCTATCATGCGGGCGGGAATCTCATCCAACCCAATCTCCAACAAGAAATCTGCCATAACTTGATTGTTCTTTCTGTGAACCGCACTATGTGAAGAGTGAACAGTGGACAGTTGGAAAACCCCGATCACTGACCACTGTTCACTGACCACTGACCACTGTCTAAGCCGTCTGCTGCGCCGCGTACGCCTTGGCCACGCCAATCGCCAGCGTGCGTATCCGTCCAATCACGCCTACGCGCTCGGTGACGCTGATCGCTCCGCGGGCATCGAGAAGATTGAAGAGGTGCGAGCATTTGAGCGCCAGTTCATAGGTTGCCAGCAGCGGAAAGCGCCGTTTCTCGGCCACGCTTGCCGCTTCGTTCGCCAGCACTGAATTAGCCTGGGCAAGAAGCGACTGCGCTTCCGCTTCGTAGAGGTTGAAGTGCTGCCATAACTTCTCCACATCGGCATACTCGAAGTTATAGACCGAGTATTGCAGCTCTTCTGCCAGCCGTACGTCGCCATAGGTGACCGGCGCGCCGGTTTCAGGATCGCGCGCCCAGACCACATCGTAGACCGAGTCCACGTCTTGCATGAAGGCGCACAAACGCTCCAGCCCATAAGTCAGCTCGGCGCAGATGGGGTCCAGGTCGAGACCGCCGCATTGCTGAAAGTAAGTGAACTGGGTGATCTCCATGCCATCCATCATGACCTGCCAGCCCACGCCCCAGGCGCCTACGGTCGGGCCTTCCCAGTTATCTTCTTCAAATTTAACGTCGTGCTTGCCGAGGTCGATGCCGATCGCTTCAAGAGACTGGAGATAGAGCTCTTGCACGTTCGGCGGCGGCGGCTTCAGAATCAACTGAAACTGAGTGTGACGGAAGAGCCGGTTGGGGTTCTCGCCGTAGCGGCCATCGGCGGGACGCCGCGAGGGCTGGGCATAGCCAACTTTGTAGGGCTTGGGCCCTTGCACGCGTAGAAAGGTCTCGGGCGCCATGGTGCCCGCGCCGACTTCTACGTCGAAGGGCTGCTGCAGCACACAGCCGCGCTCGGCCCAAAAGCCCTGCAGGCGGAACAACAGCTCCTGAAAAGTAAGCGCGGAGGACTTCAAAGGCGAAATAACCTGGGATAAAGGCACGTGGATTCTCTCTCAACGGGACTTCTTCGATTTTAACAGCCTCTCGACTATCAAGACGCATTGAGCGTCCCGACTGTCGCTTTGCCTCTGTTTCTCGAAAAAATACAGACTATTCGTTTTCGAACAGCGATTTTTCGAGGCCCGACTGGCGAATAATACTCTGGAGAGTACCGCGCCTGAGGGAATCGTGGAGCGGCACGGGGACGGTGATGGTTGTCCCCTCCGTTTGCAATTGCATGATGCGGTGACTGCCGCGCTGGCGCACGGCGGCAAATCCGTGCCCTTCGAGGATCTTGCAGGCTTCGGAGCCTGAAAGGACTCTCAATTTACCCAACGGGCACCTCAACCTGAGTGATGAAGACCTCGCTATGCAGCCGCCGCCCGGTTTCAGAAGAGGAAGCGGTTTCGAAAAAGAGCGTCAAGGCTTCGACCAGGTTAGCGCGCGCCTCCTCGATCGTGGAACCCTGGCTTGCGATGTCCAATTCCGGGCACAGGGCGACGTAGCCATCGTCTTCGCGCTCGATAATCGCCGTCATTTGGTGCTGCCTTTTCATATTTTGATTTTACGCTAACCTTGACTGCTTGCTAGATCTGGTTGAAATCCAGGAGATTTCATCCTCCCAGCCGGGCCAGCGCCTCGGCCGAGCGCAGCTTGCGCTCCAAATGCCGCTCCAGCGACTGCAGCGTGAAGCGACGCAGATCTTGCCCGCGGCGGCGCGGCCAGGTTTCGGCGGCAAAGGAAGCTACCGGCGCTCGCAGCATCCGCTGCGCCAACTGCCAAGAGTCGGCGCAGAGTTCCATAGCATTTCCGTTGCGGTGCAGCGCACAGAAGAGCCCATCCCCGAAGGCGTTGAAGCTGGTCTGGCCAGCGTCGAGCGCCGTGCGGCAAACGGTGCAGTGGACAAGGTCGGGCAACAGGCCCATCAGGCGCGTCATCCATAACTGGAAATAGGTGAGCGGCATCCAGGTCTGCTCGACCGTGGTCTGCTCGAGGACGGAGACGAGCAGGCGGAAGACGGTTTCCTGGGGATCGTGCTCGGGCAGCGCCTGATCGAGCAGCTCGGCAAAGAAACTGAGTACGGCCATGCGCACATGATCGACCGGCACAGAGAGCGGAGAGCGCAGGATTTCAAGTTGATCGAGCCGGACCAGCTCCTGGCGGGGCCGCTCGGCAAACCATGCCCGGGCGACGGTCATCGGTTCCAGAGAGCCGCCAAAACGCTTGCGGCTCTTCAGCGCCGACTTGGCCACGCCGCGCAGACGGCCGTAATCGCGCGTGAAAAAGCTCACGATAAGGTCGGCCTCATGGACCGGCCAGGTGCGCAAGACCACGGCTTCCGAGGTGAGTACGCTCATGCGTCTACTCTCTTCGCATTGCGGCGGCTACGGTCTCAACAAAGAGCCGATGCACACGGCGGTCCTGCGAGAGCTCGGGATGGAAGGTGGCTGCCATGATCCTGCCCTGCCGCACCAGGACCGGGAAGTCGTCGCGGTGAGCCAGAACTTCGACGCCTGCGCCGGTTTCAACGATGCGCGGGGCGCGAATGAAGACCATCTCAAGCGGACCTCCGGCTAGCGCAGTCGCGGCGGTCACGATGGTCGAGTCGATCTGGCGGCCATAGGCGTTGCGCTCGATGGTAGCATCCAGCAGACCAAGGGAGCGTTGTGCTGGGTTCAAAACCTCCCGCGCCAGCAGGATGGCCCCGGCGCAGGTGCCGAAGACGGGCTTTCTGCCGCAAAACTCCTGCAAAACTTCAAAGAAGCGGCGCTTCTCCAGAAATTTCAGCATCGTGGTGGACTCGCCCCCTGGCATCACCAGGCCATCCAGGCCCTGCAGCTCCTCCGGTTTGCGCACTTCAACCGGTGCGGCGCCGGCCTCGGTGAGAGCCTGGGCGTGGCTGGCGTAGTTGCCCTGAATGGCCAGGACGCCGATCAGCGGGCGGTCCTTTTCTGTCTTCGTCAACCGCATTTTCCGCCTATTGCCAAAAAATCGGCAACTCTTTCATTGGTAGATTTCGTCGCTAAGGACCATTTTATCCGCTCGACGTTCTATGCGTTTGGCGCAGCCTGGTGGCGCATATTTGCGGTGCAGAAGCCGACTTCGGCTCGGGGAGCGAACGGTGAATGTCTCCCATACTTCGCTAGAAAAAAGCGAAGGAGGAGCACCCGGTGGGAACTTTCCATTACCCGGCCCATCAAGCAACCGATATGGTGAGTTCCTTGCCGAGAACATGGAAGGCTTCGGCGATGCGGTCCACTTTGGTTGCATGAGACAGGGTGGTGAGGCGATTGACTTCCTGCTTGCTCGTATTCAGGCGCTTGGCCAACTCCGCCGGACGCACGTTCTGGCGAATCATCTCATTGAGCAGAGCGCACTTGAGCGAGAGGCTCACGGGCAATGCGATGAGGTATTCTCCCTTCCGTTTGGCGGTGGGCACGGGAGTGACGCGGCGCTCGTCGAGGTAATGCTCCAGCGCCAACTCCAATGCCTCCGCCGCGTACTTGAGCGCTTCTCCCAGCGTTTCGCCATCGGTGATCGCCTCGGGCACGTCGCGGAAGGTCACAGTGTAGCCGCCCTCTTCCGGAAGGCCAGGAGTTAATTTAGCGGCATATTGCAGCATCACTTTTCTCCTTTCAGGCCAAGTTGGCGCTTGATGCTTTCGACTGTGCCGGTTCGCATCTCGGCGCTGTGCGTGGGCATGACGGTGGTTTTGCCGTTCAGGGTCACGTACATGTGCGAACCGTTGCCCCGCGAGCGGTCGAACTTGGCGCCCTTGCTCTTCAGCCACCTTTGGAACTCGGCGCTGTTCATGAGTTAAGAGTATACATAATTGTTTACTATGTCAACTTTCTGCGGTGGGGCAGACACCTTCGACTTGGGAAACTAACAGGGAAGGTTTCCCATCTTTCGCCATAAAAAGGTTAAGCATGGAGCGCCATCGAGAGCGATTCTTCCGTTATGCTATTTGCATGGAACTTATCTTCGAGGTACGCGAGGCGGAAGAGGGCGGCTATGTGGCGCGGGCGCTGGGGCAGGCGATCTTTACCGAAGCTGAGACCTGGCAGGAGCTGCGCGACAACGTGCTGGAAGTGACGAGCCTCCACTTTGAGGATGCGGCAGAAAGTCCTAAACTCATCCAATTGCATTTTGTAAAGGATGAACTGATTGCGGTCCAGGCCGCATGAAGCTGCCGCGCGGAATATCGGCCCATCGGTTGATTCGCGCCTTGGAACGGCTCGGCTATGCCGAGATTCGCCAGAAGGGAAGCCACATCCGGCTTTTTCACCAAGCTGCGCCAACCCATTCGATCTCAGTTCCATTGCACGACCCGCTCAAGATAGGCACATTTCACGGAATTCTTGTCGAAGTGGCCCAAGCTCAGTCCGTTTCAATTCAAGACATCCTCGACTTGCTCTGAGCACCTGCGGTACGGCCAGCGGCCTTCGGCTCGAGGAACGAACGGGGACGGCTTCCCTCTTTCGCTAGAAAGAAGCGACGGATGGGGCACCCGGCCGTGGTTTACTCTGAAATGTCACCAATATGAATTGAAAAGAGAACGCCTGATGAAAATTACCCTGCTCGGATTCTGCTTGCTTTGTAGCGCCATCGTTGCGCAACAACCGCCCAAGACAATGGCCAAGCTCGTGGTCCAGCTTCAGAGCCCCGATGTGCCCGCGGACAGTTTCGCAGCCAAATCGAAGGTGATGTATCGCGCGGGTAGCCAATACTGCCGGACTGAGGAACAACCCGATCCCAGCCAGGGAATTCACGGTTTGATGATCATTAACGAACCCGATGCGTGGATGATCAACCTGTTCACGAAAACCGGAAAACACATGGTGGATCCTGGACCGACGTTCAACTGCCGGATGCCGATCTTCGCCGACATCGCTGCGAATTTGCCGGAGGAAGAGCGCAAGCAAATTCTTGGGCTAGAATTCGGTTGGGAGAATGTATTCTTCAAAGCTGGTGGAGCAGCACCGCATCCTGGCGGCGTTCAGCAAGGTCAGCAGACTACCGCGTATATTTTGAATTTCGGAGAGTCGAAACTGGCGATGTTTACCTATGGAACGCCGGAGCGCCCGCTCAGTGTGACATGGGTGCGCGGGGAAAAGTACGAGATTTTCTGGTATAGCGGCTACGGTCAGATGGACTTCGACCGCAAGCTCTTTGAAAAGCCCGATAATGTCAAAATCGAAGAGGTAAAGCCAAAATAGGTCTCTATAAGTAAAGCGGCCTCCCGCCCTTTGCCGATTTTCTGGCGAAGGCAGGAAGCCGAGATAGTTCCCTGACCCTATCGCAAATGTCGCGAAGCCCATGCAAGCGAATAGCGAGCTTCCGCCGGAGCGGCAAGCTCACCAGCCGCGGGTTTGGAGTTGATCCTTCTCTTCAATGCCGGCGGCGGCCAGGCCCTTCATGGTGCCTGTGACTTGCTCAGAGACTTCGGCGAGAATCTTGGGATCGTTGAAGTGGGTGGTGGCGATGACGATGGCCTTGGCGCGGCTAACGGCTTCGGCGCGCTCCTTGGGATCGTTCTCGACATCGAGAGGCGTGGCGCGTTCCTTCATGAAGATGCCGCTGCCGACGAAGATGGCCTCTGCGCCGAGTTGCATCATGAGAGCGGCGTCGGCGGGGGTGGCGATGCCTCCGGCGGAGAAGTTGGGCACCGGCAGCTTGCCGGTTTGGGCCACCATGCGAATCAATTCATACGGGGCCTGGTGGTCTTTCGCGGCGGCGTAGAGTTCCTGCTCGCTGAGCACGGTGAGCGCGCGCATTTCGCGGATAATCTGGCGCATGTGCCGGACGGCGAAGACCACGTCGCCAGTACCCGCCTCGCCTTTAGTCCGGATCATGGCCGCGCCCTCGGCAATGCGCCGCAGGGCCTCGCCCAGGTTGCGCGCGCCGCAGACGAACGGCGTGGTGAAGGCGTGCTTGTCGATGTGATGAGCCTCGTCGGCGGGGGTCAGAACCTCGCTCTCGTCGATGAAGTCAACGCCTAACTCCTGCAGGATCTGGGCCTCGGCGAAGTGGCCGATGCGGGCCTTGGCCATCACCGGGATGGAGACCGCCTGGATGATCTGCTTGATGAGCGAGGGCTTGGCCATGCGGGCCACGCCGCCCTCGGCGCGAATCATGGCCGGCACGCGCTCCAGAGCCATCACTGAGGTGGCGCCCGACTCCTCGGCGATGCGGGCCTGCTCGACGTTCATCACGTCCATGATGACGCCGCCCTTGAGCATCTCGGCCAGGCCCACCTTCAGGCGCAGGCTGGTGGTAAAGCTCTGTTTTTCATTCGATTCCGGCATACTGTTCAACCTCGTACGATCTCGTTTGGAGACGGTTTGCAGCCGAATTCGGCAAGGCAAAACCGTGATTTGCTGTTCATTACCAGTGTAGCAGCGATGCAGGAGTTCGGCCGGAGGGAGCACAGGCGCAACATTCCGCGAAGGGGGCCGGCTCCCAGCCTTCGCATTTTTTCAGAGCGGCATCGAGCCTTGCTCGGCGGGATCGGGAGCAAAGCAGGGAATAAAGCCGAGTTGGCGCCAGAAGCCATCGAGCAGGGCGATGGTAGCCGGAAGCGTCTTCGAAGTAATTTGGAGCAGAACCTCGGAGCCGGCATTGGCGGCCAGTGCGGAGGCCTCGGAGACGATGGCGATGCATTGGCCGGGCCGGTAGGTGCAACTGGCCAGGTCGGCGATCGACTGCCGCGTGGTGGGCGTGGCCAGCACCGCGCGCGGCGGCGCCATGCGGTCCAGCAGGAAGAAGATCTCCAGCTTGGACTCGATCTCGTCGGGAACGCAGTCGATAACCAGGTCGGCCTCGCGTACCGCGTCCTCGATGGTCGAGACGAATTCGATCAGGCGCAGGGCCTGGGGCTCTGCCGGCTCTTCCACGGTCTGCGGCTCCGAGCGCCCATGGAGGGCTTGCGGAGCGAGTTGCAGAGCTGGCACAGCCTCCTGGCGCAGGGCCAGAGGGCCGAGCTGCCGGCGCAGCGTCTCCTGGGCGTGGAGCAGGTTCGCGGGCATCACGTCCTCAAGCAGCACACGGAAGCCGGACTGGGCGGCGCGCAGAGCCAGCCAGCGGCCCAGTGGGCCGGCTCCGATGATGGCGATGGTTGCGGGCATCCGTAGATTACTCGGCGGCCAGGGCCTGGGCCACGTCTTCGGCATTGGGCCTGACCTGGCGCAGGTGCTCGGCAACGCGGGCGCGCTCCTCCAGCGATAGTGAGGGAACGGTGGCCAGCACGCGGCGCAGGGTTACGGCAACGTCGTCAATGTAGTTCATCAGGCGAATAGCTTCTCCGGAGAGTGGCATGGCAGGGGTCCTCTTCAAGGTGAAGAACGGGTTGAAGGTAAAGATCGAAGATCGATTTGAGCGGAACCAGAGTCGATTGATCCCGAAACCATAGAGTTCAAGTCGACGCGACCATCAGGATTCGGAGTCCCCGCGGATTCGGGGTCCCCGGCGAGCGGTCTTTGCTCGCTGGGGTGAACGGACAGTTCTTCGTCCGTGGGGTGAAGGTAGCGGCGACCCCGAACAAAACTCAACCGGATTCAGTAACTCTGGTTCCGCTCTTGAAGGTCAGCAACCATTGTAGGCGGTAGGGTCGGTGCGAGGAAAGTCGAGGGAAGCGAATCATCGCTCCCGGCCACTTTGCCAGTGCAGCTCGATCCACCCAATGGCGATCAGTTTTGCGGATTGTTGCCTTGCGGCTGTTGCTGCTGCTGCGGCTGCTGTTCCGTTTGCTGCCGTTCCTGCTGCATCGGGTCCATGATGTGCTGCGGAGAGTGGGGATTGCCCGACGGGCCGAAGCCGGGCCGGATCGTTGAGGGCGTGGCAGGCTGCTGCGGCTCCTCGGCTTCGGTATCTTCATCCGCGCTGCTATTGGGCGCGCTCTTGCTGGCGGAGCTGGACGAATCCGCCGCGCTGCGCGCGGTGAGCACGATCTGGCGCGGCGCTCCCTGACCCTGGTCGCCGATCATCAGAATGTTGTAGCCCGAGCCTTGCAGAAGTTGCGAAAGCACGTCGCGCGCCTGACCGGGGCCGTAAGCGCCAAATACCCGCTGATCGCTGTCCATGCCCTGGATTTCCGCACCCGTAGCGGTGGAAACAGCCTCGAGAATCTGCTTGAGGCTGGAGTTTGCGGCCTCGATGCGCAGGCCGTGGCTGTCCCAGGTGACGGCGGCAGCCGTGGGCTTGTCGTTGGCGGGCCATGTGGGAAGTATCGGCTTAGTAAGGTCAACCGGATTGGATTTTTCAGCTGACGCAATGGCTGTTGCATCCGGTTTTGCCTTGGCGCGGATCGCGCTGGAGCTCTTGTGCCGGTGAACGGGCCTATGGGTCGGGGCCGGTACGGGATTCGCTGCCGGCGCAGGAGCGGTTGCACTGGCCTGGGCGGCAAGCCGGGGCGCCGCGGACAAAACAACGGCGCAAAGAACCAGCGAACTGAGGCCGCGCAGGGGAAGGGATTTCGACCCACTCCGGTTAGGCATGGCCAGGGGACGCGGCGGGATTGGCTTCGGCATGAGAATCGGCTCCCCCGGCCCAATAAAGCGCCCGGTTGCGGCAAATGCGTTGCCGCTCCACTGTACTAGACTATCAGTGGCCCGCGGACGCTCACAATGAGTCTTCGGCAGAGAATCTTCAGGGCGGAGAGGAATCCAGAAAGATGCGCCGGAGCTGGAAGTTATGGATTGGGGCAATATTTCTGCTGGCTGTGCCGGGGGTCTGCCGCGCCACCAGTTGCACGATGGATGCTGCGCTTTTGCCCGAGGATCGCAATGCGCTGACGGCGGCTGGGGGAAGGCTTTCAATGGCCGTTTTGCAGCAGGATTATGCGGCGCTGCAGGCGGCGCTGCTGCCCGCCTCGGCTTCAGAATGGGAGGGGATTCGCGGGGTGGTGGAATCGTCCGCGCCGCTGATGAAAGGCGGAGAGATTCAATTGCGGAATCTGTATCTGCTGGATACCGCGAGCCTCACCGTGCCGGCCGATACACAGTTCTTCTGTTCGAACGCCAGCGGTTCGCTGACCGTGACCCTCACCATGCGGGCGCTGCCGCCGGGGCGCTACGCCGTGGTGCTGGCCGATGCGGCCGGAACGGCTCCGGCGGCAGGCGCGCAGGCCGCTGCGGCAGCGCAAAGCGGACAGTTGGCGCTCATTCTGGCCTGGGATGGAAGCGGCCCTGCCCCGGCCTGGAAACTGGGCGGCCTCTCGGTGCGGCCGGGAAGCTTTGAGGGCCACGATGGCGTGTGGTACTGGACGCGCGCCCGCTTTCTGAGTAAAGACGATCAGCCGTGGAGCGCCTGGTACAGCTATGAAGCCGCGCGCATTTTGCTCGTACCGGTGGATTTTATCTCCTCGCCGAATCTGGAAAAGCTGGACCAGGAGCAGGCGCAGATCAAAAAATCGCCGCAAAGCGCCTTTCCCTATTCGCTGGCCGATGGCGCGCGCACGTGGAAGATCGAATCGGTGCGGCTCGATGCGACGCTGCTTCATGCCGACCTGGGCGTGAGCTATGAATCGACGGGAGTGACCGATCCGGCGGCCGTGCGCACCGAAGCCATGGCCGTGCTGAGCGCACTGCTCAAGGCGCAGCCGGGGTTGAGAGAAAACTTTCACGGGCTGTGGGCTTATGCGGTCAAGGATGGAAAGCGGACGCCGGTCATGGAACTGCCGATGGCGCAGATTCCGTAAAAGCAGGGATCAGGGATCAGGGATCAGAGATCAAGGATCGGGGATCGGAACTGGTTGCGTAATTCGGGCTTTGAAAGGGCATGACTTTAAAGCCTGCCCTGAGCGCAGCCGAAGGGTGCCGAAAGTGCAAAAATCAGTGGGGCTTTAGAGGCTGCGGAAAAATCCGATCCGGAGGGAAGCGGGGGTTTTAGCCCCCGCATAACGTCAGCTGAATCAACGCGGACTTTAGCCCCGGAGGTGCGTTTTTCGCCAATTTCACCCGAAAGCCTTAGTTTTTCCGCAGCCTCTTTATACTACGGTTGTACTTGCTCCAGATTGCCCTGGAACAGCCCTGAACCGGGCCTGAAGGCCCTGATATTTGCGCTTATTCCCGGGGGTTAAAACCCCCGGCTCCCTCCGTATCCGCCATCTACAACTATAGTATTTAGCCACTGAGGGAATGCCGATGCTGAATTCGAGGACATAATCAGAGGTTCCGTGAGCAATCCGGCACATCGAAAGAAATACCGCGATGTTACAAACGATGTGAGTCCGTTTTGCGACGGATGCGCAACTATTCTCGCGGCATGGAGTTAACAAGAATATCTGGCCGGGATGATGGCATGATTCCGGAGACAGTAAAGCCCAAGAGGAGTGAATTCATCATGAAGAAGATTGCACTGGCAATTTTGCTTGCTCTCACCCTGGTCCCTGCGGCGTCGTTTGCGCAGGTCGTGATTCGCGTCGGTCCGCCGGCACCCGTCTACGAACGCCGGGGTTCGCCTCCGGAACGAGGCTACGTGTGGATCAACGGCTATCATCGTTACGAAGGCGACCACTACGTCTGGACCCCAGGCCGCTGGGAGCGCCCGCCCCAAGAACACCAGCGTTGGGTTGCGCACAAGTGGGTTCACCGCGGCGATCATTGGGAGATGCAGGAAGGACACTGGCGGTAGATTGCAGTATGAGAGACAACAAGAAAGCGGAGCTTGCGCTCCGCTTTCTTTACAGGATGTAAATCTCTTTTCTGGCGTGGGCTTACCGAAGGCAGATGGCCCCACCGCAGGTGGCTAACTGATCTCGATCACGTCCGTCGATGCGGCCGCAGCGGCTTCTGCGCGCTCCATGAGCTTTTCCGCCACGGCATAGAACTCGGCCGCCTGCGGACTTTTAGGGCCGGCCAGCGCCACGGGCAGGCCGCAATCGCCGCCCTCGCGAATGGCAGCCACCAGCTCGATGGAACCAAGAAACGGAACGTTGAACTGCTTCGCTGTCCGCTCGGCGCCGCCTTTGGAGAAGATATCGATCTCCTTGTGGCAGTGAGGGCAGGTGAAGCTGCTCATGTTTTCGACGATGCCCAGCACTTCGACGTTGACCTGGGCGAACATTTCCAGGGCCTTGCGCGCATCCTGCAGGGCCACGTCGCTAGGCGTGGAAACGACCACGGCGCCGGTGAGCGGCACGGTCTGAACCAGCGAAAGAACCACGTCTCCGGTGCCCGGAGGCAGATCGACGATCAGGTAATCGAGCTGGCCCCAAGCCACCTCCCGAATAAATTGCTGGACGATTTTATGCAGCATCGGTCCGCGCAGCACCAGCGGCTGGTCGCCGGGCGAGATGTAGCCGATCGAGATCGTCTTCACGCCGTGGGTTAGGTTGGGAACGATGAGGTTTCCCTCGCCGATGGAGGGCTGCTGAGTCGAGCCCATCATCAGAGGAACGTTGGGGCCGTAGATGTCGGCGTCCATGAGGCCCACGCGCTGGCCAAGCTGCGCCAGGGCAATGGCCAGGTTGACGGCGACGGTGGTCTTGCCCACTCCGCCCTTGCCGGAACCGATGGCGACGATTTTGGAGATGCCCGGCAACGCTGCGGGCGCGGGCATGGCATTGGAATGAGCCATAGGGTTTGCTGCTCCTTTTCTAAACTTGCCGAGGTTGACTTTCTGCGATCGGCTTACCGGTAGGTATCGGCATCGCTTTCAGGGTTGGCGGTAGTCCGGCGCTCGTCTTTGCGGCGGGCAGATTCGGCTTCGCGATGCTCGCGGCGCAGCTGGGCATCGGCAAATCGCCGCTGCTGGTCGGGCGTTTCGGCGATCGCCTGAGGAACTTTGAGTGGCCGTCCCTCCTGGTTGACGGCTACATAAACCAGGTAAGCGCTGGCGGCATGGTGCACGGCGCCGGTGCGCGGGTGCTCGATCCATACCTTTACTCCCACTTCGAGTGAGGTCGTAAAGGCCCGGTTGACGCTGGACTTGAGAATGAGCAGATCGCCCACGTGCCCCGGCACGATAAAGTCGATGTGGTCCATGGACGCGGTGACCAGGTTGGTGCGCGAGTGCCGGTAGGCGGCCAGCGCGCCGGTCAGGTCGATAAAGTGCATCAGGCGGCCACCCAGCAAGTTGCCCATAGTGTTGGCGTCGTTGGGCAGAATGAACTGAGTCATCTCCGATTGCGTGCTGGCTACTGTCCGCGCCAGAGGTCTGGTCTCGCTAGAAGTCATTGTGATTTCACTCCACCGGTCAGCGCCTCGGGAATCCAACCGCTGGCAACTGCAAAAGCATTGGCAGGGGTCAACCGGATAAGGCATCCTCTTTCAGTGTCGGCAATTCCAGCCAATTAAGCAAATTTCCGCCGGGCGCGGCTCATCCGCGCGTGAATCCGCCTGATGAGCCTGGCCCGGAGCGGAGCGGCGAGGGCCAGACGGCGCCAGATACAATAAAGCTGGCAGCGGGTTATCTGGAGGGCATTACGCTCCAGTTTCGGCTTCCCAGCCAATGAATCCGATCTCCATCGGACGCGTCGCGCCAGAAGAAGAGCGAAGCAGAGGAGCGAAATGGACAAGATCGCAGGACTGAAAGAAATTCTCGCCATGGACCCCAAAAACAGCCTGGCTCGCTATGGAATGGCCGTGGAACTGGCCCGCGGCGGCGAGACCAATGCGGCGCTCGCCGAATTCGACCGGCTGCTGGCCGACGACCCCGGCTACACCGCCGGCTACTACATGGCCGCCCAGACGCTGATCGAGGCAGGGCGCTCTCAAGACGCGGTCGCGCGCCTCAAAACCGGCATCGATTGCGCCACTCGCAGCGGCAACAGCCATGCCGCCAGTGCAATGCAAGCGATGCTCGACGAACTCGACCGCTAGGCTCTGAGTACTGTTTCAAGGATGCCGAGACTACGCCGAGGTGCGGAAAGGGACTCCTTCCGCTATCAGTTTTAAGCGATTTCAATTGAAATGCCGTCTATAATATCATTATGCCGAAGTATTCGATCGTGGTTCCCTTTCATAATGAAGAAGAAAACGTCACCGTTTTATATGCCCGCCTGAAGCAGGTGATGGAGCAGGTGGGCGAGAGCTTCGAACTGGTGCTGGTCGACGATGGCTCCAGCGATCACACCGGCAAGCTTCTGGAAGAGATTGCGGCGGTCGACAGCCGCGTGCTTTTTATCAAGCTGCGCCGTAACTTCGGCCAGACCTCGGCTCTGGCGGCCGGCTTCGACCACGCCTCGGGCGACTTCATTCTGGCCATGGACGGCGACCTGCAGCACGACCCGAACGATATTCCCAGCTTCCTTGAAAAGCTCGAAGAAGGCTACGACGTGGTCTCGGGCTGGCGCAAGGAGCGCATCGATAACTTCGTCATGCGCCGCATTCCCTCGCGCTGCGCCAACTGGCTGATGGCCAAGCTCTCCGGCGTCGATATTCACGACTTCGGCACCACCTTCAAGGCTTATCGCCGCGAGGTGATCCACAACATTCCCCTTTACGGCGAGATGCACCGCTTTATTCCCGCGCTGGCCAGTTGGTATGGCGCCTCGATCTGCGAGATTCCCATCAAGAACGTGAACCGCGAACGGGGCAAGAGCCACTACGGCATCGGGAGAACCTTCCGCGTCTTCTTTGATCTCTTGACCATCCGCTTCCTGCTCAAGTACATGAGCCGGCCACTGCATTTTTTCGGCAGCTTTGGAGCGCTGGGCATCCTGCTGGGCAGCTTTATCTCGGCCATGCTGCTGGGAATCAAGCTCTTCCATCCGCACCAGAGCGTGATGGACCAGCATGGGCCGCTCTTTGTGATCGCCGGAGTGCTGATCCTGGCCGGCATCCAGTTGCTGGCCGTTGGCCTGCTGGGTGAGTTGCAGGTGCGTCACTACCACACCAGCCAGCAGCGCGCGCCTTATGCCATCGATCGCATCATGCGGTTGCAGGCTCCGGGAGAACCCAGCCTGCTCTCAGGCGACCGATAGCGCGCCCGCGCATCGGTAGCCCCGCGTGAAGAGCGCGACATTTTCAGGCTGCGGATCTAATTCTTTGACCGCTGGTTGTTGTACCGAAACTGGGTGCCCCAGGAGCCTCTTGCAAAATCCCTTTATTGGTATCTGAATTTGTCCTTGGCGTACGTCGGTACTGATTCTGGAGAGGAAAGGAATCGCGGTGGCTGCGTTCAGGGGCGGTAGTGCG
>Ga0182030_10005564_pt1 | contig 26692 bp, 24 predicted proteins | sample 812S3MmetaG_FD_121299 | JGI IMG/M metagenome (GOLD analysis project Ga0182030, IMG submission 121299) | Permafrost microbial communities from Stordalen Mire, Sweden - 812S3M metaG (Illumina Assembly) | ecosystem: Environmental > Terrestrial > Soil > Wetlands > Permafrost | place: Sweden...
TATAGTTTATATAAATATATATAAAAATTACAATACTATTTTTATTTTTATTTATATATTTAATTAATAATTAGATAATATAATCTTAATTTTCAAATCTATATTTCTAAATTCTTAAATTTTAAAGTTTTAATTTAAAATATTTAAATTTTTAATTCAAAATATTTAAATTCTCAATTGGTTGTTTGATTGTTATTATCAACGGGACTTATACTCTATTAAAACCTGTACATTTTGATAGATTAAAGAACTATTAATAAATTGTTTGTTTCAAATAAAAATTCAAATTCAAATTCAGATTCAAATTTGAATTAATGATTCTCTTGAAATTTTTATTTTTTTTAACTTTATTCTTAATATAGTATATTACGATAATATTATTATTTGTTGCTACAAGATTTTTTTATTACTATATTTATATGGACATTTTAGTCAAATATAGTTTATCATATATATTTTTATAGCATAGTCTTAGATAGCCTAAAAGAATACAGTGGAAGGTAAATTGGGCGTCGCTATTTTCCTAGGTAGTTAATTGTTTTTAGTAGAGTCTGTTTCTGGACGCTTGTGGCTTTGTCTGTTAGTACCCCAACGTATCGCTGCTAACCTTAATTAATACTTAATTATCATCGTAGAACGAAGCTAATTTATGCCCATTCTACGTTTCGCGTTCAAGTTTACAAGTACACAGTTTGATGACTTCGCACTAGGAAAAACCCTCATATTGTCCATCCCTGCGTCACGAGAAGCCCCCCGTAACAAAAAAACACAGGTACTTAGAATTTAAGGTAAACGACGCAGACTCTGTAGCTATGAGCAAGATTGGTGTCCTGCTCTTCATACTTTAACAAAAAATTCAAGCGCATGGACCAGCTAAATGCAGACTAGATAAATATTAATATTCATTATTCATACTTCAAAGGACCTTGACATACGACGAATGGAAAATGTACCGCTGCCAAATCAGTAGAGAAAGCAGAAATCCAAGTTCGTAATGTTCGACTCTGGTCTTTGAACATTTGTTAAGCTAAGGATGTGTCATATAACTAACCCCTTTTTCAAATTTACGCGAGGAAATGGTTACGTGAGCGGTGACGGATCTGCGCTACCTCCGTAGCCATAGAAGAAGACACAGATAGAGAATGATAACGTGAAAAGAAAGAAGCCGTTTGCCTGGATCAACGGTCTTTTAACACCTAATGAATCTCCGACAGGCTCTCCCCCGTCTTACAATCAAACCGGTAGAGTTGGCCTACGGCCGTATACCACATAACTATCATCAACATTAGCAGAATAGTGCGAGGTATGAGAGAATGGACTTACATAGGAACATAAATGTGGACTCTGTTGCTCTTGATGTCGTCCCTCACACCGACCAACAGAAGCTCTATATCCTCGACCGACATGCCCAATCCTCGCGTCAATACAGCCAACGTGACCGCCTGCAGTGCTGACAAGTAATCCTCTCTACACCACATTCCCAGCAACTTCATCCGCTGACCTCGTGCCCAAGTGCCGACAGGCCACTGGTATCTGTGCTCCACAACATCCTCAAACCCAGCCTCTTTCATATACGCTTTGTACTTAGGGGCACGGGTCCAATCTTTCCCAAGGGCATGACTACCTTTCCCGATAAGATCACCCCATCTTTCAAGCGATGTTCCTTTTATAGAATCATCGATGGACACGAAGGGAAGCATGAACTCTTGCAACTCGAGGTAACCACCTGGACGGACTGCGCCGAAGGCAGATCGAATTACTTTGAAGTGTGACTTGAAACATGTGGCCATGGCGCGTCCGTGGATGTAATCAAACTTCTGGGAAAATTCCCACGAATCTTCCGCATCGTCTACCTCAAAGCGACAATTTGGTGGGACACTTTCACATCAGCCATGACATTGAGGGGTTGGGAAGGAAGCCACGTACAATTGTGGCTGGATCGGACTCAAGTCTGTACCAAGCACATTGGCGGACGGGAACAGGTTGGCTAAAATCACCTTTAGTCAGAATGCCGATCAGTCCTAGATACGGGATACGGGGCAATTACCGAATTCTATGGCCCATATTCCTGTACCAGTTCCAAAATCAAGGACATTGTGTAAGCCTCCTGGAAGATCCTTGATTGGAGCAAGGTGTAATTCACCCGAGAGCGTCAGAAAGAAGAGTTGATGTTGGAGATCTTTAAAGAATTAGCCTGTCCTCAAGACTTGAAGAGATGTTGATATAAATTTACCTAGTCTGTCTTGTTCTCTCTGAGATACGTTAGCGAGTTCACCCCTGATTTATCTTATTACTGACCTCATCGTTGGGTAGATCATATTCTGATCTCATCAGCGGTGCTCTACTCATAATCAAGGATAAAACTTACGTCCCGCTCGAAAGCGATGATATGTCCTCCCATTCTCCTCCACGAAATTGAATACGCTAGCCCGTGCTGACGTTGTAGACGAGCTAAATAAGAAGATTGATTAGCAAGATAACTCAAGTATTAGAGAACAGCTTACTAGGTGCTTAGATCTCCAATCGCGGAGTCATTATCGCTTAGATCGCTATCTACCTGCTGACTGTTAGTAGAATGTAAGCCTAGTATAGAATTCAGGAAAGCTGACGTGTAAGCTGATAATATTTAACGTATCGGATGAGCTAGAAGTAAGGCCTGCGGGGGTAGAGGGCTGAGATTGGTCTCCTCCTGAATGGTAATCGTGTGCAGCATGGACGTTATCGGATGGCTCCGCCGCGTTGGCGGCCGGTGAATCCATGCTGTTCTCTTCTTGTCTCTTTCAACTCGCCTCGACAATTCTCCTCGGAGAAAGATCCAATCAGGTAGTCCAAGTAATAGGTTGAGGGGAGGGATTGACGAGTCGGATTAGGTAACTGCTGTAAAGAAAGGAGTTGTGCCGACGTTTAAAACTGCGCCCGCAATTGTAGAGCTGGAACTAGTGCGCATTGGGCTGTCCCGCGCGGCCCCACGTTGTAAGCGTTAGGGTGATCGTATATTATTATAGGGTGCGTATGTAGAAGGCTAAATGCTAAGGACACCCGAAATCACTACATACGCGAATACGGCCTTGGGCCGCAAACAACGTTTACTGGAACCGAAAAACATTTCCTTGCCACGTATGGCCAGTTCAAAGTCTTACGTAGAATCACGTGATACGTGAAGTTATGGTATAAGGTATTTGCGGCCTTCCCCAGGCTGTTCAAATTCTCAAGGACAGCTAATACGTTACTAACAGCTTCACGTATCACAACACCTTCGCAGATTCAATTCTAATAGATTCGATTATATAACCTAAATATTTGTTACCCGTTTTGCGATAACTTCATTTTCCGTCGAATAATTCCGAACGTCGCCTTCGTAAAGTATGTATATATTCATTGTATGTGCAAAATAAAACTATAGATATTGCCTTTAAGGTATGACGAGATACGTCGCTGCCTCCTGACGTATATACTATTGTTTTTAGCGATTCAACCCACTGAATCCGCTATACTTTAGCCATTAGATCCTTAGTCTACCAAGGTAGTCCGTAGGGAGCGAAGGACTCCCTGGCAATTGAAAATCGAATCCCCTAAAACCTGAGAATTTCACTGAATAGTACATGTTAACATTTCATCACGAAAACTCATGATGTGAAGTTCATATCTACATTGCTATTCTACGATCTCCTTTTCTTCAGCCAGTTCTCATACGGATCTTCGTCAGTCTTCTCTTCATACGCTATCCGCCGCCCAAACTTATCCTTAAACTGAGCGTTCTCAATCTGATACCATCTCTCCTTCTTAATTTCCATATCCATTGTCCTTCCTGTCTGCTGCCCCGCCTTCCTCCTCAAAATCCTCTGCTCAATAACAAGTTCTTCAATCCGTCGCCACTCATTCGCCATCTCCGAATCATGCTTCATTGCCATTCTTTTGAAATGTGCTTTTCCCTCCTCTGGGAAGGCTATCATGTCTAAAATACTCGACTTTGTAATATTCTCGACAAAGCTATACGTGTTGTCGTTTTCATCGTCCTCGATTCTGAAGCCGGTCAGGGTATGAAGGTGTGCATATCTCATCAGATATCCCAAAAACGTAATCCACCATTTAATTTCGTCAGGATCGCAAGTCGCATGATGTTGCCTAAACTCAAGCGTAACTTTAGTCTTCCTTCCATATGTAGGTGAGATATAAACACTAGTATATTTCCCCTCATCAATCATATCCTCATTCTCATCCGGACGATCTCCATATTCCGCAATCGTATAAACCCCATATATATCAGCGCCCAACTCCGTAAGCGAATTTGCTTTATAGACCTCCCGAACAAACTCCCTTGGCGTATACCTCCTCGCTACCTTCCCCCCAGGATGCGGTTTCTCTCCTTCTCTTCCCTGAAACCCCTTCTCGATGCCCTCCCTAATACTCCTTGCATAAAAATTCTGCTTCCCCTCTAAATTCCGCCTCTCCACACCAACCCACGTCTCAATCTCCCGCTCAAACAACCCATAAATCACCATAAAATTCTGCACAGTCCATAAGCCCATCTCTCCCTCCTTCATCGCAAAATGTACGTGTAACCCCGGCTGGCCGTTCAGCCATACCCCGTGATGGCGATCAAATTCTAAATCCCCGTAAATCTGCTGGAAAATGGGAAGCCATCTATAAGCGGCCTCGAAATCGAGGACCGGTGAAACGAGTTCGGCGCCGCCGACGAAATAGTTCGCTTTTATAGCTGCGAGGTCGAGGCCGTATTTGAGGCCTTCGAAAGACGCGAATTCGATGCGGCTGGGTTTTATGCTGTCGTCTTCGATGAGTGTCCATTCGGTGTATTTCTGGTCGCCGCTGTTGGCCAACACGACGGTTCCGAGGAGAGAGGGGTCGGGGTGTGAGGTTGGCAGCGTGCGGTTGAGGAAATTGACCATATATTCGCGGAGATTGGCTTGGAGGACGGGATCTTGGGAGCTGATGGAGGTGGGTGAGATGTCGCTTCCTTCTTCGTCGGTAGGGTCGGGTGGTGCGAGTTTAGGGTCGGGTTCTCCGATCCATGAGAAGAAGAGACTGCGTTTCACTACGAAGCATAGTTCTACAATTTAGGTCAGTGTGGAAATTCTATAGGGTATTGCAGTTTCTTCAACGCTTAGATGGATCTAGTTACATACCAAGTTCTACTCCAAATGTCAACTCGGGAATTGGGTACGCGGTTAATCGTTCCATTTCATCGATTTCTTGGACAACTGCGCGCCAATCTCGACGTCTTTCCGACCGTTGTGACATAAGTACGAACTATTGTGTACAATAGAAGGATTGGAAACCATTATTAGACAACTCGAGACGTAGGATGATATAATTTGTTGGGCAAGTAGAGTAACGACATTTCTCTTGGCTGCCACAAAGAAACTACTGACGCATTCGACAAAAGCTGAAAGAAACCCAATATCCCTGCACTTGTTCAAAATAAAAAAAGCAATTCATGGTGGAGAGTGTAACAAAGAATCAAACAATACATCTGAATAATAGTACATATGGACTTAAACTGAGTGCCGACGGAGCATGCCAAGTAAATTGTTGTGCAATGCCTGCGATACACACCGCAATGAACTTGCATTCGGGAGAGATTTCTTGAATGAAGGTGAATAATTCTTCATGTTGCTTTTCGGTTCCGATATCAGCTGCCGAAATTGACAAGTTCCCGTGAAATTGATTTACAAAAAGCATAGTAGTTGCATTAGAGGTGATTGAGCGGTTTTAGGGGGAAAATGAAAGATGGAAATGTAGCCCACTTAACGATAATGAAAAATTCCAGAAGATGAAGCAAAAGACCTTAGAAATCTCATTAACACAAAAACTAGAAAAAAACAGACACTTTAGTCTTGCTCAACGCCAGCATCTCCATACTCAAACCCCAACCGCACTCCCCACACCCGGATTCCTCGTCTCCAAAATCCTCAAAGTCTGCTCAAAAACCCTCTTTTGCGCCTCCTTCCCCACATCCCCATAAATCCACTTTTCGACATTCTGATTCACGCCATCACTCATAAACTCCCCATGCGAAGCCGGGCCCGCACACGCACCCAGCACCAAAGTCCGCGAACCGACTTCCGTGGTGCGTGCCAGTATACCGAAGAAGAAGGAAACGATAGCTTGGATGGCGAAATTGGTGACGCGCTCATTAACAAGATTAGAGACACAGAGACCAGGGTTGACGAGGTTGATGGTCACGGGTGGTGGGGCTGAATTGGTGCTCTTGAGGCGAGAGACAAGTTCGCGGATGAAGAGCACTTCGAGGAGTTTGCTGATTTGATACCTATTTCTCGTTATACGTCTATTCTTCAAAGATGGGGGGATATCTCATCAAACTCACCATTCCTGTCCACTAAACCCCTTCTCCTCATTCAAACTCGCGTAAATATCCTCGGCATTAACCTGCGGGAATTTGGTAAAGCGATGAGCTTCCGAACTCACAATCGTCAAATGCGGTGCCGAATCTGGAAACTCCGTTTTTGTTTCTGCTAATTTGGGCAATAGCGATAGGGCGAGTAATAGGGTGTTGAGAACGTTGACTTGCATCGTCCTCTCAAACCCTTCTGAGACTGAGTGATTCGGAGTATTGATCCCTGCATTTTCCAGCAATATGTCAACGCGACTAAGCTCTTTCTTAACACGCTCAGCAAATGCCAGTGTAGATTCTGTGCTTGCGAGATCTAAAGGCCAGATCTCAATCACGTGGGAATCAGTGCGGTGTTTCACGCTTCGGACGATATCTTCTTTTGCATCCTCGCCTTTCGAGACCGTTCGAACTGCGAGAATCAATTTCGCGCAGTTGAGACGGTAGAAGTGGCGTGCGGCTTCGAGACCGAGTCCAATGTTGGAGCCGGTGACGATGATGGTTTGGTGGGCGAAGGATTGGATGGGGTAGGGTGGCGTGACGAAGAATTGGGAGTGGAACCAGATTCGGGCGGTTTGGCCGAGTTGGATTTTGATGGTGAGGTCGGAGGGCATTTTGGGTGGTTTGGGAGATGAAGAGGGGGAGGTTTGACATTTATAGGGAGTGGAATTGTATCACATCGTCAACCTGCATATGCGGGAGGACTCGGTTAAATGTTAGAGTGTAGCATGAGCGTCATAGCAGCAAAATATGACGCTGAACTTGCGTGATTTTAGCGACGCGGGCGCTTAATTTTGGCGACGTGCGGCCTGAACAGGGCCAAGATAGAGCCTCGATCAATGGAGAGGGCGGGTATTCACTTGCCCAGCTTCTGGAAATGGATAAATGGCTCTCTTAACGCAGCAATTTGTTTATATAGAAGTATCTAGGACTCCTGAAACGGAAACAACCTCGAACGACTATGGATCGTCGGACTGAAAGTTGTCCCGATTAACGAATTTCGAAGCACGGGCATGGCATCCCGCTAAAAGCGCTGATCACCGCAATTAGAGCGCGTTCAGTTTGAATCTTTCTATTGATTTAGCAAATAAATTTATGTAAATTGATAAAATTTAAGTTTAAACTAAATAACTGTTTAGGAAACTATCTAGATTTACGAAATTAAAGTTCTAATTAAATTAAACTAAATGTATAGTTTAGTATATTATATTATATTTAATCTACTAATAACTTATTTTATAAGCTAACAAGTCTTTGTTTTATTAATTACTAGTATTGATTGTGTAAATCTATAGAAATCGGATCTATTAAAATATCATTAATAAATTAGGTCTTATTTTAAAAAATTTCAGTCCTTAAGATAAGATTACGCAAATCAGGGGAAATTTGGACGGAACGCGCTCTTAGTGGATAGTGCCTGGAATTTTAGCAATACTCCCACTGAAAGGCCCTGGAGAGTTGCCGAGCCTTTCCACTGAAATTTCTTTACTAGCGACTGTCACCCCGCGCTATGGTGGCTGAGCTTCTGGCGCGATGTTATGCTTGAAAGGGATATATGTCAACCTGGGATGGCTTCTGTAAAACGTATTGAGAGTTGATAAGTGAGATCTTTAAGGTTTAGTGGTGTCGATATGGGACCCAAACTCAATAAAGTCTAGCTTCGCCCCTTTCTGACAATTCTGACATATACCTGTCACCCTGCTTCTCATCCATATCTCGCATTCTCCACTTCATCATCAAACCAAGTAGGTTCTTGCCCATAATTAATAATGGTGCTCTTGATCTTTGTGTAGCTTTCATAAGCCTCAATTCCATTCTCTTTACCCATTCCACTCTCCTTGAATCCACCCCACGGCGATGACGGGTCGTTCAGGTGGTGACCATTGATCCAAACTATTCCCGCATCTATCTTTTCCGCAACACAATGAGCTTGGCTAAAGTCATTCGTCCACACCGAAGCACCCAAAGCAAATGAAGTAGCATTCGCAATCTTGACAATTTCTTCCTCTGACTCGCACTTGATGAGAGCTATAACAGGACCAAAAACTTCATTGCATGCTAGATTGCTTTCAGCTTTCGTCTCAATCAGTGTCGGCTCGAAGAAGAATCCCTTTCCATCAACACTGGTGGGTTTGCCACCACAAAGCACTTTTCCGCCTTCCTCAACAGCACGTGAGACAAACGCAGAGCACCTCTCAACACTCGCTCGGGAAATAACAGCTCCAATTTGAGTACGGTCATCAGTCGGATCACCAACTCTCAAGAATTTCGTTCTCTGTACTAATAACTCGACGAACTCATCATACATATCTGAATGCACTAATAATCGGCTTCCGGTCACACAAGTCTGGCCACTCGCGATAAAACTTGCGAAAAGCGCTGCCTTAACCCCCTTTTCCACCGGCATACTGGGGAAGAAACAAACCGGTGCTTTTCCACCTAGCTCAGCTGTAATGGGGATCAAATTCCTACTTGCCGTCGGTGCGATCGCCTCATAGGTAGCCAAACCACCCGTTAAATCGATCTTCGCAATCAGCGGTGATTCACAAAGGAATTTTCCCGTCTCTCGCCCGTAACCCGATACAATCTGTAAAGTTCCGTCTGGCAAGCCCGCTTCTTGGAACAGCCTCCCCATCTCTAGAACAGATAACGGCGCTGACTCAGATGGCTTAACGATAACTGAATTACCAGCCGCTAACGCAGCGGCAATTTTCTTTGTGGCTATCAGAAGTGGGTGATTCCAGGGCGTAATCTGTACAACGACACCTAGGGGTAAACGCGTAAGTGTGTTGATAACTGGACCTTTAAATGGCGTCACGCGACCTTCGTGCGTGCGCGCCAGTGAAGCAAAATATTCAAGCCATTCGGGGATACGATGGAGCTGTGCTTTCATCTCCCGGACAGGGCGACCTGTTTGCTGAGTCTCGAGGCTGATGAATTCGGGAAGGCGAGAGCGGAGGAGATTTGCGGCTTTGGAGAGGACGGTGAAGCGGGTTGATGCGTCGACTTTGCTCCATATGCCGCTTGAGAAGTTTTCTAATGAGGAGGTGATGATGGAGTTGACGGTATCAAGGGGTGTGGAGTCTATGGTCGCGATTATTGATTCTGTCGCGGGGTTGATGACCTGAATCCGCTGTTCTGTCGCGGTTTGGTAGGCGCCATTGACCCAATTAGATTGGTGCTGCATAATTAGCACTTGTGAACGAGATTAAGATCAAACGCCGATGTAAGTTTATGAGGTATTTAGAGAGAAGTCAATCTCCTGTTCTGTAAATATAAAGTTGATAGGCTTTCGAATTGTCAACATGGGGGTGGAAAATTTAAGCGATGTTTATTAAGCGTAAGCTAGGGGTCGGTCCAACTTCGGCTTACCTAGATTAGAGTATATTGCAATCCTGTAACGAAGATTCTGGTGAGGGTTGGATATCGAAATACTTCGTCTCGGAGGCCTTAAACCTCGAATCTCAACAGTTCTTGTATTTATTCTCTACAGGGGATGCAGAAAAATGCTTCTCTACCGAGGTCAACGAGTTTGGACAGCCGTTACGGCATGACTGGGATGGTATTAATTTTGACGAGTTCGGAGAGGCGAAGCGCGAGTACGAAGCACTGTTATAAGGATGTCTGTCTCTGGATAGTACGAAATCCTAGGTACAAGGAGAAAGACGTGTTTGTTATAGAGATTTACTTCAAGTACCAAGGGCATAAAATTATAGATAACAAACCCAAATCGTACGTTGCCCCTTACCAGTCTTTCAATCCTGGCTAACTCAGCACTCAAAGCACGACCTTCCTATTCAGGGAAGGTCCTCTCCCTATACTTCATGCTTACTGCGCTTGCAAGATAATTACGAGTACGGCAAACTCGTTTAGGTGCTCTTGGTCATTATTGCCAAACCAGACTGGAACGTCCCATTTATAATAACCCACTCTATCTATGTCGGCCGGATGTTTATAGCTTAGCATGCCCTTGCATCCATCCACATTTTCTCTATGCGTCATGCAATGCGATGAGCCCATTTGCAGCTCGTCTTCCCAGCGACTCCAGGGTCCCCATGCTCAACATCTCTAATGTGCTGATGTCGAAACCAAAGTTCAGCTTCCACCAAGCCTGCAACTAGACCGCTACCAAGGAGTCCAGACCCACATCGGCGGTGCGCATGGCAATGTCCACCTCCGCATCCCCTGCCAGGACTAGACTGAACAACTTCTTCCCAATCTCCACTGCGAGGAGCTCCGCAGTCTCGTTGGATCTGAGAAGACTCGGATCTTTCCTAGTCGTAGCAAGGAATGCGCGCAGCCCATCGGTTGCGGAGCCAGCTTTACTGCTACCACTTCCACCGCTAATATTGTGGTAGACCGCCATCCGCACATCCCTTCTCAGCAGAGCACTGCTTTCGGGGCTGCTCAAAGGAACAGTTGGGGCGAGACCAAGAAGGAAGGCGTCCACAGCTGCCGTGCCTTGTCTGCGTTGGCCGCGGGTGGACGGAGACATCATGGCCAAATCTAGAGCTCCTTGGAGCTCGGCCTCCTGCACCACGCGCCACCCTGTGCCCTGCATCTTCCTAAGAAGGTCCTGATTCTCAGATAAGTAACCAATGCCTTCCATCGCTCCAAGATCGATCACTGTACAAGGGAGGTTCATGCTATCATTTGACATGATGTAGTGGATATACGGTAAATTTGACGGTACCGGAAATTCCGATTGGGAGGCCCCTATAGGTGCGGTTGATCTAGATGTCCAGATACGCCCTCCTTAGAAAGCTATACCAATAAATTTGCAAGACTGCTAAATCAATTCATCACATAGCTTCATAGGAAACAAACTACTTACTTCAAATGTAGCTGCTACCGCAGACTTGGGGCAAGGCTCCGACCAGTAAAGAACTGCATAAACGGTATCTTCTAAAGATAATATTATTGGCCCCTCGAGTCTCCTTCCACTTTGAAATCCCCCAGAATTGAATGTTAACAAAAGCCCTAGACATTCATTCGTGACTTCAAGAGCAATATCTAAAATACCACTGTATCCAATGTTCTTGCCATTGACGTTGATTCCGCTGAGGTATTTCTGTTCTAAGGCGATGTTAAAGTGGAGGGTAATTTGTGGACCTTTTCTCTAGCCAATGTGATGGAAAATTCGAAGCATAAAATTGCTGAATAATAGCATGCAAAAGTTTCAGATTCGATCAATTTTTGGCTATTACTGGTTGAGTACAATGCTTGTTCGGGGTTGTACATGACAAAGTAGATATTCATGTGATCAGCACATGAATTTACGATTTCTTTCCCTAAGGCTTCTTCTGTGCCCTCTCAGATCAAACGCGAAGTTGAATATCTAGTCAAAAAGAGTTTATTTTACCAAGAACAAATTATTAAAGAGGTTTACAAAATATCATTCATCATCAAATTCTGAGTTGGACATTCGAATTTCATCAATAACCGCGCTCTAAGCTACGAGAAAGGTTCATGGAGGATAATAATTGAATCGAATGGATTGAGCAGGTTCAATTATTTGCATCGTTGGAGAAGTGATGATAGAACTTGTTATTTTAATAGCATAGACTTGCGCACTATCAATGAGGAATATTCAAAACAAGCCTCCGTACCGAACCCGCCCCAACAAATACCTCTTCGAAATCCTCGGCACTGAGCGAAAACCATCAGACAAAAAAACAAAACTCATTAAATACTCGTAGAATGTCTCCTCTCGGAATGAGCCAACACAAATTTCTTCATCCCACCACTCGCACACCCAGTCTGATTTCCCCTATGAAAAGTAACCCAGCTCGGCTTGACTCTCGGCTTCAACCTTTGCTCCAGCTCCTCGCTCTCGTCAAGATTCACACGCACAAAGTGCATATTATTCAAGCGCTCATAGTGATGATACCATCCCTCCTCATCGACGCCTGGATCTTTGTAATGGGGTGTTAGACAGAAAACCACTACGAATCGATGATGGTGATCTTGGAGGATTTCATCAAGTTCTTCAACCGTTGTGACGGTGTGGATTTTGTGAGCTTCGAGAGAGCGTTGCACGATGTTGGGGAGGTGGTGGAAGTTGAGGAGATAGCGGGCGAGAGCGGCGAACCTATCTCCGAGGTGGTTGGGATCGGGGTGTCTTTGGAATGCTTGCGGCGGAACATGATAGGTGTGTACAGTGAAGGATAAATATAATGCCTGCCAAGTAGCACTTGCGGAAGTTTGTGGGGAACCGCAGATGGATGTCTTGGACGGGAAAAGATTCTCCATTCGCGCTTTTATTGTGAGTGACCCCGCGGTAGAGTGGTTTGCAATGGAAGGATGCTGACCATACAGAGCAATGGAACAGTAAAAAGAAAATTTTACGAGTATAGTGATAAGAAAAGAAATTCTCCTACTGGATGCAATCCTAGATGTGGGACAAATGTGGTCATGCAAGGCTGCAAAAGGCTGAATAACGTGGGTGAAAAGATAAGGTTTCCTCCAATTGAATTTCCGTTGAAAAATCGTGGCTTGTGTTGTGGAACACCAATGAATTCCCCCAAGAGCTCGTGCAAGAATCAGGCTGACGGTCGAAGCGCCGGGCAGTGTCCGCCCCGGGATGTTCAGACGATGGCTTATGAAGCTTTTAATGTTTGGCGCAAAGCATGCTGAAATGCGAACTGCGATGGTTGAGCCATCTTGTTCCTCACAGAGGCTTAGTCGGCAATATAGGTTTGACAAAAAGCTACGAAAAGAATTATAAAGGCGTGACCTAGACAGATCCGTTAGAAAGAGTTAGGAAGTAATGGAGTTGAGGGATGCAAACGCTTCAGGCAACTAGTTTACCACGTGATACACTCATGCGAGTTGCCTCAGCTTTCACCTTCTGCCACTGCTCAGGGGAGGATCAATGCTTTATGCGGCTGAGTCCTGGACCCTCTTCATATCCTTGACGGTGAAGATGAGATGCGCTAAACAGCGACTTTCTTTAGCTAGCTGAAGAGCATTGATGTAAACGCTTCTGTCTCAGAGCATTATGTGGAGAAGGTTTTTGTTTTCCATCCACCGACTTCGCATATTGTCCAATCTCATCAACTGCTCAGATTAGATTTAAGACAGGGAAGGGAAAACAGGGGTCATATAAAATGTCTTTTCAATCCCGCATGCGTAATTTCGCTTGTGTAATTCCAATCAGGAAAAAGCAAGTGCTGAGGCTGGCGCTGTGGCTGGCTGTGGGCTGCAGATCTATTCTGTGATACGATAAGTTTGTCGAATCAACGGAAGCCACAATCGATATTTAATATTGATGCAGATCTGCAGAAAAACTGATTCGTACCATCATTCAAAAGCGTAGATTCTCCCCGGATCAGAAGTTTTCGAATTTGTGCACTTACTCATTATTTGAAACTTCCGTGCAACACTGAAAACAAGTTTCAAAATGGCATCTCATTCAACGACTTCCAAAGGCCAGAAACCAACCCACGGCCCTCCACACTCCCCCACCGGCCAGTCCAGCCGAAGTCACACACCTGCGGACGAAAAACGTCAAGAGCATGTGACAGTAGAAATCCAACCCGACGACCCCCTCACAATCTTCCACAGTGCGCTCGGCATTCCCGCCCCCAAACCAGCCAAACCCACCAGAAATATCTTCGGCCGCAAAAAGCCCGCCCAAGAATCCACACCCCCCCAGCGCTCCCACAACAACAGAGGAATCTACCTCGAAGTCCGCTCCTGCGAGCGCTGGTCGCACATCCGGTACACGGTCTGCGACTCCGTAATCACGATCTCCATGTTCCTCCAAATCATCGTCGGAGCCTCTGTAACAGCCTTCGGCGCCGGATCCGCAAACCACGTCATCATCACTGTATTCGGGGCTGCGAACACGGCGCTGGCGAGTTTATTAGCGGTATTGAAGAGTCAGGGGCTGCCGAATCGGTTGCGGCAGGATCGTAATGGGTGGAGGAAGTTAAGGGAGTATATTGAGGAGAAAGAGAGGGAGATTGAGATGGCTATCAGTGGGAAGATTCCCGAGGGTCAAGTAAAAGTAACCAATGTTTGGGAGGAGATTAAGGGCATTGAGGCAGCGTATAATGCTATGCGCTTGACGAGCGAGGCGAATAGACCGGATACGTATATTCCAGTTCCTGCGCCGGCTTTGCCGAAGTAGGTTATGGGAGGTCTGGTGGGGAACTGGACGTTGTGTTCTTCTATTGATTTTGTGTTTTGGTTCTCCTAAAGTGAATAAGGACAGTCTCTTGACAAAAGAGGTTATTCTGTAGACTAATTTCTTAGTGAACCGTTGAGATACATACTCTAGGGTGATATATTAAATTTAATTTAAACTACAGCTTTTTATTAATTGACTTGGCCTAAGCAATGTAGTACTGGTATCAATAAAAATTCAACACTAGCGGATCTGTAAAGGTCCAGGTGTTTATGAAATGAGTTCTAAGCGTAGTTTTGCATGTTTTCTCAAGTTATATTAAATAAGTCTAACTTCTAGGGTAGACCAAACTCTTCCCACCTAACTTAGAGGCGGGCCTTTTCAGCCCTCCTTTGCAGAGTAGTGCTGGAAGTTCTCCCATTCTACAGTTCCTCTCCTTTAATCTCTATGCAATCGAAAGTGTCGAGCGCATCTTCTGGTATTAAACCCCTCTGTAGTACTCGATACGAGAGAGTTGTAGAAAGCTACGAGTAGCGCCTCCTTACATCGGACCCATTCCTCAAGGATTCACATGCCAACGCTTTGAGGGCGTGCCAGGAAGGTGCTTGGCCATAGTTGAAGCTCAAGCTAAGATTTTGTCATGACAAAGAGATGGAAAGCATAGGACTCAGGTTTTACGTATTACACGCAAAATAAAATGACTTCGATCGGCCACATTCCATCTTAAATTTGTGCATCGGGATCCGCACCGTCCGTATACCTCCATAGCCGGCTAAGCTGCCTCACAGTCTTGCCCTGATATTTCTTATATTCATCTTTCGGATCATGTGCCTTAACCACACTTATTCTACTGCCCTCCGCTCCACTTAAGTCCTTGCTCGTAAGTTCAGTGCCTTCCCCAAGTTTCAAATAAATGTCGTCATGTTCAGCCTTAGACTGAGTCTGATGCACTTCACTAACAGGTGCAGCATGCGCTATATGATCATGGCCAGGAGCGCTCTCCTGCCTCATAATAGCAAGCTGATGCACAGCTTTCGAACCGCGCTGCGTCACTGTCGCAGTGTCCAATTTGACGACTCGGTCGAGGAAGGGGACTCCATGGTGTTTGGCTTCGCTGCTGGTGCCTTCCGTATGCCCGGCTCCAGCTTTCTTGTGATGGATAGGGAACATATCTGAGAGGTAGTGTTGATTCAGCATGTGGCCCGTCACGCCCTCGTTGATGAAGATATGGCCGCAAAAGCGATTCTGTAAGATTGACTTGGCGGAGAAAAGAGCGCCCCATCTCGTTACCATATCTCCGCTGTTGCAATAATGTTCAATATGGGCCACGACACGCTCAGGTAGCATCCCAGAAATGGCGGGTGGCTGTTTGCCGTTGCCATCCAATTTGGTCACCTTTGACTCCCTCTTCCCGGGAGTAGAAACAATTTTTGTGTCTCCATTCACGATTGATGGCATGTCTGTTGTATCAATTGACGTAGGCGTTGGAGAAAGCTTACGAAGGGGATTGTTGAAATGGGAGGCTGCATTTCCAAATGTGTAAACCTGTCAATCATTAAGGATCATTTACGAGAGATTTGAAGAACACCCACCTCCAGTTTTGAAACAGCTTCCGCTGGTAGATCAACATAGAGCTCATCCAGAATTTGGGAAGCCATAATACAACCCTGGCTGTGAGCAAGCAAGACCACCTTTTTCACCTCTGGATCCGCACAATAGGCTTTGACATACTCGTAACAAACGCGAGTTTCTTCAGTGAAAAGGTTCAAAGAACGCTGTGAGATGCACTCAAATAGATCACCGAGGACGCCCAACGTCCGATTGTGAACGGCGAAAATTGGCCGCCCAAATGTTTCGGACAATACATTGACATTCTGTTGAAGATTATGTCCGGAGACACAGCAACCATTGAGGAAGAACCAGCGTTCACCGGCAACTCGCTCATACCTTGCAATCACCAACGGGTCCGTAGGGGTCTTTGACCAGACCTTGGAAGGGCCCTGCATTGGCCAGCATACAAGGTGGAGTCCGATTAGACCACATGCGAGGAGTAGTGTGGATACAGGACCAGGTAGGAAGAGGAACATGGGGACAGATAAAACGAGTAGGATGACATGGGATACACTTGCGATGGAAAGCAAGATGAGACCGGGAATGTTGGGCCCCCATCCAATATAGAATTCATCCTGAGAGTTGGTGGTCCAGAGAGGTAGGAGGACTCCTGGGAAGAGGGCAAACATCCTGATCGCGGTAATGAGGTCGCGGAGTGCTAAAGTGAACGGTCCGCGGCGGACGGCTTCGGTAACGGCGAGGGCTAAAGGATCCGGGTTGTCGGGGATAAAGGTGGCCCCATTAGAGGCGTCTTTCTCTTTGCCTGCATCGTGCATATTGACATTTGCTTGAGATTCAGGTGTCTCTAATCTTTAAGAAAGTTAATAAGTAGTAGGCAGCGCCTTGAGAGGAATAAAGTAGCAGTCATATTACCTGAGTGCGAAATAGTATCTGAAAATTATGCCAAGGAAAACAGGTTTTTGAAGAACGACGTCGTTGATATTCCGATAAGGTTGCAGGAATTGAACGTCCAATGCGGACCATGGCTTGCATATGCTGCCGTACTTGACCAGCAAAAAACTTGGCATGTGCCAAGGGCTTATTGGCGGGAAGCAATGCTAGCACCCAATCACATTCGACTTCTTCAGCTTGACAGAACGGTAATTCCCCAGTATTAGTAGAAAAAACGTATCGATTTCCATTTTGTTCTCTTAGTAGAAATGAAGCCGTCGATACTATAGAATTAGCATTGATCTGTATCAAGTGAACTAATCCTCACGTCCTTTCCAGGGTGATTTATCACGAACCCCTCATTCCATACCCCGCACTTGATCGCTAAATTTAAGGGTGCCCTAGATTTTCGCCAAAGCTGGGAACTGGATGATAAAATTAGAGAGTTGATCGAATTCGGTGATGGGTTTCTTCTTGATAGATACTTTCAGCTTGAATTAATTATTTTATGCTAATCGAAGACGCCTAGATATACGCTAGTTTTCATAATCGAGCTCACTGTCATCGTCTGAAAAGCTCATCGTAGTGCTCATCGCCCTTTGCAGAAAGATGGCCTTCTATAGGATAACTAGCATGTAGACGCTTGTATGCCACAGACCAGATAATAATGTAAAATAAGACAAGCAAGAGCAAAGCAAGCACCGGGCCTCCAGAAGGTGTATCCAATAAGATCCGATACTTGACCGGGAAGACATAAGTACCGCCACACTGCGGTGGAAACTGATCAAATTTGTGGGAATCCTCTCGTCCAGAAATAGAAACTATATATTAGCATTCCGAAGAACGTAAGCTGAACAAACACCTGTCTCCTGTCCGAGGTTTCTGGTGAGTAATCCGGTTTCATTACACCTTAACAGGAACAGTGTAGCCTCCTTAACGAGGCATTAGGTAATTATACTGGGGAGCATATATATAGCTAGCCAGGGATTGTATTTGGTTGTGGAACAAGATTTTGGGGTTAATGACAAACGCCAATCACACTCTCCAATTTCAACCTGATACTTATTCCCTAGTCTCTCACTTTCCTTCAGTTCTATCTTTGTTTATTTCACCCTCGCAAAAAATTCTCCAAGCGCCCCCCTATATCTCACAATGACCACCCCCGCACAACAATGGACCGATACTCCCTTCCCCCTTATCATTACTTCCGGCCGCGGAAATCCATATATTGCTCCCTGACCACCTCTACATGGTTTGTAAAAGAATATTCGCGCACAACTGCATGCTCTGCTGTCTAAATCCCATTTGCCGGGAGTGCATAAAGGTCTCACTTGCAGCCAACACCTCAAGCCTCCTGAAAAAATGACATTCTTCTTTTCTTGGATGCATCATCACCATGAAGGAGAAAAAACAATACCTTTCCCGCAGATTGAGGAATTTATCGAGGAAAAGGAACTTTTAGAAAAAAACGGAAATGGTTTACAGTGAGTATATGGAAATTTTGAGGGAATTTGATTTAATTGTGAAGACGAGGGGGATGATGGCCTTGTGAGGGAATTGGATTTCTGAGCAATTCAAAGTAAATTAAGATAGCAGATTGAGAGTATGATGAGAAAACGGGTATCTAGAAGGGGAGGCGAAATGATTTCTATAAGTAGTTTAACCTGGTAAAATACTAAAGCAAGCATGTGTACGCTGTTGAAACCTATTTGCCGAACTTCCGTACACTTAGGTCAATTGTGGAACATTCCAAGGGACCCACGTTGCATTATAGGACCAATTTCCCACTGTTCTGAATACCGCTGTGTCTGCGTCCTGGTTGAGCAAAAACTTGTCATAAAAGGCAGCGATTTCGGATTTCTGATCAGCAGGAAAGGAACAGTGATCGTGAGGTCCGTCCTGCGAGAACCCTTGGTTGTTGGGGGCGCCAAGAGCCTGGAAGATTTTGTTCGCAGTTGTCATGCACTGATAGTTGCTCCAGTCCCCAAGCCACAAAAACCCTACATTCTCTGTTGAATACAATCCTCGAGGTGCGATGAGTCCGGCTAGCGTATGGTGGTCAAAAGGAAGCAGACCAATTGTATAGTTGGTGGCACCAAATTGATCAAAGGACAAGGAAAACCATACGTTTTCTTGGATTATCTCTGTCGCAGTCTGAGTGGCAAGGTTCCTGTTGACTAGCATGGCCCTAGAAGTTCGCCAGCAAGCGTCACCTCCTGACCCTGACTCCTGTGGGATAGTTAAAACAATACGCTCATCAAAAGCACCTGCGACTAAGGCACCTTTCCCATCCCGAGAGCAGCCGGTCACCGCAACCCTAGTGGGGTCGATTTTGAGTTCAGGAGATGACTCCAGAACATCGATTATTCGGCTTACGCCCCAAGCCCATGCCATCATGGAGCTTGCCGTTGCGTTCGAACCGTAGAGATCATAGAATAGGCCAACTCCGCGACTACTCTGGTCATTCTGTTGTCCTATTTCACTGTTGTCGAAAGTAATTACAGCAACGCCAGGTGGCGCAGGGACGCTTAGTCCTTCATATGCGATGATAGCAGGGTAAGGCGCCGTCCCGTTGGTGGGATAGGTAATTGGGAGGGAGAATTGAATCGTTTTATTCCTATTACCAGCGGTGATACTCAAAGTATTCGAAGAGAAATTCGAGGTGAGTAGTTTTGGCCGGGTTGGCTTATAGCCGAGTTCGTACTCTTGCACCAGAGCGCGAACCTGTGCTGCTCGACATGCCCAATCCGCCTTTGTTTCGGTGCGTTGACCGTCGATGAATGTGAACGGGTCAGGAAGTGTGTACGTCTCATTGACCAACTCCAACTGAGCTGGTAGCTGAGAGCAATTTGCGGGCACCCCAAATCCGACTATGCGCTATCAGCAAACTCCATCCTATGGTGTAAAATGGGAAGGTCAATTCACACTCGTGCCCATGTTTTTGGGCGAATACGGAGGCTACTGATAGCAAGAATAATGTGAAGACGGAAACCATGATGTGGCGTCCAGGTTCAAAATTACTAGAAGCTATAATTGAGCGAAAAGCTTTTATACATAAAGAAACCACGGCACCACATAACTCCGTACGCCCGGAATGAGACCTTTTTAAGTCTACTATTTCCCCTCACTTTGTTTCTTTAAATCTATAGCAATAAGCAGAGATCGACGGTATTATACTAACCTAAGTATATTCTACCTTAACCTTACCTTTACCTTAACTTAACCTAAACTAAGAAAAATCAGCCTTAATCTGACCTTGCCTTGAGCACCTTCTCGATCAACCTTACCCATGTGTACCTCTAAATATGGCAAGGTTGATTAGAGTAGCTGCATTGAGGCTGAAATGGGATCGCCCGTCCGAGCGGATAATTTCGGGACTATCCCGGCTCTTTTCAGTTCTACCTAATATGTAACCTTAACCAAACCAATAGAGAGCCTAACTTCACCTTACCTGAGACAAGCATTGTGGAATCTTACCTAAAGTTACATAAATGGGCTTGCAGATCAACCCCATCTTCGGGAAATAATCCTTCGAACGTTTTCATTTACTCACTCTAAAATTTTCGGCACCAGTAATTGCAGCAGTTTATGACAGCGCCAATAACTTCCCACGACATTTTTCAGAATTACATCCAAACTGTCTGGTTAATAAGTTAGGATCCAATTAAAAGATCGACATGTTCAGATTTTCAATTTAAAGCGATTTTATTCAAACGTTCGAGGTTGAAAATTCGCCAACCGTCACTAATTAGTGTAGCAAATGAATTGACGACAAATAGGTATGACTTATTAGTACCAATAACTCATAATTATGAGCTCTAACTTCGTAATACGGGAAGAGATTTAATCGTCACGTCGTGGAGGAGTAGTACCACTCTTTGATAAATCATCCGCTTTTTAACCGATTTTGCCTATGTGCCTTCTGCATAAAATTTTCTGTTCCTTGGGTAAGCAGAACTTTGGTATAGATCTTATTGTAGCTAACGTTATATTATATATGAGGGTTGATGTCAAACATATGGTATTGCTTTGTACATTGAAAGAAGAATGGCTTAGATCAATCTGCATTGTCCCGGAGGCTGAGATCAGGACTGAGCAAAAGCAGTCTTATAGACCCGGCCGTCCAGTTGAGCTGAGAGTAAATTGATATCTTGCTGTTTATTGTTACTTCCGTTTTTCTATGATAAAAGTCGAGATATCAATGCAAGCTTGTGAAACAAGAAAAGCTTCATCTCAAGAGGAGGTGTTTATTGAAAACATAAGTGCGTAAAGATGAAGCGAGTGGCGCAGCCCTCCCCCCTGCTGCACCCAAGGTTTGACGTCTGTCGAACCCCGCCAAATTCTTCCCGAGTATTTTATCCCACTTTGAGGAAGGAAGGAGCTGACAAATAAGGGTACGGGTTCGCTTCTCTATGCGGAAGAATCAATCACTGGTCCTTTCGCTGGTGGAAGTGCAAGGTCATGGGACAAGAAGAGTATAATTGGAGAGGTGCAAGGGATGAAAGAGCAAATTCATGATTACGCAGTCGAAAATACCTGAAAAATCATTGAAAACATCATTTTCTTTCTCTTGACCTACACTTTCCGGCTTTCCCTACTCTCTCTCCTGCCTAGAGTGTTTATCTGAATTACTTTACCGGCATTGAAAGTTACTATTACTTTCCTACAAGATTTGTCATCTCCAAGGCTCCATCTGCATCCCTTTTTAAACTAAATTCTTTCCCGCAGCTCCAGGCATCCTCGTTCCATTCCATAAGGCTGAAATACTATCCTCTCCTTCAAAATAAGATTATCAAAACGCCGCGTTTGCCTTACTTCTATTTTACGAACCGTCCCATCACCCCCACGATATTTAACTCTCCCACCGCTTCCACGACTAATCTTTCATTGACGCAAGAAAGCCGTCGTACGCTTCTTAATCACCTCCGAGTTAGTAAGACGCTTATTAATTACATGAACATTCACTGCATGCCAGCCGAGCCCATATCACTTCCACCTCTAATTGATTCTCCGTAAATCCAGCCTTGGTTCTCTTCTCAAAATATTATTTCCACCAATTCCCCAATCCAAACCATTTGCACAAACCTGGCTTGCTGCATATGCATCGAAAAACATGGAATATCACATTTGTTATGCGTTAGGAGACGAGTGTGCTCCACCATCATCGCCACCATAAATTCGTCTTAATGTTTAGTACCGGCTTCATCTTCGACAGATTGCGATCCCGAGATCCAGTCTGTTTTCTGTTTCCTCACACTTTCTCACACTCTCTCACACTCGCTCCTTCTCTGTGCGACTTGATCTTTACCATCTGGGACGTAGCCCCAGACCCAAAACTCGCGGCCTTCTTCTTAACAAGATATTATAAATAATTCTCACCGCTGAGTATTGGATCGCGCGGAAATTTGTGGTTTGTTTGATGCTTTGCACAGGGTTGGGGGTTGGATGGGTTGAGATGTGAGCAGGGAGGCGGAGAAGGAAGACCTAGTCAGCTATTTTTATTCATTTCCTGTATATAATCAACGATTTCGTTTTCGGATTCAAATCATTCAAATAGAAAGTTTCACTTGGATTCCGATTTTTAATAATCTAATATCTTCTGTCTTAGGAACACCACCAGCATATTCCCTTTTCTTTCGCCGTCGCTAAAATCGCTGAATTGCTCATAAAATATCAGACGCGAAACTTAAAAGTAATGAATCATCATAGTATTAAACATTCATATCTTCATAAGGAATAGTAGCAGGCTCATTACAGTCTTGTATGACTAGTTGCCTACTCTCACTTGTCCCATCATCTCCATAATTCGCCAAGTCGGGACTAATCTCAATATCATCGTAGTCTTTCAGAAGTCCTCGAACAGTACTGGTTGCATACTTTCGTTTTTCAGGGGTGCTCATTAAATTGTCAATGACCCATTTAGGCTGCATGGCTATGGTGAGGTTGGACGCATATCGTGATCGTCGTTTCTGATGAGCGGGCGTAAGCGCGATCGGGAATATGGGCTCGCCGTTGAAGCAGAAAGTCCAATGGGCGTCCGTTGTACTGGAAGGAACATTTTCCGGCCATGGCTTCGTATCCCAAATCCTCAGCCCCCGAAGAAACCTCCAAAAACGATCCGTGTATTCTTGGACTGTGGCGATCTCCTTCCCAGGCGCACATATTATGACGAGACTTGTGTTTGGTCCGAGACGTTTGGCTTCAGCAAGATAAGATCGTATCGCGGGGCCCAGATATCGAACATTTCGTGGTTCAGAGGGATCGTCCGAGTCAAGGAAAATATATCGGTGATCGTCGGCTCGGTACCTTTTGTAGCATAAATGCATGGGAACTTCTTTGCGGTGCGCTCTTTGGCCAAAATAGTCGACTTGAATTCCTCGTAGGCTATTCTTTGCCACGAACCAACTTCATGTCGGTCTTCAACCTGCGCTCTAATCCTGGTCAGCCAAGAAAATATTGAAATGACAAGACCAAAGCCCTACTTAGTAAGTAAAGTTGAAGGCGATTCTTCTGAATGTTCGAGGGCATAAACCCTTTGGACAGAAGGTGGTCTGCCTGTCTTCAATGCTTCGAGGAATTGAGTAAGGTTGAGTAGAAGCGTGTCGATGACCCCCCGCGCATGTTTAGGATTGGTCCTTCCTAATGAAGCAGCACCGAAGCCAAGTATAAAGAAAGATAGTGTCAATGCGACCAACATCGTACAAATTAAAAAAGGAAGGAGAGAGAAAAGGTAATAGGACGTTGGTTGCTCGACATGAGTGGGTAATCACGTCTATATAATTCCACAAACTAGCCACGATCCAAAAGGCACGCATAGATCGGATCGGACTTTCCATAGTACGATATAAGCACTACAGAGACCAGATCATTGGAGGACATGAGATACGCGTCTTCCACCGCAAGTGAAAGAAGCGCGTGGGATGGTGATGTAAGGAAATTTTGGAAATTTTGATGACGAGATCGTTTACATGATAATTTAGAGTATCGATATTAGAACCAGATGCATTTTTTTCAAGCTAAGGTATGTAAAAGTACGGAGCTACTCGTTACTATGCTTAGTCTTTACCCCAGATTTTTATTTTAGGATTAGCGAGCCCCCAATTCTCGGCGATCTCGAAATTAAGTGTCACTATAAATATCACTGGGGAACGAGCCTCCACCATGCTGGTCTCTCAGGAAGACCCCGTAGTGGTCCGTATTTTAAAATTGATAAACAGCCTATAAAAACCTCTATATGTATGATGGTAGTATGATCCGAAAGGTGGATTGTATGAAAGCACATACAAAGTGTTCTACAACTGTGCGATTCTTGTACAAGTTTTGAACAACGATCGAAAACATCAATTATTTACACCTTCCAGCCGACTTTTAGTCTCGGGCCAAAAACCGTATAGTGCGGCGCTTGAAGCTTCATACCATCGTTGGCTCTAAGAGCCTAAGAATTGCTGCTAACAGGGAAGCTGTCTTATGACAGCAACAGGCATTTGATCATTACGCATTGCGGATCGCGATATAGAACTTCTGCTTACCTGGGCTGTACCAAAATGTGCCCTATTCCTAACTTGACACACGGTATAAGGGTATGTGACTAGTATTTCGCTAATGTCTCATTGCCATAGACGAATGAAATGCAATGACATCGTTGATCGGATCACTCGAAAATCTATCGCCACACGCCATGTAAGGCTCTACTCAGCAGCAATTTCCTCAACAGCTCTCACCCAACTCCTGAGTCATTTCATAACAAATGTCCACCGTGCTTGATGCCAATTCCTATTCTCAAAATGGAAGTCAAAACCAATGCACTCACGAAATACCTCCACGATCAGGAGCAGCGTTCTTCCTGAAAAAAGGCGAACGCCTCACAGTGATCGATCCAAATGGCGTTCAAGTCTCTGATCTTCTTGCATTCAACGCCCATGATGTGCATGAAGTTATCTCCAATGGTCGAACACTAGACTATGCGTCAAAGCTTTTCCTCACTACTGGAGATCCACTATATTCCAACCGAAGTAATGTTCTTCTTCGCATCGTAGAGGATACATGCGGACGACATGATTTCTTGTTAACGCCTTGTTCCAAGGATACATTTCGAATCATCTATGGCGATAAAGAACCCCATCATGGTTGTTTTGGGAATTTATCTAAAGCGCTTCAGGATTATGGGATCACCGAAGATATGATTCCAGTTGCTTTTAACTGTTTCATGAATGTCGTTGTAGATGGAAAGAGTGGGGAGTTTACAGTTGAGCCACCTACCAGTAAGGCTGGAGATCATGTAGATTTTGTAGCAGAGATGGATCTCATTATAGGAATGACTGCTTGTTCAGCACTCCAATCAAATGGCGGGAGTTTCAAGCCAATTCATTATCGGATTTCTTGAGATCATGTTCTCAGACCTGGTATTGTAATCTTACATTATATAATTAGAACGCAGACGTTATAATACAAGCATAACCAATAAGGCTATTCAACTTCGACGTTGCTCCCCTTCTCCGTCTTATCCTCGTCTTCCTCATCTATTCCATCGTTCCCTGCATACTTACTCATTTTTCTCAACTTCGGAGCGAAACCAAAGAAGATAATGGGGGTGAAGGCAAATACGGTCGCCACAGCTGCCAAAATACTCGTTGCAACATTCGAGCCTAATCCGTTATACATTTGAGTCGTGAAGAGCGGAAACGCGGCTGCGACAAGAGTTCTACATAAACTCAAGCTCGATACCGCAGATGCTGCGTAAGGTCCGTAAAGATCTGTCACGTATCCAAATAGCAAGTAGGAGAAGTCATTGGCCGAAAATCCAACGAGAACAAGCCCGATCATAGACACAATCCAATGGACGTGGGGAACTAGTGGTGGAATAGTCCACGCAAATATCCATAGCCCGATTGCAAGTGCTGGGCATGCAATTGCAAAAGATCGAATTTTCGTTTCTGGGGTTATTTTTCTATGCTGCCTTTTGTACTGGCTGAAAACGCGTTGATCATACACGCGAGGGATGATGTCCAATACAAGGCCAAGAAATATTGGAATGAAAGCTAATGACGTATTACTTTGTGTCCATCCAAATTGTTCGTAAACGATTGTGAGCGACTCTGTGAGGCCATAAATAAGACCATATGCAATTGATACGAGTATTGCGCAAAGAAGGACTACTGGTTCAGTGAAGAGGAACTGCAGAGGTCGAAAAAGACTTTGTTGAGCGAAAGTTTTCAGGGTGAATTCCTTTTCGGACGACTCGGTTTTGAGTTGATCTTGGCCGGTCTCCTTTCGAATAGACTCAACCTTCTCGTCAAGCAAAGATGTGGCTCTACTCTCTTTCATCAACACAGCGCCGAAAGCTGAAAGTCCGGAGGCAATGGCTGCAATATAAAATACCCATCGCCTTTATCTAAATCAGTAAAAATAAATGAATAGAATTCAGGGATAGCACATACCATCCAATCGTTTCAACGACATATGAGGAGTATATAGGGCCGAGTACCAATCCAAGGTTTCCACTCAACGTATAAAAGTACACAATCCAAATGCGTACCTCCCAATCATGTGTATCCTCGAAATTACCAAAAGCGAGTGTGGCTGGTATTGCTGCAACAAAACCAGTGATAAATCTGCCAAAAAACACAGCGATTATAGATGGTACTGCGCCCGTTACCGCATTGAAGGCAGCAAATATCAATGCTGATACA
>Ga0182030_10005565_pt1 | contig 26691 bp, 24 predicted proteins | sample 812S3MmetaG_FD_121299 | JGI IMG/M metagenome (GOLD analysis project Ga0182030, IMG submission 121299) | Permafrost microbial communities from Stordalen Mire, Sweden - 812S3M metaG (Illumina Assembly) | ecosystem: Environmental > Terrestrial > Soil > Wetlands > Permafrost | place: Sweden...
GCGGTCCCTGGTCGGGATGGTGAGGGAAAAGCGATTGGCGCTGTAACGCTGGCCCTGTGCGACCTCCCACGGGAGGGTGTCGGTGGGCTTAACGAAGGGGAAGACGCTGCTTCCCCCGTGGATGAAGATACCGAAGTGCGCAGGATCGTGGCGGCAATCGTTGCGCTTGTTTTTGAATCCGAAGCGATGTTCGTACATGGCGTTAGTCGATGGCGGTGATGGTGACGGGCGGCGCGGAGAGCTTGACGTGGCGGATAGGGGCGCAAATGTGGACGCCTTCCGGGTATTTGCTTGGCTCAAGCTGGAGGTAACGGGCGGCGGCATCGGATGCTTCGTCGATGTTCGTGTATTTCTTGCCGGTGCCTCCCTGCTTGTTGGGGATGGCATTGACTACGAGGTAGTATGGTTTTTGCATTGGTGTGTGTGTGGGTTGGTTGAAAAGTTACTTTTTGCTTCACGCGTGAAGCGGTTATGGGTTTGACTTAGTAACCCGCCGCCTCCGCGAATTGGTCGTGGACGCGGCATTCCTTGAACTCCTGCCACTCGGGGCGGCGGATTCGCCGGCCTTGAAAGTGGGAGCGGGATTTATCCTCGCCTTGCTCCATGTAGCTTTCCGTGGCGGCGAGCTGGTCCAGGGGCGAGAAGTGAGCGCCGGATCGGCGGATGCTCCCGTCGCAATCGCGGCCTCCATTGGACCACTCATTGAGGACGATGAGGGGCGCGGTATCGGAAAAACGATCATCGCGCTGATAGGTGTAAAGGTTGGACTCGAAGGAATACCCCTCGTCATCCGGCGCGGAAGAACCGAAGGCGAGGGATTGGCCGAAGCGCAGGGTGAGCTTCACCCAACTATTGTGATAGAACGTCCAGAAACGGGCGTTTGGCGGCTCGTTGCTGATGCGGGTGAAGCCGACAGAATCGACGACATACCGCTCGTCGTAATACTGGATGATGTCACCCTTGGAGACAGAGCAGCGACCTGGGACGTTCTGGAAATCGTTCTGCCCAATGCGGTAGATTTCTTCGAGGTTCTCGATGGTGTTGGTGGTGAGGTTGGCATCGGGGACATTGACGATGCGGGTAGCGCCATGCTGGAAGGCGCGGAGTTCGACGGTGAATTGTTTCATGGGTTTAGAGCGGGTCGCCGTCACCATTGGCCGCGGCGATTTCCAACGCGGCGGCGTAATGAAGGCCCAGGATGTTGAGTGCGCTGTGGAAATCGGATGCGATACGCTGGCAAGCGGCTTCCTGTGGATTGTGGCGGGCGAGCTTTTCCAGTTCGTCGGCGGTTTGCTGGCGCAACGGGAACGGTGCGCCGGGAACGATCTCTTTGTGTATTTCGATCATTGGTGTGTGTGGTGTGGTGTTTGGTTTCTGGCGTTACCGGGCGTCCCCGGCGTTGCCGGAAGAACCTCCGGCGAGTGGCTTCAACAGTTTGGTTTTTATCGACGCATCCCTGTAAACTGTTCAGGTCCCATACTCATAAGTAGGGTGCGCCGTTTCATGCTTCACGCGTGAAGCGGAAAGTGGCGGCGGTCGGGGATTTCAACCCCACCGGGTTTATTGCCCGATTTCAGCCGTGTTGCGGCTACCGCCTTTTTTTACCGGCCCGGCATCGTGACGGAATTGAGCGCGGCAAGTGCCTTGGCGAGCGCGGGATTTTTGGGCGTTGCCTTGGGCTTCGGGAAAGGAATGACTTTGGCCGCAAGCTGCTTCTCGATCATGGAGCCGACATTCGCGCCGATTTCTTCGCGGGGCTTTTCATGCCAGCCCTGCTTGGCGAGATTGATCGCCCATGCCCCGGCATGGGGGCGGATGTCCGCCACGATTTGCGAATGCAACCCGCCTTCGTCATAGGCGTTGCGGTGGATTCCAATGGAGTCCTGTGTGATTTCATACGGGAGCCATGCGTCAAGCTCGATGACGGCAAAGAGAATCTCGGGATCGCGCACGAGTTTATCCCCCGGCAGGAAGTAGGTATGCGAGACGGCCACGGCGGGAACGCGGGAGGGGCAGCGGTGCGGCGGCAGGACTTCGATGGAAAGCGGCAGGAAGGATTTGTGCTCGTACTTGCGGGAAAAGAGGGCGCGACCTTTGAGCGCCTCCTCGAAGGCGACGGCATCCCCCCGGCTTGCGATGACGCGCCGGAGATTCTTTGGGAAGGCGCGAGTGAGAAGGGGATCGAGCGTGGAGGTAATGCGGGTGGTTTCACCCTTGCCCCCTGTCTGCTGGATATGCCAGAAGGCATCGAACGCGGAGCGCCAGTTCTTAGCGCCGGGATGGGCGAGGGCGTATTGCAGGAAGCCGTCCCTGATTTCTTCGGCCCGCGCGGGTTCGGCATCTGCCGGGTTATTGGTGAGCATGGCAAACATGCCCTGCGGGAAGGCCGCAATGATGCCGGGCAAGGTGGAAACCTTGGGGACGCGCACGGCGGGCGCTTTCTTGCTCCGGCGCGTTTTGGGCGCGGGAGCTTCGACGGTGGCGATTGCTTCGCCGGTAAGGACATTGAGACGAGCCATAAAAAGTTACTTTTCGGTTTGCGGTTGCTGCTTCACGCGTGAAGCAAAAAGGGCGCGGCGGGATGGACCGTCGCGCCCTTCGGTGGGTTGTGGTGATGCGGTTCTAGGCCGCTTTCTGGAGGGTGAGGCTGATGCGCTCCGCCTGGCCGGCGAAGTATTTCTTGAGGTACACGCGGCCCACGATGGGGGCCTGGCCCTCGATCTCGACCTCATCGAACACGCGGCAGCCCTTCGTGTCCTTGAGGAAGGCGAACGTGCGGCAGTTCGCGGAGACAGGCTGGGAGCCGGTCTTGTCCACGTGGACGCCGATGCTCGGGGTGGTTCCGGCAAAGAAGCGTTTCACGTAGAGCGTGCCCATGCTCGGGGGAGTGCCTTCGACTTCGGCCTCCTCGAAGCGGACGGCGCCGGGAGTTTCCTTGCCGCGCGTCAAGAGGATGACGTTGGCGAGGCTGGGTTTTGCGGTGGTGGCGGTGGGCGCGATGCGCTTCGCCTTGGTGGATGTGGATGCCTTGGGCATTTGGATGTTCCTTTCGGTTTGTGTGTGGTTTTGCTTCACGCGTGAAGCGGTCGGCTGGGCTAATGCACAGCTTTCGCAACCTTTCGGAGTCGCCATCGCCCTTGCTATTGGGTGCCGTAGGTTGCGAAAGCTGCACACTGAGTAAGTGTGCAACGCCCGTTGTGTCGCTATCAACGGCGCGGACCTTAGTTTGCTTGTCATAGGTCAACGGACTGGATCGGATTCCGAACGTCTGAGATTTACAGTCTCATAGCTCTCCTTTCTCTACTTGGTTAGGGGTTGTTCCTTACCTCCTATACGCTGGACTGCCTTACCGCTTTGGGAGGCGAGTAATCAGGTAAAGGAGGGCCACGCCAGCCATCCAGACGGGTATGGCTAGTGCGGTAAATACTTTTTGCGGCTGCTTTTGCCAGAGACGCTTCACGCGTGAAGCAATGCTTGGGCGAAACCGGAAGAAACGGCGGCGATTCTTCCGGTAATCTCCCCGGTGCGTCGGGTGACGCGCCGGGGGATGGTGCAGCCATTCAGCCACGTCGCGCGAGTCATCGCGCCGGATTCCGCAGCTTCGCATTTAATAGCTCTTGCGGTGATGGCTGCGATGCGTGCCGCTGCTGCTGTAGCTGTAGCTGCTGCTGCTCGCGTGATGGCTGCGATTGCCGCTGGAACCGTGGCTCCATGATGCGTGGCTGGCGGGCGCGGCCAGGATGAAGGCGAGCGCGATGCAGGCGGCGGCGAGGAAGCGCGATCCGTAACCCGGATGCAAACCGAGAATCTGGAACATGGGGCGCTTGCGGATGGGCAACTTGCTTGCCTTGCGCATCTCATTGGGCGCGAGGCAGCGCGTTTCGGTTTCCTGTGTGAAGTGGCGCGGCGACTTGCGGCCTGTGGCCGTGCGCATCGCTACGGGCGTTGTGATTTTGGCGACGATCATTTGCGTGTTTCCTTTCGGGGTGTTGTGTTGTGGTTTGCTGCTTCACGCGTGAAGCAATTGGCTTCTTGCGTGGCGACCGCTCGCGTTTGCGTTGCGGATCGCGCTTCACGCGTGAAGCACTTAGCGCGTGTCGCACGGCGTTTCTGCCATGCTTCACGCGTGAAGCACTTCGCGCGGTGAAATTCTGGAAAGCTGTTTTTTAGCGCACTCCCTTCCTCCGGTATCGGTGGCAACGCTTTGCCCGCGATCTGATTCCTTCCCTTGCCCTTTATACGCCATGCTAGGTTATGGCTCCCACTGGGAGCACCCTCCTTGGGTTTTTCGAAGCGCCCTTTAAGGGGGAATTTGGCCGGGAAAAATTGGCCGGGAAATTTCCGCCGAAAAAATTTCGGCTCCTATGGGCGCGACCTATGCGGGCGCGAAAAAAAAATAAAAAAAACGGAAGGGCAAACCGGGTGAATTGCTCACCCGGTTTGCCCCTTCATTGCTAACGGCCAATGCGAAGCGCAAGCAATAGCGAAGCAGTCAAACCGCTTCGCATTGCGAGCCTTGCAAGTGCCTTTTTACTTTTCGCGCTCATACTGCTTTCCCCCTTTCATGTTATTACACCGCTTGCTAATTTCGCCGCCTTGCTCCCATAGGAGCAAAGAAGCGAAACAAGCAAGGCGGGAGGTAACACCCTCCCGCCGCTTGTGTCCTATCGACTTAGGCCGCCGCTTGCTGCTTTGCGGCCTTTGCCGCCGCCCGCTTTGCGGCCTTATCAGCCTTTGCCTTTGCCGCCGCTTTCGGATTGGCCTTGAGCTTGACGACGGCCCCGAGAGCCTTGAACCCGGCAAGCAATGCCGCCGCTTGCCCTTCCGTGAACTCCGCCGCCCCGATGCGTTCCCCCGCCGCCTTGAGTGTGGCAAGCGCAACGTCTGCCGGAGAAAGTTCCTCGCCTTCCTCGCCTTCACCGTCCCCGCCTTCACCGTCCCCCGCTTCGCTCTTGGCGGGTTTCAATTGGTCCCGCAGGGTTTCGAGCCTATCCTGTCCGCCTTTCGGTTTCGTGCGGATGACTGCCGCCATGCACTCGAAATGCGTTGCCGCCGCCGTATCATCAAACGGCTTGCCGTTCACTTCGCGGCCTGCCGCTTTCGCTTCCGGGATTAGGTTAATGATGGCCGACGCCACCGCCAACCAACGCGCGGGAATCAAATCAAGTTGCGCTTCCGAATAGTAACCCGCCGCCGCTTGCTCCGAAACCCGCCCGCAGCAATTGGCAACGCTCCAAGCTTGCGCGGGAATATCCGCGCGGTTTGCCTTAATTGCTTCCGTGACGTACTTTTGAACGCTCTTCGTATCCTTTGGCGCTTTGCCAGAAAGAGCCGAAATGAGCTTGCCGAGCTTGTGACAAAGCCCGCCGTTATCGGACAGCAATTGCCGCCCGCGTTTGCTAAGGTCTGAAACGGACATTGCATTGAATGCCGCCAGATTTTCTATGATGCTTTTCATACTGTGTTTTTCCTTTGTGTGTGTGTTTTTGTTGATTGGAACAACGCGGTTTGCATTGCTCTCGTTTTCTATACGCTGGATTGCCTTACGGTATTTTTTCCGCCCGGTTTGCTTCACGGGTGAAGCACTTTCACCCGGTTTGATTCCTTCCCGGTTTGCTTCACCCGTGAAGCACTTTCACCCGGTTTGATACCGTCTAACCGATTCCCCTTTCCCCCTGTTCTCTATACGCTGGATTGCCTTACCATCTAACAACGAAAAAGGCCGCTAGGATTGAACCTAGCGGCCTTTCGTTTGCCTCTCTTGCTTACCTACTCAATAAGCGCGATGCGTAGGCATTCACTTTGCAAGCATGGCCCCGAGCTTCCGCCGCCGTGACGCTTGGCAAGATGGAAACTAATTGCAGGGTATTGCCGGCAATCGCTTTGGACTTTGCGACGATGCACGCCACACCGGGAACGCTGGATTGCTTCCCTTGCTTGTCACCTAGCTTTCGCGCGATAACTTGCGCGGTATGTCCTACACGATGCAATTGCAGGAATGCCCGCCGCTTCGCTACCCTGTCCGCAATACCCTCTTGACTAATAGGCCGCACCCCTTGCCCCTCTTGAACGCCTACGCGGTTCAAGAGCCTTTCCCACGCGTCCCCATTGGCTAACGCTTGGAACGCTTTAGGCCCTACCGCTTCCCTACTTATCAGCCGGATATATTCAAGAGTGCTTTGCAGCGTAACAACGTCCGCACCTTGAATAATGATTTCCCCGCCAATCACTTCCTTTTCTAGTCTCTCTATGGCTTGCCCCAATGGAGTTTCAGAGGGTGAAAGCTTGCGAGCTTTCCACGCCTTGCCACTCTTGGACTTACGCGGCCTTTTCGTCATTGCTTGTGTCTCTCCCTCGCCTACTTCGAAACCCAAGTCTAACAATGCTTTCGCACCGTGACCCCGCTTTGATTCATAGACCGCATAGAGCAAGGCCAAATGCCTTTCTAGCGTAGCCTTCCAATCCTTCCCGCTCTCATGCTCCCAATAGACCGCCAAGCGCAACCTATCATCCTGATAAGACGCCCGCAGACGTAACAACGCCGCCGCATTCATGCCGTTACCCTTCCCGCTATCCCATAGCAGGTTTCCAACGCACGAACGCCCCGCAGCGTATGCCCGCAATAGCTGGAATGATGCTTTATCGCTTTTGCTCTCACCCGGTTTGCCCTCGCCTGCAATACGATCATATTGCACGAACTCCGAAACGTCCTCACTGCCTTTGCCGTAGTGGTATGAACGCGCCTTGCTTTTCGCTCTGTCCATTGCCGCACGGTATGCCGCACACCCTTTGGCCGTCCATAGCGTTTGCCTTGCTCCATTGAAACGAGGGAAGAAACCCACGCGGGAATAAACGGCTCCTAATTCATGCCGATATATCGCTTTCATTTCTTCCACTTCGCTTTGCTCTATTGGAACGCCGCTTGATTCTTCAATCTTGCGAGCGCAACGGCTTGCACCCTCACCCGCCGCACGTTCTATGCGTTTGGCGTCAATTGCAGCGTATGCCGCTACAGGATGAAGCAGACTTGCGGCCTTGATTGGCTTGCCCATGCGAAGCACTACAAGAAACGCGACCAAACGCGCATAGCGCGCTTGCCAATTACTACCTAGACGCGCGAAGCGCCTAGTTTCTACCCTTGCCCTTGCCCTTGCCCATTGTTTACTAGCTTTATGTTTCATTTGACTTTGTGTGTATGTTGCTTAATGCCGCCTTCCGCTTGCCAGTCACTTGCCGACAACGCGCAGGAAGCACTTTGCCCCTTTATATTCGCCCCTAAGTCAAGAGCCGAAAGAGTGGGAAAATGCGCCCGCCCTTTTTAGGATTGGCCCGCTATCGCTTCACGCGTGAAGCAAGGCCGCAAAATGCGTTTTCCCCTGTATTCATGCGGGAATCACCCCGCGCGAAAGGATAACTTCCTCTAGGTAGTTTCCTCGCAACCACCCGGCAAGGGGGATAGGTTACAAGGGGCGGGAAGTGCCGAATCAAACCACCCCAGGATGTGGAGATCGGCGCGCCTCGCGGGAGCCATCGGCTATCGGCCCTGGATCACCGGAAAGTGGAGCCGGGGATGGTCGCCGGGCATGGGGGAGGCCCGCTGGGGCCACCTGTCGAGATCGGCGCGCTCGCGGGAGCCGGGAGTTATCGGCCCTGGATCGGAAAGCACGCTGGGGCCACCTGTCGAGATCGGCGCGCCTCGCGGGAGCCGGAGGAGCCGGGGATGGTCGCCGGGCATGGGGGAGGCCCGCTGGGGCCACATGGCGACCGAGAGGAAGGTGTGAGGCGGGGGCAGGGGGACAATTGCCGGGGATTGACCTTCGCGCCCTTGGCAAGCCCGCGCGGCCCTAAAGGTGGCGGTGTAGGCGGGGGCAGGGGGATGGTAGCAGGCGGTAGCGGTGCTACCAACGATTTGCCCCGCTGCTACCAGCCCCTAACCCTCTTATCTTCAATAGTTTAATTCATTCAAAGAAGAAATTGGTAGCAGTGGTAGCTGGAAACATCTCTCTTACGCGAGAAAAAATCAGGGGATAGAATGGCGGGCCGCACCAAGAGGGCAAGGGGTTTGGTGTGTTTGATTACAAAATTGAAGATGCTTTCAAAACTGCTACCATGCTACCATTTTTTTGTAAGTGGCAGACAATAAGAGGGATAACGCTGGTAGTAGATGCTACCAAAATCCAGCAGATTGCTACCAAATTAAACTTTTCTGCTGCCAGGGTTGTACAAATGTACACTTTAGGGTCGCAAAGCTCCTCCCCCTAAAAAAGTGTACATTTGTACATTTTACCTATTCGGGGTCTTCCTCTCTTGGTTCGGGCACGAAAAATCCGGGCGCCGAAGCAAGGCGGCGTTGGGCATTTGCGCTCGCGCAACGCCAGCCAGCGAGCCAAGCATTGAAGTTAGGCTTATTGAATCCCGTCCCCGACGGGTTATACGGGGGTGTGCATGGCTTTCCTGCTTCTTGGGCCGCGTACCCCTTTAGCCAAATGTGCGATGTCGACATTTTGTTTAAGCTCCGGCAGTTGTGCCGCTCGCGTCGAGGGCGTCCTTGAGCTGCTCGGCAAAGGGGAATTTCTCAAGGTTGATGACCCACACGCCGTTATAGCGATGGCCGTTGAGTGTGGCGCGGTGGATTCGGGCTGCACCGGCTGGCTCGATCCAGTATTCCTCCTTGGAAATCTCGCGCTGGATGTCATTCTTCGACAATGGGGCGGCATCGCCGCGCCTGCGGAGGTCCAGGGCGTACATATCGAAGACTTCGTTGGGGGCGAGGAAGACGGCGTTGATGCGGGGAGCGCCCGAGAGTTCAGTAAGGCCGGGGTTGTAGGCTCCTGCGGGGTTGAGAGCGATGGTTTTCTCGTCGAAGAGGCTGCGGTCGATGTTGCCCCGGTTGATTGCGGAGATTACGTCCGTCCAGAACTTATTAGACATGGTTTCGTCATGGACATCGTCGAAGGCCAGGTTGGCGTGCTTGACGGTGTAGGCGGTGAAGGCCTGCGCATCGGCGTTGATGTTCAGCATCTCGGCGAGGGCCATGAACGCGGCCCATCCAGCGCCGTGGACGAACCGGGTGCGGTCATCCTCGATGGCAAGCTGGGACTTCATCCATGACGCGAGAAGGCTTGCGAGGGTATCGTTGAACTCCTTGCGATGATCCATGATGTAGCGGCCAATCAGGTGCAGATGGTTGGAATTCGCCATCATGGTGCGGAATAGCGCTCCGTTTTCCTCGCCCTGGCGACGGCGGCGGCTTGTGGCGATGAGGGCATGGACGTACCGGGAACGGGTCGCTGCATCCGTTGAGGACATTTCGCCGGAGACGATGGGGGTGGTGAGTGCTCGGACGCTGTTCGTCTTCGTTGTGGAGTCCATGCGGCCCTTGGAACCGGAGGATCTGTCGAACGCGCCGCGGAGCACGGCTTCCTTGAGTTCGATGTCAAGAATGTTGCGGCGATACTCGTCAAACCAAAGGGGTATGTCGGAGTATTGGGTGAGGTTGCGCGTCATGCCAACGGCGGTTGTGGTCTTGTCGAGCCGGATGCCCTGCAACTCCTTGAATCCCCATATCCGCATGAGCCATCGGGCGACGGTCGTTTTACCGCCTCCACGCTTGCCGTAGAGCCAAAGGCCGGGATGCCCGCCATAGTCGCGATAAACCTGCTGGGCGGCGGCGTAGAGCAAGCTCATGCCGATACAGAGGTAGCCGTCGTAATCGCCCACGGTGTCTAACATGCCGTCCGAGAAGTTTTGGAAAAGTTGCTTTATCTCGATGCCTTCGTCTCCTGGCCGGATGGCGAGATTGGGCGCGCCTTGCTGGAAGCCCTCGCCTACGGTCGAGGCGTCCACATCGACCTGATAGCCCATGCCGCTATGCCAGAAGATATTGTTTTCGTCGGGGAGAAGAACCTCGCCATCCGGCGCCCATGCGGTGTCTCCGTAGAAGACGATTTTCGAGTTTGGGTCGAAGCCGTAATTGGGGATTTCGTATATGTTGCGGTATGCTGACACGTGTTTCATATCTTCTGTTAGGTTTTGCAGGTCTTTTTCTCCTCCGCGCCACACGGCCACGGATGATGTTCGTTCGAGACACCAAATGCGGAACTCCGTGAGGCGTCCGTTGGCTATGGCGGGAAGAGTGAGGAGCTTGCTTACCTCGCCCTGGGTGTTACTGACCCGGACGAGGCGCTCGGTTTTGTGGTCCGCTGTGTGGCGGCAGTATTCGCACTTGGCGGTGAAGTTGGAAATGGCTTCGGGAGTGCCTTCCTCGATCAGTTCGGTGAGGAGCCGGCGCTCAAGGGTCATGCGCGCGATCATCGCCTCAATAGATTCCATGCCGGCGGCGGTCTTTTCGCCCCGGCGATTCTGGAGGTCGGCGATATTGCTGTTGAGGGTAGTCCTCGATTTGATGTACGACGCCTTCACTTTGTCGGGGGTGACTTTCAGGACGTAGTAGCAACCGATCACGGAACGAAGCGCGCGGGCCATCTTCTGCGCCATAATCGACATCGCGACGGTGGAGAGCTTGCTGTTGATGCGGTCGAGCCGCCGCGCGAGCTTTTCCTGAGCATCACCGCCCGATTTGAGGAGGGGTTCATGCCAAAGGTTTTCGAGGCGGGTGTTGATGATCGTCTGCGCGACATCGGGGAAGAGTTCGAGGAAATCCTTCGGGGGCTGCGCATCGAGCAGAACCTTTTCAAATTCCTGACTGGCCCGGGCGGTGCCGTGGATGACGCCTTCCTTTCGGACGAACATCGCGAGGGCGGTGTCCCAATCGACCTTGCCTGTTTCCACGCCGCTCTCGTCGAGTCGCCATTCGTCGCGGAGGTTGCCAATCAGAACGTCGTCGAGTGAGCCGGGGCGCGGGCTGCGCTTCATAAGGTCCCAGGCGATATAGCGAGCGTAAATAATCTGATCGTAGCGGTTGAACGGGTCCGCCTTGTAGGTGGGAAGGCCCGGCTTGTCCTTTAGCTCGTTGTCGAAACAGACAATGACGCGCTGGATGCTGAACCGATCGAGGATCGCGACGAGGCGGCTGCGAAAAACGGGGTTGCGAACGAATGTGATGCCAGGGATGCCGATAGCCGGAAAGCCTGCCTGCCAGATGGCGCTGGCTTTGAACTCGGACTCCGTGAGAACAACGGTCCTATACAGAGGGGAACCTTCGTCGAAGTTTTCGAGCCGGGTTTCGATGAGGAACGGGCAGAAGATATCGCCCATGCAATCCTCGTCATCGTCTTTGTCTCTTTTTGGGAGGTTGCCTTTGTGGGGGCGGATGGAAGTTACTTTTCCGTTGGCGTCGCGGTAGGGGATGAGGACGGGGTTTGTTGCTCCCCATTCGGCTTTTCCTTTCGCGTCCTTCTTTCCCGTGATACCCCAGCCGGTGAACTGGTTGTATGGGGCCATGCCTCCGGCCGGCGTTTTCACGAAGAGTCCGCTATCGAGAAGCTGATGGGCGGGGAACTTGTCGCGGAGGCTGTTGATGATCTCGATGTTGGTGGAGTTGCTGGATTTGAACCCGAGAGTGTCTATCGTCTGGTCGCTGAATCCCCGCTTGGATTTCAGGCGCTCGCGGTCGGCGTTGGTCAGCAGGAGGAGCGGGTGAAGCGTGGCCCAAATATCCTTGGTGTCGGGGCCGCTGGGGGGTGGTGGGGACGGTGGGGTCTTTGGCTTGGCTCCCGTGCTGCTTCCCTGGAGAAAGGGGACGACATTGGCGGGCTCAGGCTCAGGTTGTGCTTCGGGTTGCGGCTGAAATAAGGCTTCCAGCGGCGGTTGTGGTGCAGGTTGCACTGCAGGCGCTTGTGGTACTACAGGTGCGTCGAACTCGACTCCGGCGAGTTTGAGGAATCGCAGGAACGCCGTTTTGCGGTCGGGGAGTCCTTCCTTGCGTTGGATGAGGCCGATTTCATCCATTGCCTTGTTCGCCTCGCATGCCGTGGGGCGGTCAATCTGACATTTTACCAGCCACTTGCCGTCTGTCTTCTTTGTGAAGGCGGAAAACTTCCCCTTGCGGCCGCAGAAAGGGCAGGGCTCGCTCTTGTAATTGCCGCCGTGTTTTGGGGGCAGGAATTGCCCCATGCCGTAATGCGCGAGGACGCGCGGCATTGGCCAAGAGGCGAGGGCCTCTTCGTATGCTGCCGTGGAATCGAGTGCCATCTAGCGGCCTATTGCTGGCGCTTTAAGGCGAGTTGGGCGGCGGTGGGACGCTTGAAGGGGCCGATTTGTTTGACTACGGACGGGTCGTACCGCTTTCCGCCTATTGCGAGACAGAGGGCGGGTTTGATGCCTTTGGCGCGGATGTGCCGCTGGACGGTCATTGTGGTACGGTCAACAAGGACAGCAATTTGTCCTACGGAAAGCAGGGAGGAGATGTCGTCGGGCATAAAGGGTGAGGAGTACGCGTTCTACGGCAAACGGTCCTAGGCGACAAGAAAGATTTTGCAATTTTGTCTCTGTGACGTAAAACGCCACCATGTACCACCCCTTTATTATCGGAGCCTGGGACGGCTCTCATCTCTGGCTTCAGTGGCTGCCTGTTTTCAGGGCGAAAGGCTACTTAGTGCGGGTGCGATACCGGCAACCGGGCAGAAAGCGGTGGGGGGCATGGATCAGGCTGGGCGCTGGCTTGATTACCGAAGAATCAATAAAGGTGCCCGCGCATAGTAAGGGCGGCTGGGAGGCGCAAGCGCAGGTTAAAACCTATGGTGAGAAGGAGTGGAAAACCGCGAAGCCCGCGGAATTTGCGCGGGCCAGTTGCGAGTTTGAATTTGTGAGCAGGGGGCGGAAAGTTACTTTTCAGGCCGGGGAGACGATTCATTGCATCGTCAAGGGCGAGTCCTGCGCCTACCGCTTCCGCGAGGGGTTTGAGTTACCGGAGGGCGGCAAATGCACGGCGATCCTTAAGGCTGTCCGATCCGCGCCGGGGAATCGACTGCAGCGCGCGGGCGACTTCCGGATTGCCCCGGCCTTCGATCTTGAGATCCGCAATGTCGGTCCAAGTGAGAATGACGTTGCGGTGATTGTTGGCGAGAGCGCGGCAAGAATCCACCCCCTGACTCCCGATGGGGAGATGACGGCCGCATTTGGACGACTGCCGAGGCGCTTGATATGAATTTCGCCGGCGGGGTTGTAAAATCAGCGCGATTCACTCAAGCGTGGGGCTCATCGCCTGGCTCGGGAACCTTGGAGGTCCTGGGCACGATGGAGGTGAAGGTGTCGGACGCGGCGGCGTTCACGCTGGGGTCGGTGACGATCAACGGCGTGGTGAAGAAGGCGGAAAAGAAAGAGCAGGGCGAGGCGGGCAGGCTTTGGGAGGTAACGGTCGCCGACAACCGGGAACTTCTTTCATGGGACCATCTGGAGTGCATGTTCAACATGGTGGAGATTGTCGAGGAGAAGGTGGATCAACCGGGGGTGCATCGGAGCAAGCGGTATTACTCGGTTTACCCGGATGATTGGAAGGCGCTCAAGAGGACTTACACGACCGACAAGAAGGGGAAGGCCCGGGCGCTGACGGCCAAAGAGATTCTTGATGCGATCTTCAAGGCCAAGGGCATCCGTTATGATTTCACCTTTGAGGATCACAAGAATCTAGCGAAGGCGCCGCAAGCGGTGGATGCGCAGAACGGGAAAGAGGTAAGTGCGCTGGTGCAGGAGGTCTTGGACAAAGTTGGGCTCCTGATGACGATAAAGGGGATGAATCTGTCGTTCTGCGTGAAGGGGGAGGGGCAGGAGCCGGAGAAGAAGGAATACTCCGAGTCGATCACGACCGGCGAGGCGCTGTCCAACAACGCGACCCAGGTGCGGATTATCGGGGACCGCAATCTCTATCAGGATTTGCCGGTTAAGTTGAATCCGAGTTGGAATCGCAAGTGGGAAGATTTCGTGTTCGAGCCGGATTGGTTGGAGGCGGTCGAAAACCATTTCGGGCCGTATGCGAGCGATATGGTGGGACGCGCGGAACGTGTGCTGAAATCCCGGCAAGTTACCGTCAGGGAGTTTTGCGCGAAGAAGAAGGGCAAAGGTTTCGAGGATTTTGGGAAATGGGGAGAGGTAAGCAGGATGGAGATTCCCGCATGGGTGTACCTGCAAGAAATCGTATGGAAGGCGTATGAGATTGACCGCGACTTTAAGTTGAACGGACTTGACCTTTTCTCGCTGGAATTGAAGGAGGGGTTGCTGAGGGCGGTGACTTTCGATGTGAAGGGCAAGCTCTCTTATGCGAAGCCGGAGGAGCTTTACCCGGACACGAAGGCTTTCATCATCATGAAGGGCCAGCCGATTGACCTTACCGATCCGTCAAAGACGGACGTGCTGGACCCGAAGCAATTCGAGCACTTGAAGGAGTTGTGGTGGAGCGCGAATCGGTTTCACCTGGACCCGAAGAATTACGCGGTGATTTTCGAGGACCCGATCTTTGTTCCCACCTGTAAAAAGGGCGGGGGCGGCGGTAGTAGTAGTGGCAGTAACAGCCACAGCGGCGGCGGCAGCGGTGGCAGCAACAGCCAAGACAGCGAGAGTCAGAGCGGAAGCCAACATACCGGGCAAGAGTTGGCTCGCCTTCTCGATCCGGCTACCCCTGAGTTTGAAGGTGTGGATAGTGCCGGTGGCGGAAGCGGCGGCGATGGAAGCGGGAATGGAGCCGGTGGAAACGGGGAGAGTGCCGGATGGTCAACCGGGCTGGGAAGCAGCTATGGCGGCAATGGAAGAGCGGGCAAGGCGAAGAATAATTGCTCGCTGTTCATTTATCCAAACCAAGCCCTGCCGGAGAGCCATCCGGCGCGAAACATCGTGGTGCCAAACGCGGATGCCGAGTTCCAGCCAGCGGAAATCCGGGGTTCGTTTTGCTTTGCCGGGGAGAAGTTTTCCAAGGAGTTCGGGGCTGGACACAAGCATGGGGCCGTCTCCGTGCCGGGTATCGGTTATCACGCGCTGATGGAGGAGGGCGCATGGAAAGAGGAGGTCAAGTATGCGGATGACGAGGGCGCTGAGAAAAAGGCGAAAGATGCAGCGGAGGCGTACACGGACAAGCAGCAAACCTACAAGGATGGCGGGTTGGTGAACAAGGGGGTGTGCGCGACGGAATTGAACGGGGCGATTGACCGCGCGACTTACTCGCTGAGCACGCGAGGGCTTGAGGAAACGCTTGAGTACGCGAAGGAACGCGCGCCGAGTAACTTTGAAAACGAGCGGGAATTGGAGCGGCAGAAAGAGCAGGGAGAGTTATTTCCGGGGCAGAGAGCCGAGAGGCAGGAAGTGGATGAATTGAGTTATTGGGCGCGGATACTCAAGGCCATGAAGCAGGGGCAGCAAGCGAAGCCCTACCTGAACCTGAATGATATTCTTTTGAAGCCGCCAGGGGCGATTCATTGCTCCCCTACGGTGGTTTATCCGTCCAAGCCCGTGAACGCCGGGGATTGTATTTTTAAGGACGGCCAGAAGGTCGATGACAAGGGCGATGCGTTCGTGGGGGTCGTGACGTGCAAGATTTCGAGCAAGATGGCTGTTCCGGTGGCGACACAGGGAATTGTGCCCGTGAGGATAAGCGGCCCGGTGGAAGCGGGTGATGCCGTGGGCTGCGAGCCGGGCACCCGTGTAGCCACGGCTGCAACGCCGAGTACAAGGCCGGTGGGCGTCGTTACGATGAGCTATGACGGAAAGCATGGCGAAGTGCTCCTGCCTACCAGATTGGGGGCTGCTGGACCGATGGCGCGGACGCCTTATGAGGTTTTGCCGGTATTGGATAAGAAGGGGAAGGTCACGAAGCTCAAGGTGTGGAAGGAGAGCTTTCTACTCGTGAGCGCCAACAAGAAGGCGTACACGCAAACCATTTCGGGGCTGGGCAAATCATTCAGTGTAGGGAAGAAGGGGGACAAGATTTACATGCGGTTGAAGGTCACGGATGACAATTCGACCGATAACGTGGATCAATTCGCGGTCCCCTCCCAGGCGAAGATTATGCACGGGCCTGCGTGGACCCATTTCCCCGACCCTATCGAGATCAAGCAGGGAAAAAGCAAGGATAGGTGGGATAAAAACTCCAAGCAAAGTTACTTTTACCAGATCATTGCGGAGTTGGTTGACGTGGATGATTCCCGGCCCGGATTCGTGATACCGGAGAAGAAGGTAAAAGTGGTGCAGTTGCTCTTTACGAATCTGATGGCGACACCGGCCTTCACGACAAAGCAAGCCTACGAGCCTTTCCTGCCGGTGCTGGTTTGCGTGCCCTGGTTGAATCCTGGGACCAAGGACGGGAAGCCAGTACCGAAAGCCAAGAGTGGGGACTTGATGACGCCGTGGAGCTTCGGGCTGGGGTTGCCGATCCCGGGCGACATCAAGCGGGCTTACATGGTGGTGTGGGAAAAGAGTAAATATTGGAAGGTGTTAGAGGCTCCCAAGAAGGGCCAGTATTTGCCGGTGGTGACTAATTCTTCGTGGGGATGGATCAAGACGAAGAAATGTAAAAAGAAGGGCTAGATATGGCTGCGACAGTCATGCTTTATGATGGTGGCGTTTTGTTGAAGGACGGCAAGGTTGCCATCGACCCGAAGTGCTGTTGTAAAAAGCAGGAAGACAGCAGTAGCAGCGGCGGACCTGGCCCCAGCAATAGCAATAGCCACAGCGGGCACAGTCACAAGCATAGCCACAGCCACAAGCACAGCCACAGCCACAGCCACAGCCACTCGAAGAGTCATTCGAAGAGTTCGAGCCATCCTAGCAGTAGCAGTCACCCGAGTAGCCATTCGAGTAATCCGAGCAGCCGTTCGAGCCAGCCGAGCAGTAGCAGTCGCCCGAGCCACAGTAGCGGTCCAAGCAGTAGCCGTCCGAGCAGTAGCCGTCCAAGCAGTAGCCGTCCAAGCAGTAGCCGTCCGAGCAATAGCCGTCCGAGCAGCAGCCGTCCGAGCAGCAGCCGTCCGAGCAGCAGCCGTTCGAGCAGCTCGTCGAGTTCGAGTAGTTCATCATCGAGCAGTTCGTCGTCAAGCAGCTCGTCTTCGAGCAGTTCGTCGAGTTCATCGAGTTCATCGAGTTCATCGAGTTCATCGAGTTCATCGAGTAGTTCCTCGTCGAGTTCCAGCGGTGGTAGTACGTGCTACACCATTCCTGACGCGGGGGACTCTCAATCAAGTGACGGGATATGTAGTGGCACGCAGTACCCCATTGGTACATGGACGAATCCATATTCCGTCGCGGCGACGTGCGAAGTTTCCGGTAATGTAAACGACCAGATTGTGATTAACGGCGTTGTCTCCGGTGGCGACCCTGATTGCCCTTACGGGCCTTGTAATTGCGCAGGATCGTTCGATTACTCATTCGAGATCGAGGCCGGGGGGACTGTCACGATTGCCGTCCAGAACAACTATGATCCGGGGTGGGACATCCAAGGGGCCACGATCTGCTTCACCCCGCTCTCTTCGCCCCCGCCATGATGCACGCGCTCAAGATCGAGGAGCTAAGAATGGTGGCTCCCTTTAGGAAGCGGGGCTATTTCAAGGAGTGCCAAAAAAGGGCGGTGGAAAAGAAGGGCGGATACCTTTTTGTAACCGAAGCCGATTACCTCGAATTGGGGCGTCTGTTTGTGCCTAAGAAGGGCCAGAAAGTAACTTTAGCCAAGAAGCGCGAACGCGACCCCTACGACCAATGCAAGTGGCCTGGGTACATCAAAAAATGGGCTACGAAACGGGTGAAGAAGGATCGTGGTGCCGGTGACGTATTCGCGCGATTGAAGGCGAGTGGCGAACTCGAAAACACTTGTGGATGCACGGAGAGGAGCGAGATTCAGACTCGGCGTAAAAGCCTTAACCGCGCATTCCCGTTTCCTCCGAAGCGTTACCTGACGGTTTGCGCGATTGCGAAGGATGAATTGGATATTGAGGAGTGGGTGGCGTATCACATCGCGGTTGGCGTCGATCATATCCAAATTTACGACAACGAGAGTGCGGTCCCGATCCGGCGAGTGCTGCGCAAGTGGATAATGGCGGGGAAGGTGACGGTGGAGATCGCGAAGGGGGTAAAGATTCAGAACAGGCTTTATACCCGGTTTCTGTCGAAGTCGGAGTCAAGGTGGGTGGCGTGCATAGACATTGACGAATACCTGGTGCCGCTCAAAACGGATGATGTGAAGGATGTCCTCCGGGGCTTCGAGGGCTACGCGGGATTGGGGGTGTTCTGGAAAGTGTTTGGGTCGAACGGCCATGTAAATCGACCTCAGAGCCTCGTGATGGAAGCCTACACGCGGACAACCGTTGGCTGGTTCGATACCTACCTACGGAGGAATCACTGGCCGCAATACAAGACGCTTGTGCAGCCTCGCTATGCCAAATGGTTCAGGGACCCGCATCGTTGCAAATACGGCGAGGGATGCGCGGTGAATGACGCGGGGGTTGCAATTCCGCGTCATGGTCCGCCTCACGGGCCTCCTTCAAACACGCTGATTCAGATAAACCATTACATCGGAAAATCATTGGAGGACTTCCGACTAAAACAGGCCCGCAAGGGAGCGATGTGCAACAAACCGCGGCCTTTCAAGCAATGGCATTACTGGGAGAGAAATTGCAACGCGGTTGAGGATCGCACCGCCCTTCGGTTCCTGCCGAAAGTCAAGGCGTTGCTGGAGCAAATGAAATAATTTATGAGACGCGTGCGTGAATTGCCAAGATTTGACGGCCCTGAGGAGATGGGTGAGTCATCCAGTCCGGAGCAATCCAATCCGCCACCGCCGCCCCAGCCCCCCGAGCCAACGCCGCAAAAAGTAACTTTTCAGAAGCCGAGTTACTACCTGACTGTTTGCGCCATTGCCCGCGATGAATTGGACTTGCTGGAATGGATCGCCTACCAATTCGCGATTGGGGTCGAGCATATCCATCTCTTCGACAACGAGAGCATTATTCCCATCGCGGAAAGGATTCCGAAATGGATCGAGGCCGGGAAGGTGTCGGTGGAGAGGGTTAGGGGCCGAAGGGTGCAGACGCAATGTTACACCCGCCATCTGAAAAGGGCGCAGTCACAGTGGACCGCGTATATCGACATTGACGAATTCATGCTTCCGCATCACACGGACGATCTAAAGACCGTGTTGGCGGGGTTTGAGAAATTCGGTGCTCTCATCATCCCCTGGATAACCTTCGGCTCCAACGGGCATCAGGCGAGGCCGGAGAGCGTTCTTGAGGCGTACACGATGCGAGGCCCGAAAAGATTCAGCCTCTATGGATCATTGCCCCAGCATAAATCCATCGTGCAAAATCGCTTCGCGTGGAAATGCCCTAACCCGCATTACTTCCGCTATCTGAGCGGGCACTATTCCGTGGATACCAACAGGAAGAGGCATTGGGGCTGGCATTCCACAAGCCGTCCGGAAGTGGTTCAACTTAACCACTACATGACGAAATCGCGGGAGGACTGGCTTCTCAAGCAGGAGCGCTTGGGCGGATTTACGGCAAAGCCGCGTTCGCAATTCACATGGGACGCGGTGGAGTCAAAGTGCAACCAGATCGAGGATACGGGAATCCTTCGCTTCGTGCCGGCGGTGAAAGCACTCATGGAGGAGTTTCGATGAAGTATCTAACCGGCTGTGCCATCGTGCAGGACGAAGTCGACCTTCCTGAGTGGGTGGCGTACTGCTTTGCAATCGGCTTCGAGCATCTCCATTTCTACGACAACGAGAGCGCCGTGCCGGTGGCGGAAACGCTGGCTTCGTGGGTGGGTGAAGGAAAGGTAACAGTGAACCCCATCTACGGCCCGAAGCAACAAATGCCCGCGTACCAGGATTTCCTTTCGGGATGGAGGGGAAAATCCCGGTGGGCTGCGTTCATCGACCCCGACGAATTCATCCTCCCGCATCAAACGAACGACCTGAGAGAGTTGTTGCAGGGATATGAAGCCTTCGGGGGCTTGTCGATCCCGTGGTGCGTGTACGGGAGTGATGGGAGGATCGAGCGGCCCGAGGGCCTGGTGATCGAGAGTTACACCAAGCGCGGCCCGGTGAAGTTCAGCTTGAGGAAAGATTTTGTCGCGCCGGCCATAGCGCCGCCGCAGGGCAAGACCATCGCGCAACTGAGCTATGCGCGGACAATGAATCCCCACCGATTTGCTTATCGGCGCAATCGCTTTGACGTGAATGAAAACCGCCTCCCGATGTCGCGCGTCATGGGATGCCACAAGAGAGGGGAAAATCTCTTCTCGTGTGAGGCGGTGCAGGTCAACCATTACATCGTGAAGAGTCTGGAGGATTGGTCATTGAAGCAGAGGCGCGGCGACCCCTACAGCCCGCCCAGGACGAACGATGAATTGGCGTTCATCGAGAGCCGATGCAACGAAATCACGGATACCCGCATCCTGCGTTTCGCGCCAGCCGTGCGGGCCTTGATGGAGAAACACTGATGCCCAAAGTATTCGTAATCGGACTAAGCAAAACGGGCACGACAAGCCTGACGGCGGCATTGAGGATATTGGGCTATAGCGCGAAGCACTTACCGGACGTTTCGGAAATCCGCAAATTCGATGCCGTGGCAGACATTAGCGTGGCCGTGCTGTTCAGGACGCTCGATAAGTGGTTTCCCGGCTCGAAGTTCATCTATACGACTCGCGAGGAAGAATCGTGGCTTAATGCTTGCGAGCGTCATTTTTCGGAGAGCACCGTCAGCCGGGACAGGTGGTTTCGGGAATTGCGCATGAGGGTGTTCGGCTGCGCCTACTTCGACCGCTCCTTGTTCACGGAGGCGTACAAGGTTCACGATGACCGGGTGAGGGAGTATTTTGCAGGGCGCGACGATTGCCTTGTGCTCAATGTCCGCGAACTCGGCTGGGAGCCGGTTTGCGCTTTCCTTGGAAAGCCCGTCCCTGACCTTCCCTTCCCGTGGGAGAAAAAGGGTTTCAACCCATCGCGCGGCAAGCCCAAGAAACACCCGGGACGCAAGGTTCGCCGTCGCGCGTGGTTGTGGAAGCAATGGGATAGATGCGTCCTTTCCGGTAATAACAAATGAAGCTCTTACTCTCGATGACAACCATCCAGGCCCGACTGGAAGACGCCCGACGCGTGCTCGCCTCGTTTCGGGACCAAACGCGCCCCGCCGATGAAACCCACCTGTACGTCTCGAGGGAGGGCTACATTTTTGACACGGGCATCGCAGATCCGGGGCCGGTGGCGGCTGACGTCCACTTCGTCCCCAACACCGGCCCGTACCGCAAGCTGCTCCCGCTGCTTCGGGAGCGATGGAATGAAGACGTGCTGATTGTCACGATTGACGACGACGGGGCTTATCCGCCGTGGTTCCTTGAGCGGCTCGTAAACGGGTACGAACGCACCGGCTGCATAACCTGCTTCCGCGCCAAGCGCGCGAAGCGAAGGGGTGATGGGCGGTTCAAGCCCTTCCTGTCATGGCCTGGCGTCCAGCCAACGGAGGAATCTGTTTCGCTTTTCAATTACCCGCTTGGCTCGTGGGGCATCCTCTACAGCCCCCGGCATTTTTCGGAGCGAGTGTTTGACGAGGCCGCGATGAAGGCTTCGCCCACCGCCTGCGAGCCGTGGCTCTACGGGAACACTTATCTTCGCGGGACGAAGACGTGTGTTCTACGGGGCCGCTTCCCGATGCTGCGCGAGAACGAAGATTGTCTCTGGAAAATCAACGCCGAAAAACAGGATGCCCGATTGCGTGCCGTGTGGCAGCATTTGGGAGCCGTGTTCTAATCCCCATGCAAACCCCGCTCTTTCGAATCAAACCCGCGGAGCCCCGGTCCGCGCCGGCTCTCGCCTCTCAATCCGCTTACGAATGGATTGACGTATCGGCCGTAGCGGCGGCGCGGCCTGATCGACGCGCGAGGGAGATAGCGGCTTCGCTGGCCCATGCGAGGGCGCTGGAGGCGTTTTTGGACACGCTGGCTCCCTTTGGGGTGGTGATCGAGGACGATGCGATCCTGGCGCCGAATACTTCGTGGATGCTTCTGGCCGGGTACGATTTCTTTGTGCCGTTCGGTCACAATCGAAAGAAGCGCCCTTCGGAGGCGATTATCAACGTGGGGTATGTTCCGAGGTCGGGGGCGTTCGCTTACGTTGCGAGTCGCCGGTTCGCTTTATCCTGTCTGCCCCGGCTCCACGCGGGCGAAGTGGCCGATAAGGCGATGCGCCGTGCGGCGGATGGAATGCGGATTGCCTCCTATCGCGGGAATCTCGTGAACCATGACAACCACTCCCCGTCGATGATTTCGGAGGCGAGGCGATTGAAATTCCTGAGAGGAAAGTAACTTTCAGGCGTGGCGGGGATCGGCGGCTTTTACGCCTTGCGACTCTTCCACGAAGGCGCAAATGTCCGCGAGTTGGCGGCGTAGAGCGCGGGATTGGGGGGCGCGCCGGATGATCGCGGCGAGGGCGTTGATCGTACCGGTGTCGAGGTTGCCTTTCTGGCAAAGGGCGTCCAGAACGCCGTGGGGTCGCGCCGGGGCGGGTTTCCCGTTGGCGACGGTGCGGACTTCAACCAGGTGATCCAGCGAGGCTAAACGCTGGTCGCGCAGGTAGGCGGCGAGAAGCTCGGCCTGATCCGCCTTCTTGTGGCTGACGCCAAGGCAAATCTTCTCAAGCGTCTCAGGGTTGCAGGATAGCCGGACGCCGGTAATGAACTTGCTGAAAGCCGACGGGTGAACGCCGATTTTGACTGCGATCTCCCTGGCGGATGAATCGCTGGGGATCAACTGTTTTAGGGTGTTGCCAAATTCGCTCATAACGGGTGGAAATAAATACCGGAGTAGCCAATTTTGTCAACATTCAAAATTGTGGGTGATTATTTACTGACCGAATATTGCTGTGAATAACTCGCTGGATTTCGAGTACGCAACCGGCCCGGCTATAGCGCGGGGCTATGGGGCGAACGTCTAAGATGCGCGCGCGCGCGCGAGGGGGTGTGAACAACTCGCAACTCAACCGTATATGCCCGGTTTCGGGTAGAAAATATCCTTTGCGAGCGGCCTCATTTCCCTGTTTATCCGCCGCACATCAGCAATTTTCCTTACCCCCTTTACGTGAAAACCCCGAATCCCTCACCCTGAATTTATATGAAAAACCCGTCTATTCCGCCGCTGGTTCGCAAATCTTTTGCGAATTTCCTTTTTGACAATGTGACAAAAAAGATCACGCTTCAAAACATGACTGATTTCCAGAACGCCATCGCTCCACCCATGAGTGACTTTCAGAGAATCGCGAACTCCATCGAGAATCTTCTCGGTGTGGCCGACGAGTCCAGGAGCATAAAACGACGCAGGGCGGTGGCGCGGTGGTCTGCAATCGTCAAAGCTGAACTTCAAAAAGAAGCCGCTGCCACCACGCCGCGTACAAACAGGGTGGGGGTGGTCGGATGAAGTTTTCCGCCATCCGCACCCCTGAGAAGCGGTCCCTTGATCTGGATGAGGCTGCCGAGTTCGTCGGCGGGATCGGCAACCTGCGGATGTACCGCGCACTCGGTTGGCTCGCTCCCTACATTGAGCGGCACCGAATGACGCGGTTTGATCTGAACGATCTTCACGCCGCCATCGACCGTCATAAGCAGACGGGCGACGAGGAGGCTAGGCGGCAGCTTGAGCCGGCTGTGGCGGCGTAGCGGGGAAGTGGCTGTCTATCGCCCTGTCGTCAACGCGCAAATGAGCATAATGCTTCTCCACCACCCGGATGCCATCTCCCAGGTATTGCGCGACCTTGAAGAGACTTGCCCCCGAAAACACCAAATGGGAGGCGAAGCTGTGCCGCATGACGTGAGGGGTTGCCCACTCGAAACCCTTGCTAATCATGTATTCGGTGTAGGGGCGGCGGAAGTCGTAGCGGTAGCGCCACGCGCCTTTCTCTACGTCAGGCCGAAGCATGTAGGGGCCGTCGCTCGGGTAGTGTTCGAGGAATTGTGCGAAGTCGAGCGTCATGGGGATAGTGCGGAGGGCCTCGCGGTCCTTCTGGCGGAAGCCTGTCGGTGTGGTTTCACGATCCTCGCTTATGACCTTAACGAGCCTGCTTTTCTTGTCGAACCAAGCGGGCTTGGCGTTGACGATTTCATCCCTGCGAAGGCCGGCGTGGAATCCGCAATAGAGGATGAAGCGGAGGTCGTCGTTCGGTGCCTCCGCGATGAGCTTCTGAAAATCCTCGAAGTTCACGAAGCGGATTTTGGCGTAGCTGTCCACCTTTCGGAGTTCGAGTTCGGCCCAGGGATTTTGATGCGTGGTTCCCTTGGAAATGAGCCACGTCCAGAATCCTTGAAGGACGGCGACGTAGCTGTTGGCGGTGATCGGCTTCATGGGGGTTGCTCTCCTGCTCGGGCATTTCGAATTGCGCGGGAGAGGTTCGGAAAGGAGCCGCTTGTAAAAGGCCTCGGCGTCGCTCTTTTTGATCTGGTGAGGGGCGTGTTTTTCGTGGAGACCAGCGAAGGTATCGAGGAAGAGTCTCTTGTTGCGGGCGGTGTTCTCGCTGAAAAGATTGAGGCGTTTTTTCTCAGCCAGATAGTTGTCGATTTCAGCCCTCCATCCGGTTGTCTCGGCGCGGACGCATGGAGCGTTCTGAATGGCGGCGGCGCGGGCGATGGCTTCGACGTAATTGGTGGTTTCAAGATCGACGTAAACGCTCTTGAAATTGACGGTCTTTTTGAACCAGTAAACGCCGCGATCCTTGCGGAAGTAAACGCCCCTAACTTTGGTTGAGCTGTGCGGCAATTTTGTCTTCTTTTTGTGGTTTGTCATGGCGGGTTTTTGGGCGAGGTTTTTGGTAACATTCCGGTGTTCCTAGCTGGTAACATCGGTCAATTGAACATAGCCGAACATAGGGCTTTGCTACGGCTGACACAAGCTAAAACTTCACCCCATCGCCTTATGACCCCCCTTGTGTCAAGGTAGTGCTCTACCACTGAGCTAACCGCGCTTATCTGCTTAAATTCAACGACACCCTCGCCCCGACCCTCGGCGGCCATCCGCCGAACCACCCCCTCGTCCGCTCCCTGTCATCGAAGCGCCGGAAATTACGTGGGATTTTTCCGCCCTGCAAGCAGTTTTGGTGTCACTGCCCTCGCGTCCCCGCCAGAAGCGCCTCCCTCAATTGCTCCCGCAATTCCCCCCGCTCCTCCGCCGTCGCATCGCGAGGCACGCGGATCGGCTCGCCAAACGTCATCTCGCAGCGCGAAAACGGCAGCGGTATTTGAAACCGGTCCCAGCTCTTCACCCGGATCTTCCACCCCAGCTCGCACGAGTACGGCACAATCGGCATCCCCGTCGCCTGGGCCAGCGCCATCACCCCATCGTGCACCACGTAACACGGCCCGCGCGGCCCGTCCGGCGTCACCGCAAGGTGGTAGCCCAGCTCCGCCCACGACGTCAGCTCCAGCAGCGCCTGCCCTCCTCGCCGGCTCGATGATCCCCGCACCGCCTGCACCCCAAAGTTCTCCAGAATGCCCGCCAGCAGCGCCCCGTCCTTGCTCGCGCTGATCAGCGCCGCCAATCGCTCATGCCGGTGATGCCCCTGCACCAGCCCCTCATACACCTTCATGCAAAGGCACAGCCGGTTGTGCCACAGCGCGAATATCACCGGCTCGTCTGGAAAATTCGTCGTGCCGCATCCGCCATTCACCCGGTAGCGCAGCGTTCCCGCCAGCAGCCGCATCGCATTCGCCGCCACCCACGCCAGCGCACGCTGCTTGCGCGACGGCGCGTTCGCCCTCACCACTCCAGCCACTCCACTCGATCGCTCATCCCGGCGCCCCGTCTGAGAGGGCAGGGGACTTGCCGTTTTCAATTCATCCAGCGCTCCCTCCCATTGGCGCCACCTCTGCCGCTTTTACAAGCCTGCCGGCAGTCGCGAGATGATCGGTTTTCCCTTTGGGGCATCCCGCAGCATCGCGCAAAACAACCGCCCGCACGAGCGTTTAATCAATCGCTTCCCCCGCCGCATGTCCGCTCGCCCAGGCCCACTGGAAATTGAACCCGCCCAGGTGCCCCGTCACATCCACCGCCTCCCCGATGAAATACAGCCCCGGCGCCCCCCGCGCCTCCATCGTCCTGCTGTTCAAGTCCCGCGTATCGATTCCCCCCAGCGTCACCTCCGCCTTCCCATACCCCTCCGTCCCGCTCGGTCGTAGCGTCCACTCCCGCAGCATCCCCTCCAGCCCCGCCAACGCCTTCACCGGGTACTGCCGCAAGGCCCGCGCCGGACCTAGCCCCCCGCAGAACGCCTCAGCCACCCGCGCCGGCAGACGCTCCGCCAGCACCCTCGCCAGCGTCGCCGCCTCGCCCGCGCCATGCCGCGCCCTCAGCCACCCCTCCCCGTCCGGCGCGTCCGGCAGCAGATCAAACACCACCTCGCCCCCACCACCTTCTGGCAGATAAGACGATATCTGCAGCACCGCCGGCCCGCTCAGCCCCCGATGCGTAAACAGCAGATTCTCGCGAAAAGGCCGCGCACCCGGCGCCCGCACCTGTGCACGGCACGGCACCGCGACCCCGCTCAATTCCTCGCACATCCGCCCCACATCCCCCTCCATCGTCAGCGGTGCCAGTCCAGGCCGTGGCGCCACCATCCTCAACCCAAACTGCCGCCCCACCCGGTATGCAATATCGCTTCCCCCCAGCTTCGGCCACGACAGCCCGCCCGCCGCCACCACCAGCCTCCGCGCCCCGATTTCCCCACCACCCACCCGCACCGCGAACATCCCGTCCCCAGTCCGCCGTATCTCCCCCACCTCC
>Ga0182030_10005567_pt1 | contig 26682 bp, 24 predicted proteins | sample 812S3MmetaG_FD_121299 | JGI IMG/M metagenome (GOLD analysis project Ga0182030, IMG submission 121299) | Permafrost microbial communities from Stordalen Mire, Sweden - 812S3M metaG (Illumina Assembly) | ecosystem: Environmental > Terrestrial > Soil > Wetlands > Permafrost | place: Sweden...
ATGCCGAGGCGGTGATCGAGCGTGGACGCGTGGACCGGCAGCGCCACAGTGGCAGGTAGCCCCGCCTCCAGCGCCTTGGCCTCTGCTGCCTTGAAACCTTCGGGGTCATGGATTCGATGGATCACCGACACAAACATGGAGCCTCCCGGACATGGTCGTCAGCTGCGCATCTCGCAGTTGGTCTCTCTCCTGTCATTCTGCGAATCCGCTGTTACAGACGCGCGTCACCCTGAAACTGCAGGTTGCTCCACCGGCTGCGGCCCATGAGGCGTATCCGGTGGTCGTACTATCGAGCCCGTAGCCAAGGAGGGCTTCTGCTGCGCGACGGCGGCGAGAAATATCCGGGGGGATGTCGAGAACCGGTGCCCGGCCTCGTCCCCGGAGTGACACGGCCACAATGGGCCGTACCGCACCCAAGGAGACCACGATGACCAAATATCTGTTGCTCAAGCACTACCGGGGCGCTCCGACGCCGGTCAACAACGTGCCCATGGATCGGTGGACGCCGGAGGAAGTTTCGGCCCACATCAAGTTCATGCAGGATTTCGCCGGCCGACTCGAGGCGACTGGCGAGTTCGTCGACGGCCAGGCGGTCTCGCCGGAGGGCACGTTCGTGCGCTACGACGGCGAAGGGCGGCCGCCCGTCACCGATGGTCCATTCGCAGAGACGAAGGACCTGATCGCCGGCTGGATGGTCATCGACGTCGAGACCTACGACCGGGCGCTCGAATTGGCCGGCGAGTTGTCCGCGGCTCCGGGTGCGGGTGGGAAGCCGATCCACGAGTGGCTCGAGGTCCGGCCGTTCCTGACCGCGCCGCCGACCATCACGGAGTAACCACGGTGGACGAGGACCTGTTGCGGACCCTCACGCCGACGGTGATCGGCCTCCTCGTCCGTCGCGGCGCCGACTTCGCGGCGGCCGAGGATGCCGTGCAGGACGCCCTGATCGAAGCGGTGCGCGTGTGGCCGGACGGCCCACCGCGCGACCCCAAAGGATGGTTGGTCACGGTGGCCTGGCGAAAGTTCCTCGACGCCACCCGTGCCGATACCTCTCGACGACAGCGCGAGGTTCGCGTGGAGAGCGAACCCATGCCGGGCCCTGGCGAAGTTGTGGACGACACGCTTCAGTTGTACTTCCTGTGCGCGCAGCCATCCCTGAGCCCGGCTTCGGCTGTTGCCCTCACGTTGCGAGCGGTTGGCGGCCTGACCACGCGCCAGATCGCGCAGGCCTACCTCGTGCCCGAGGCGACAATGGCCCAGCGGATCAGCAGGGCCAAGCGGACCGTCTCGGGGGTGCGGCTCAACCAGCCCGGTGATGTCGCCACGGTGTTGCGCGTGCTCTACCTGGTCTTCAACGAGGGCTACTCCGGCGACGTCGACCTCGCCAGCGAGGCCGTCCGGCTCACCCGCCAGCTGGCGGGCAAGGTCGACCATGAGGAGGTCATGGGCCTGCTCGCGCTCATGCTCCTCCATCATGCACGACGCCCAGCGCGGACCGGCCGCGACGGCAGACTCGTGCCTCTGGCCGAGCAGGATCGCAGCCGGTGGAACACCCTTTTGATTGCTGAGGGCGTCGAAATCCTCCAGACAGCCCTCGCCCGCGACCGCCTGGGCGAATTCCAGGCCCAGGCCGCCATCGCCGCGCTCCACGCCGACGCGCGAACGTCCGAGGAGACGGACTGGGTGCAGATCGTCGAATGGTACGACGAGTTGGTCCGCCTGACCGATAGCCCGGTGGGCCGCCTCAACCGGGCGGTTGCGGTGGGCGAGGCCGACGGCCCGCGCGCCGGACTGGCCGCCCTGGCTGAACTCGACCCCGCCCTGCCCCGCTACGCCGCTGTTGCGGCGTACCTCCGTGAGCGTGACGGTGACCCCGTCACGGCAGCACGGCTCTACGCCGACGCGGCCCGATCAGCGTCGAACCTCCCCGAACGGGACCACCTCACGCGACAAGCCGCACGACTCAATGCGGAGCTGCGCAGCCCGGGCCTCAGCATCCTGAGGCCCTGACCTGGGATTTGTGGTCGGGCTGCCCGGATTTGAACCGGGGACCTCTGCGTCCCGAACGCAGCGCGCTAACCAAGCTGCGCCACAGCCCGCCCGCTCCCCACAGGGAAGCAGATCAGCCACCTTAGTCTTCCTGGTCGCCCCGACCTTCGGGAGTCGTGGCTGCGGGGGTGGGAGTGCCGGACGTGGCCACGACCTGGGCGATCCGCCGCTTGTCCATCTCGACCACTCGGAAGTCCCAACCCCCGGCGTTCACCTGTTCGCCCTCGGCCGGGATGTGGCCGAACCGCTCGAAGAGCAGGCCTCCCAGGGTGACGTACTCGCCGTCGGGGAGGTCGATGCCGAGGCGTTCCCGGACGACGTCGACGTTGGTCTGGCCGTCGACGAGCCAGCGGGTGCCGTCGACCCGCACGAGCATCGGCTCGTCCTCCTCGTCGAACTCGTCGTGCAGATCGCCCACCAGAGGCTCGAGAAGGTCCTTGACGGTGAGCATCCCCGCCACCCCGCCGTACTCGTCGACCACGACCGCGACGGCCCGCCGGTGTTTGCGCATGTCGGCCAGGGCCTCGAGCACCCCCAGCGATTCGGGGATGAGAAACGGCTGGCGGACCTTGCGGGAGATCTCCAATGGGCTCGGGTCGGTGGCGTCCCGGGCCAACGGGCCGTCCTTCCCGGTCCGGAAGATGTCGTTGACGAACAGGATGCCGATGAGGTCGTCGAGATCGTCGTGGACCACCGGGAAGCAGCTATGGCCCGACGTCCGCACGGCCCGGGCGATGTCGTCCGCCTGCACGGGAATGGTGAGGAAGGTGACATCGACCCGGGGCGTCATCACCTCACGGACGTCCATGTCCCGCAGGTCGGCCAGCGCCTCAAGGATGATGCGCTCCTGCTCCGAAGCCTCGACGTCCCTGGCCGACTGGGCGATGGCGGACCGGTCGTCGTTCGCGGCGCGGCGCCAGAGTCGACGGGAGCGGCGGGATGTGTCGCGACGGGATGGATCTCGACGGGACGCATCTGGAGGAGGCTGCGTCTCCTTGTTGGTCGACACGGGGTGCCGGATCAGCTCGTCGGTTGGCTGCCCGCCTCGAGCTGGGGTCCGGCGCCCACCAGCACGGGCACGGGGATGTACGAATCGTCGGTGTAGGTGCCGTCGTCGAGGAGGGAGGTGACGGCTCGCCGCAACCGGAGGGGGTCGAGCGGTTTGACCAGCCACCCTTCGGCTCCGGAGCGTCGGGCCAAGAAGACGTCGGGTCGGCGGTCCAGCAACATCAGCACGGCGACGTGGTCCAGGGCGTCGTACGACTCCTGTAGTCGCAGTTCGAGACAGACCGCCATGCCGCCCATGTTCCCCATCTGCATGTCGACGATGACGAGATCGGGAGCCTCCTCGGTCACGAAGGCCACGACTTCGGGTCCCGACGTCACGGCATAGACGGTCACGTCGGGGCCACTGATGACAGCCTCGATCTCACGGCGGAGGGTCGGCGCATCGCTGGCGACCAGAATGGTCTGCACGGCGGCAGACTATCGGACCGCAGGAGCGGTGCGGTAGCCCGCCTCAACGCCGGTGCGGTAGCCCGCCTCGCCGCCGCCGTTTCACCCGAAGAGGGCGTCGGCGGCGTGCTGCAGTCCGGTCAGGTCGTGGACGTCCTGCCCGAACAGGGGGATCCGGCCGACGGGCGCCGGCGCGATCTGCGCGGCCAGCGCGGCGTAGGAGCCCTCCTCGTGCGTGGCCACGTCGTTGAGGGTCGCCATGTTCGCCGCCAGCACGGCCAGCGGGCCTGGAAGATCGGGTGGCGGTCCGGCGGCTCCCCCGAAGTGGGGGTGGATCCGGTTGACCACGAGGGCGGCGGTGGCGATGTGGCGCTCGGTGAGCTTCTCGGCGAAGAAGCTGGCTTCGGCCACGGCATCGGGGCGGGCCGAGGTCACCAGCACGTAGGCCGTCGCCGGGTCGGCCAGGAGCGCGCGCACGGCGCCGGCCCTGGTGCGGAACCCCTCTTCCATGCCCTCGAAGGCCTGGAAGAAGGCCACCGCATCTTGGACGATCTCGGCCCCGGCCACCTTGGACAGAGTGCGCAGGAGGGCCTGGGTGGCCAACCCCACGGCCCGGAGCGACATGCGGGTCGGCAGGAGAAGGGCGCGGAAGAGCCGGTTCTCCAGAAACCGGGTGAGGCGGCGGGGGGCGTCGAGCAGGTCGAGCGCGTTGCGGGTCGGGGGCGTGTCGACGACCACCACGTCGAACTCGCCCGACTCGACCAGCTCGTGCAGCTTCTCCATGGCCATGTATTCCTGGGTGCCCGAGAGGGCGCCCGTCAGGTTCTGGTAGAGCCGGTTGGACAGGATCCCCTCGGCCTGGTCGGGCGTGGGGGCGTAGGTGTGGATCAGATCGTCGAACGTGCCCTTGGTGTCGAGCATCAGCGCGTGCAGATGGCCGGGCCAGTCACCCACGACCTCGGTCGGGGTGTTGGCGAGCGACTGCACGCCCAGCGAATCGGCCAGGCGGCGCGCCGGGTCGACGGTGACCACGCAGGCCCGCCGGCCGGCCCGGGCGGCGGCGAGGGCGAAGGTGGCCGAAACGGTCGTCTTGCCCACGCCACCCGAGCCGCAGCAGACGATGACGGAGCGGTCGGTGACCAAAGAGTTCAGCGCGCTCACGGGGCCGGGACCTCGGGGACGAGCTGGCCGATCGCCCTCGCGAGGGCCTTTGCCAGCAGGTCGGTCTCGGCCACCCCGATGGTTTCGGCCGCAACGGTGGGGACCAGGAGTTGGGGGAGGGGAAGGTCGCGGGCCAGCCGCTCTATCTGCGCGGCCGAAATGGCGTGACGTTCCAGGCGGAAGCGGCGTGCCGCCTCCAGAGCGGCCACCAGGGCGGGGTCCACCGCCATCCCCGTCGCCACGTCCTGTGCCGACCGTTCGAGACCCTCGGGGACGGGGTCTGTCGCGTTGACGATCACCGGACCGAGCTGCACGCCCGCCTTGTCCTCCAAGGTGTAGGCGGACTCGATGGTCTCGCTCACCGGCATGTCCTCGGGGAGGGTGACCAGCATCACCCGGCACCGGGCGGGGTCGGCGAGGAGCTCGACGACGTCGCTGGCCTGGCTGCGCAACGGGCCACCCCGGGCGGCATTGACGAGGCCGCTGGCCGAGGTGAGGAACGTGATGGCGTGGCCGGTGGCCGGCGCGTCGACCACGATCAGGTCGGCGACCCCGTCCCGCTCCAGCTGCTTGATCTTGCCGAGGACCAGCACGTCCCGGATGCCCGGGATGGCCGTCGACACCACGTCGACCACCCCCGAGCTGACCAGCCGTTTCGAGACCCGGCGCAGGCCGTGGTCCTCGAGGTACTCCACCAGGGCGTCGTCGGGGGTGATCCTGCGGGCCCGCACCGCACCCTGAGCCGGCGGCCGCGCTGCGTGGAGCTCCACCTCCTCGTAGCCGAGGTCGTGCCCCAGCCCGAAGGCGCCGGTGATGCCCGACTTGCCCTCGAGCTCGACGATGAGCACGGAGCGCCCGGTCTGCGAGGCCATGCGGGCCAGGGCCGCCGTCATGGTCGTCTTCCCGACTCCCCCCTTGCCGGCCACGATCAGAACGCGGCTTTGCGCGCAGAAGGTCCCGACGTCCATGTCCGGCCGAGCGTAGCGGGAGCCCGGCGGGGTCGAGGGCCGAGGTGGCGAAAGAAGCAGTACACGCCCCTTGATGCTGGCGCCAACTGGGAAGTATGTTGACGAGCGGGGGGTACGCGGTACCCATTCTGGGGGTTATATATGGGCCAGGGACTAGATACGTGGCAGATCAAAGCAGCCTGCCGAGGACCGCAAGCGTCGGCTTTCTTCCCGCCTTCTCATGCCGAGCGCAAGGAAGAGAAGGCAGCGCGGGAGCTTCGGGCCAAGGAGATCTGCCATCAGTGCCGAGTGCGGGGTGACTGCCTGGAATACGCGATACGGATTCGCGAGCCGCACGGCATATGGGGCGGTCTGAACGAGGTCGAGCGGAAGATCGTCCTGGACCGTCGGGCCAGCTGAGGCACACCGCCGGCCGGCGGTGTCGGGTCTTTGGGGGGCCCTCGCCCTCAACCAGCCTTGTGGATGCCCATTTTTGCGTCCGCCAGGTCGACCCCGTGGGCGCTGCACACGGCGGCGGGCCTCTGGCCGGTCACGGTGCAGATAGCCGCGGTGATCTCGTTGGCCGAGGCCAGGATCGCCTGGGCCACCGGGCTGGCGGGGATGAGCAGGTCGGCCGCCACCTGGGACTGTGACAGCCCCCCGAGCACGGACGGCGTGAAGCTGGACCCGACCTGCACGTAGTGGTTCGCGATGTCGAGGAGCGGGAAGGTCATGGTGGAGGAGTCATAGACCGCCACCGAGGCCGCCTGGCGGGCGGTGGGTGCCTGCAACGGCATGAAGCCGCCCCCGGTCGGGTTCAGCGAGCCGTAGCGCTCGACCTCTTGCAGGTCCACCCAGATGCTGCTGTACCCCACCTGCCAGAAGGTGAAGGTGGGGGTGTTCGAGAACCCCTCCGACGAGGCGGACTCCATCAGGCCGAGCGCGCTGAACGTGCCGAAGCGGGACAGGGCGACGACGACCGGCCACCGTTCGGCGGCGGCGTAGGGGGCGAACTCGGCCCCGTAGAAGAACACCACCGGCCGGGCCCCGGCGCCGGTCGCCGGTGACTGCCACAGTGCCGTGTTCCCCGTGGCGGTCGGGGGGGTGATCGGGGAGTCGGGGGAGGTCACCCCCACGGCAGAGGCGATGGAGGCGGGGAGATGGCCGACGGAGGTGATCAGCGAGGCCGGCGCGGGGGTGATCGTCTCGATGTCCGAGGTGCCGTTCGCCTGGTTGTCGTGGTTGCGGATCACAATGAGGGCGCCGACCAGAATGATGGCGAGGACGATGACTCCCAGGGCGGCGTAGCGGCGGGGAATCGTGTGCACGACGGGCGAGTCCGCCGGCTCGGGCGCATCGAGGCTCATGGGAGGCATCAGCGTAGACCAGGGGTTTGGTCATTCCGGGGGCGCTCCGCTCCAGGCCGGTAGCCTCACCGGGGTGGCATCTGACCCTCTCGATTCCGAGCTACCGGCCGGTGGGCTCCCGCCCCCGACCGAGCCGGTGGCGCTCCGGCAGGCCGCCACCGTGATGCTGGTCCGCGACGCCCCCGAGCCCGACGCCGACGGCAGCACGCTCGAGGTGCTCATGGTCCGGCGCAACCTGAACTCCGACTTCGTGGGCGGGGCCTTCGTCTTCCCCGGGGGCTCGGTGGACCCGCTCGACGGCGGAGCCGAGGCCGAAGCCGCCTGCGTCGGCCGCTCCGATGCCGAAGCAAGCACCTTGTTGGGCGTCGACTCGGGTGGGTTGGCCTACTGGGTGGCCGCACTGCGCGAGACCTTCGAAGAAGCCGGGCTGCTGCTGGCCGAGCGGCCGGGAGGCCCGCCCCTTTTGGCGGGCGAGCCCGAGGAGGAGGCCCGGTTCGTCGCCGAGCGGGCCGCGGTGAACGCGGGCACCCGGCGCTTCCTCGACCTCTGCCGCGACGAGGGGCTGCGCCTCCAGGCGGGCCAGGTGCACTACTTCGCCCACTGGATTGCCCCCCGGGGGACCCCCCGTCGCTTCGACACCCGGTTCTTCGTGGCGGCGGCCCCGCCCGGCCAGCACGCCGCGCACAGTGCGGGCGAGACCATCGCCGACACTTGGATCTCACCGCACCGCGCGCTCGAGGGCCATCGCAACGGGGTGTTCGAGCTCATCTTCCCGACCATCCGCAACCTGCAGGCCATCGGCCGTTTCGCCACCGCCGGCGCGCTCTTGGCGGCGGCCGAGAAGGCGTCGGGCGCGGTGCCGACCATTGAGCCGCGCGTGGTGGCCGACGGGAACGGGGTGCGGATCCTCCTCCCGGGGGACGAGGGGTACGACGACCTCGCGGGGGCCCGGCCGCCCGACGGGCCGGGTGAGTTCAACAATGCGATTCGGAGTATCTCGAAGGCGGCCAACCAGGAGGGCGGCCCGACGGACGGTGGCGTCTCCGTCCCGCGGGGCGGGGCCGAGCCCACGTGATCCACGACGTCCTCCGACCGGTGCCCGACACCGGGGTCGGACCGGTGCCGGTGCCCGGGGAGCCGGTGGTGCTGGCGCCCGGACTCGTGCGCCTGACTGCGCCCAACCCGGGGCTCATGACCGGACCGGGGACCAACACCTACCTGATCGGCTCCGGCGAACTGGCCGTGGTCGACCCCGGCCCGGCGGACGAGAGCCATCTGGCCGCGCTGCTGGATGCCGTGGCGGCCCGGGGGACGCTCCGCACCATTGTGGTCACCCACACCCATCTCGACCACGCGCCCGGCGCGGCGGCGCTGGCCCGGGCCACGGGGGCCCAGGTCGTGGGCTTCGCTCCGGCCGAGAACTTCGCCCCGGACCTCTGCGTGGGTGGGGGATGGACTCTGTCGGTCCCCGGCGGTGGCGGCGACGGCGGTGGCGGCGAGAACGGCGCCGACGAGGGCCTCACCCTGGAGGCGGTCCATACTCCGGGCCACGCCTCGGATCACCTCTGCTGGCTCCTCCAGGAGAGCCGGACCCTGCTGACCGGCGACCACCTCATGCACGGATCGACCGTGGTCATCCGCCCGCCCGACGGGGACCTGGGCACCTACCTGGCCAGCCTGGCCCTGGTGCGCGACTTCGACCCCCCGATCGCCCGCCTGGCCCCCGGGCACGGACGGGTGATGGAAGGAGTGACCGAGGTGGTGGACGCGTTGGTGGCGCACCGGCTCGGCCGCCATGCCCGGGTGGCCGATGCCCTGGGCGTCATGGGCGAGGGGACCGTCGACGAACTGTTGCCCCGGGTCTACGCCGATGTCACCGAGGCGCAGCTCCCGGTGGCCAGGTTCTCCCTGTGGGCCCATCTCCGGTACTTAGGAGAGGAGGGCCGGGCCGAGCCGCTCGATGCCGAACCGGGTGCGGACACCGTCGAGACCCGGTGGCGCCGGATTCGCGACTCGGCCTAAGGGCGGCGACCTCAGTTCTCGCCGCCGGTCAGTTCTCGCCGCCGGTCGCCTCGGGTGAGCATGTTTTTTGACCCGTACCATTTCTCTATTTCTCGGTACGACTCCGAATCGAATCCACGGGGCGTGTAGTCCGCCGCCGGAATTCGGGGGCTCCTAGTCCCCCGCGGCGTCGGCGTCGGCGTCGGCGCCGGCGACGGCCGCCCGCACCCGCTCGACCAGGCGGGCCGAACAGGACGATGTTTCGAGGAGAGGGGCGACCTCCTCGGCCACCACCCGGGCCAGCTCGGCGAAGAGTGTGGCGACTTCGCCGTCGCCGGCGGCCAGCGGTCTCCCGGCGTCGCCGGCCGCCGCCAGGTCGGGGTGCAGGGGGATCGACCCGATGAGCGGGACGCCCAACCTGTGGGCCAGGCGACTGCCGCCGCCCGATCCGAACAGGGCGTAGGTGGTGCCGTGCTCGCAGGTGAAGTCGCTCATGTTCTCGATCACCCCGGCCACCCGCAGGTAACCCTTCCGGGCCATGTCGGCCGCCCGGGCCGCCACTTTCTGGGCCGCCAGCGGCGGCGTGGTGACCACCAGCATTTCGGTGCGGGGGAGCAGGCGGGCCAGCCCCATCTGCACGTCGCCCGTACCCGGGGGGAGGTCGATCAACAGGTAGTCGAGATCGCCCCAGTGCGCGTCCTGGAGGAACTGCTGCACGGCCCGATTGAGGACCAGGCCGCGCCACATTATGGCCTGCTCCTCGTCGGCCAGGAAGCCCATGGAGAGCACCCGCACCAGACCGGTGCCCACCTTCTTCTCCAGGGGGACCATCTTGCCCTTGCGGGCCTCGACCCCTCCCTCCATGCCCAGGAGCCGGGGCACGGAGAAACCCCAGATGTCCGCGTCGAGAATGCCGACGGTGAGCCCGCGCCGGGCCAGGGCGACGGCCAGGTTCACCGTGACCGAGGATTTGCCGACGCCGCCCTTGCCCGAGGCGATGGCGAGGACCCGCGTCGTGGCGGGGATCGCGGTGTCGGGGGCGTCCTCACGGGCCTTCCAGCGCGCCCGCGCCATGACCGCCGCCCGTTCGGTGGCATCCATGGTGGCGATGTGGATCTCCATCGAGTCGACCCAGTCCAGCGCCTCGACCTGGCCGCGGACGTCGCGCTCGATCTGGGACCGCAACGGGCAGGCGGCCACCGTCAGGGCGACGTCGACGACGACGTGGCCGCCGGACACGTCGATCGAGCGCACCATGCCCAGGTCGACGATGGTGTCGCCGAGCTCGGGGTCGATCACGGCGCGCAGACTGTGGCGTACCTCTTCGACACGCCCGCCGCCATCGACGAGAGCCTCGGCGTCCGACCCGGGATCCATGCAACCGATTCTACCTGCGTGCGGGCAAATTCCCTCCCCAAGCCCCCTCCGGCGCCCTGACCCGGGAGATCAGCGGCCTGGCGAGCCGACGGCGACGAACCGGCGGGTGACGACGGGGCGACCAGGGACTGGGCCGCCGTGTGGACACGCGGGCCCGGGACCCCGTTAACATGGGCTTCTCCGACGGCGCGGTGCCGGCGGGACGGCCAGCGTCAGTGTGGCCCGCGACAAGGAGGCTCCTGTGACCACCATGACCACGTCGGTCAACATCGGTAAGAAGCCGGCTCCGGTCACCCTCAGCGATATCGCCGTCACCAAGGTGGCCGAGCTGTTGGCCCAGGAGGAAGGCGAGGCGTTGGCGCTTCGTGTAGCCGTGAAGCCCGGGGGATGTTCGGGGTACAGCTACGAAATGTTCTTCGACTCCGAAGTGATGCCCGACGACGTGGTCCGTGAGTTCGGCACGGTCAAGGTCGTGGTCGACTCGGCCAGCGCGGAGCTGCTCGTGGGCTCGACCCTGGACTACAGCGACGGGCTGCAGGGAGCCGGGTTCCACATCGTGAACCCCAACGCCACCCGCACCTGCGGCTGTGGCTCTTCTTTCAGCTGAGCGACACCTCCACGGCTGCCGCCGTCACCTTCCTTCTCAACGGGGAGACCGTCTCGGTCCGGGACGATCACGGGGCTTCCCTCCTCGACGCGCTCCGTGAGCAGGTGCGGCTCCGTTCGGTCAAGGACGGGTGCAGCCCCCAGGGGCAGTGCGGCTGCTGCACCGTCTGGGTGGACGGCGGCCCCCGTGTCGCCTGCGTGACCGCCCTCCGGCGTGTGGCCGGCCGTTCCGTCACGACCGTGGAGGGGCTCGAACCCGAGCTCAGGGCCCGGTGGACCAGGGCGTTTGCCGATGCCGGTGCCAGCCAGTGCGGTTTTTGCACCCCGGGCATCCTGCTCCGCCTGGCGTCGCTCGAGGCGGGAAGCCGACCCGTGACGCGCCAGGCGGTCGAGTCCGCCCTACTGGCGCACTTGTGTCGGTGCACCGGCTGGCAGTCCATTGTCGAGGCCGCCGGCGCCGCCCTCGGCCTCGACGGGATCGACGTCCCGCAGCACCCCGGCTCGGCCGGGCCGCCCCAGCCCCCCGACCCGCTGCTGGCTTCGTGGCGCGCCCAGATCGAGGGGCCCGCCTTCCAGAGCTCGGGACCCGACGTCGTCCTCGGTAGTGGCGCAGGGTTCGCGGACGACTCGGCGCCCGCCGGGGCGCTGGTGCAGCTCGGCGCGACGGAGACGGCGCCGGCCACCACTCTGGGCGCGGCGCGGGCAGGCACGGTGAAGGTGCAGGGTCGCAACAGTACGGTGCCGCTCGTCCACCCCGTGGAGGTTCCCGCAGGGGAGTGGGCTCTGACCCTGCAGACGACCTGGGTCGAGCCGGCGTATCTGGAGCCCGATGCCAGCTGGTGCCGGCCCGACGGTCCGCCGGCATCCCCGCTGGCCAACGGCGGCGCCTTCGGCGCCAAGCGTCACAGCCCTGTCGTGGCCCGGGCACGGACCCTGGCCACGGAGCGGCAGAGCCCGGTCCGGGTCCTGTGGAGCCGCGAGGACGTGGTGCGGTACGGCCCGAAGCGACCGCCTCTTTCCCTGGCGTTGCGGCCCGACGGTTCGGGCGTGGTGCGGATCGGGAGGACGCCGGGCTCGCCCGCCCTGGGCGAGCTGGAGGAGCGGCTGCGCCGGGTGGCCCCCGACATCGTCGTCGAAGAGGTGGCCATCGCCGGACCGCCCGTGGCGCTCGAACTCCGGGGTGCCGTCTGGGTCGAGGTGCTGGCGGCCCGGCACGCCCTGGCGGGTCGCCGGGCGCAGGGGAGCGGAGACGGCAGCGGTTCCGCCGACGTGGCGCTGCCGGGCGGCGGGCGGGCCGCCGTCACCGTGCGCACGGGTGCAGGTGCCGGGCTCGCCGGGCGCGGCACGGTCTCGGTCGAGGTCTGGGCCGGCGAGCTCCTCGACCCCGTCACCCTGCGTTCCTACGTGGTGGGTGCCGTCCATCAAGCCCTGGGTCTGGTCTGGTCCGAGGGGATCGCGGTCGACGCGGCCGGGGTCCCGCTCGACCTCACCATCCGGTCCTTCGGGATCCTTGCCGCACGCGAGATGCCGCAGGTGGAGGTGACCCTCCACGAGGACGATCGGTGGCCGGTCAACGGATCGGACGCCGTCTTTGCCGCCACCATTGCGGCGGCGTGGATAGCGGAGGGCGTGCCACCCCGGTGGCCCACCCGGCGGGGCGGCGTGGAGCAGAATCGCCGTGCGGCGAGAACATCTGCCGGAGCCCGATCTGCCGGAGATGCATCGGGCCAGGACCGAGAGGAGAAACGGTGAGCACACCCATTGGTCCCTACGCCCCCGTCCGCCGGGTCGGCGACTGGGTCATCACCTCGGGGCAGGTCGGCCTGGCGCCCGATGACGACGGGGTGCCGACCCTGGTGGAGGGGGGCACGATCCCCCAGCTGCACCAGGCCCTGGCCAACGTGGCCACCGTGCTGGGTGCCGAAGGGGCCTCCCTGGGCCAGGTGGTCAAGACCACGCTCTACCTGATCGACATGGGCGAGTTCGCCGCCGTCAACGAGGTCTGGGTGGAGTACTTCACCGCGGACCGGCCGACCCGTTCGGCCGTCGCCGTGGCGGCGCTGCCGGCCGGGGCGCGCGTGGAGGTCGAAGCCTGGGCCTATGCGCCGCTGGCCGATGCGGCAGCGGGAGGAGCACCGGCGCCCGTGCGCTGAGCCAGACCGGGATGCCAGGCCACCTGGCCGAAGCGGTAGCCCACCGAGCGGACGGTCTGGATCAGGTGGGCGTGCTCCTCCCCGAGCTTGGCCCGGAGGCGCCGGATGTGCACGTCGACGGTGCGGGCGCCCCCGTAGTACTCGTAGCCCCAGACCCGGCTGAGCAGGGTCTCGCGGGTGAAGACCTTCGCGGGGTGGCCGGCCAGGAAGCGCAGCAGCTCGTACTCCATGTAGGTGAGGTCGAGCACCCGGCCCGCCACGGCGGCCTGGTAGGTCTCGAGGTTGAGCATGAGGGGCCCGTACTCAATCAGGTCGGGACGCATGCTCTGCCCGTTACGCCAGAACAGATGCTGCAGCCGGGCCGTCAGCTCGTCCGGCCGGGCGGGCAGGACGCAGAAATCGTCGAAGAGGTCGTCGCGCAGCAGCAGCTCGCCCACCTGCTCGGCCCGGATGACCAGGAGCAACGGGCTCAGGGGCACCTCGCGCAGGCGGATGTGGCGACAGAAGGCGACCGCCGCGGTCATGTCCTCGCCGGCCACGACGACGGCACCGGACCACCCCTCGCCCCCTCCCGACCCTGCCCCGTCGAGGTCGCCCAACGCCTCGGGTCCCGACACGGCCCGATGCCCGAGGCCCGCGCTCTGCAGCGCCAGGGTCACCTCGGCCGGGAGGTCCAGCGGGAAACAGAGGAGGGCGTCCATCAGTCCAGGGTCACAGCAGGGGTAGGTAGCGGTCGAGCTCGAACTGGGTCACCTGGGACTGGTAGTCGTCCCACTCGGACCGCTTGTTGCGGATGAACCATTCGAAGACGTGCTCGCCCAGGGTGTCGGCCAGCAGTTCGGAGCGCTCCATTTCGTTGACGGCATCGTGGAGGCTGGGCGGGAGCGACTCGATCCCCTTGAGGGCCAGTTCCCGGGTGGAGAGGGTGAAGAGGTTGGCGTCGGCCTCGGGAGGGAGCGGGTAGCCCTCGCTGATGCCCCGTAACCCCGCCGCCAGAATGACCGAGAAGGCGAGATACGGGTTGCAGGCGCTATCGGGCGCCCGGTATTCCAAACGGGTCGAATCAGGTTTGCCGTGCTTGACGACCGGCACCCGGACCAGCGCCGAACGATTGTTGCGGGCCCAGCTGACATGGACCGGGGCTTCGTAGCCTCCGATGAGCCGCTTGTACGAGTTGACCCACTGGTTCGTCACCGCCGTGATCTCCCGGGCGTGGCGCAACAGGCCGGCGATGAAGTGGCGGGCCACCTCGGACAGCCCGTACTCGTCGGTGGCGTCGACGAACGCGTTGTGCTCCCCCTCCCACAGCGAAATGTGGGTGTGCATCCCCGAGCCCTGGACCCCCCCGAGCGGCTTGGGCATGAAGCTGGCGAAGACGCCCTCCCGCCGGGCCATCTCCTTCACCACCATGCGGGTGGTCATCACCGTGTCGGCCATGGTCATCGCATCGGTGTAGCGCAGGTCGATCTCGTGCTGGCTGCGGGCGTCCTCGTGCTGGGTGTGCTCGACCGGGATCCCGATCTCCTCCAGCATGAGCACCGAGCGCCGGCGCAGGTCACTGGTCAGGTCGGCCACGCTCAGATCGAAGTACGACCCCGAGTCGAGGGCCTGGGGCTGGTGCCCGGGATCGGCGTCCGCGAAGTAGAAGTACTCGATCTCGGGAGCCACGAAGAACGTGTAGCCCGCGGCCCGGCACCGCTCCAGCGTGCGGCGCAAGGTGTGCCGCGGATCCCCGCTGAACGGGGTGCCATCGAGGTTGGCGACGTCGCAGAACACCCGGGCCACCGCCGAGTCGTCGTGCCAGGGCAGGAGCTGGAACGTCTTGGGGTCCGGTCGGGCGAGGACGTCGGCCTCCTGGACCCGGCTGAACCCGTCGATGGCCGACCCGTCGAAGGTCATGCCTTCATCGAGGGCGTTCTCCAGCTCGGCCGAGGTGATGTTGAACCCCTTGGGGGTCCCGAGGACGTCGGTGAACCACAGCTGGACGAAGCGGATGCTGCGTTCCTCGACCGTCCGCAGTACGTAGTCGCGTTGGCTCTGCACGCCCCAAGCTTCGCAGGTGGCGGACCCCCCTCGTCCACCCGACGACGGCACCATGCGCCACCGCTACGTTTGGCGTGGTGGAAGGGGCGCCGGCGGAGCACCGCGAACTCGTCGAAATACGGGTGGGGCGGGCCCGGCTGGCCGTGGCCCGCCGAGGCGCCGACGCCTCGCCACACGTGGTGTTCCTCCATACCGGCATCTCCGACCGGCGCAGTTGGGACGGGGTGTCGGACCTGCTCAGCCAGGACATGGACGTGGTGGCCTACGACCGGCGCGGCTTCGGGATGACCGCGTACCGGCCCGAGCGCCACGACCAGGTGGTCGACCTGCTGGCGGTGCTCGACGGACTGCGGCTGAACGAGGTCGTCCTGGTCGGCAACTCCAGAGGCGGCCAGATCGCCCTGGACTTCACCCTGACCCACCCCGGCCGGGTCTCCGCACTGGTCCTGGTCGCTCCGGCCGTCTCCGGCGCGCCCGCGGCCGGTGAGATCGAGCCGGTGGAGGCCGCCATATGGGAGACCCTCGAAGCGGCGGAGGCGGCGGGCGCCCTCGATGCCCTCAACCTCGGTGAGATCCGCCTCTGGGTCGACGGGCCGTACGCTCCCGAAGGGCGGGTCGGCGGCCCGGTCCGGGACCTCGCCCTCGACATGAACCGCATCGCCCTGCACGCCGCCGACCCCGGCTACGAGGCCGAGGCGCTGGACGCCTGGTCCCGCCTTTCCGAGGTGCACTGCCCCGTGCTGGTCGTGGTGGGCGACCTCGACCTGGCCCACATCCGCGCCCGCGCCGAGGAGCTCGCCTCTCGCATCGCCGGCGCGCGCCTGCAGGTGATGGAGGGTACGGCCCATCTTCCCGGCCTCGAGCAGCCCGCCGCCTTCGCCGCCCTCCTGCGTGACTTCCTGCGCCGGCCCGCCGGCTGATCGGCCCGCCACAGAAAGGGACGCCACGGAAAGCGCCAATTGCGCGCCAGTAGTCTGGGGGCATGTCGTACCTGCGTCTGGCTGCCGCGCAGCTCAACACCGTCGTCGGCGATCTCCCGGGGAACGTGGAACGTATTCTCGGCGCGCTCGCCGCGGCCGAGGCGGCCGGGGCGGACATCTGCGTGGTGCCCGAGTTGGCGATCCCCGGCTACCCGCCCGAGGACCTCCTCCTCAAGCCCACCTTTGTGGCCGACAACGTGGTCGCTCTCGAAAAAGTTGCCGCCGCCACGGGTCAGTGCGCCATCGTCGTCGGCTATGTCGGGGCAACCCCAGACGGCGAGGGGCTGTCCAATGCGGCGGCGCTCTGCGCCGGCGGCCGGGTGGTGGGGATCTACCGGAAGCGGTTCTTACCGAACTACGGGGTGTTCGACGAGCAGCGCTGGTTCGTGTCGAGCACCGAGACGCCGACGCTCTACGGGGTGGCGGGCGCCTGGGTGGGGATCTCGGTGTGCGAGGACGTGTGGTTCGCCGACGGACCGGTGGCGCAGCAGGGCATTGCCGGGGCCGACGTGGTGGTCAACCTGAACGCCTCGCCTTATAACAGCGGTCGCCGCCGCGAGCGGCTGGCGATGCTGCAAGAGCGGGTGGCCGAGGCCGGATGTGCCATCGCCTACGTCAACCAGGTCGGGGGCCAGGACGAGTTGGTCTTCGATGGCGATTCGCTCATGGTGGCGGCTGACGGGACGCTTCTGGCCACCGGGGCCCAGTTCGCCACCGATCTCGTGGTGGTGGACATCCCCGTCGCCGGGGGACAGGGTCGCCACGCGGCCACCAAGCTGCCCCGGGTGGTCGCCACCGAACCCCGTCCGGCCCACCCGGCCGGCTCCGCCCCGCCCCGTCCGGCCCTCCGGCCAGAGCTCTCCCCCGAGGCGGAGGTCTATGCCGCCCTCGTGCTGGGGACCCGCGACTACCTGGGCAAGAACGGGTTCCAAGAAGCGGTGATCGGGTTGTCCGGCGGGATTGACTCGTCGTTGGTGGCGACCATCGCGGTCGACGCCCTGGGTCCGTCCCACGTGCACGGGATCTCCATGCCCTCGCGCTACTCGAGCGAAGGTTCGCGCCACGACGCCGAAGCCCTGGCCGCGCTGCTCGGCATCGACCTGCGGGTGGTCCCCATTGAGGGGGCGCACGTGGCGTTCACCGAAATGCTGGCCGGGGTGCTCGGGCGGGAGCCCTCCGGGCTGACCGATGAGAACCTCCAATCCCGCCTGCGCGGAGTGCTCCTCATGGGCGTGTCCAACGCCAAGGGGTGGATCGTGCTGACCACGGGGAACAAGAGCGAGATGGCCACCGGGTACTCCACGCTCTACGGCGACTCCGCCGGCGGCTTCGCGGTGATCAAGGACGTCCCCAAGACGTTGGTCTACGACCTGTGCCGGTACCGCAACACCCAGGCGGTGCTCGAGGGGCTACCCGGGCCCATTCCTGACAGCGTGCTCGACAAGCCGCCGTCCGCCGAGCTCCGGCCGGACCAGCGCGACGACCAGTCGCTCCCTCCTTACGAGAAGCTCGACCCGGTCCTGCAGGGTTACGTCGAAGGGGACCAGACGGCGGCGGACCTGGTGGCCCGGGGATTCGATCCGGCGGTGGTCGAGCAGGTGGTCCGCCTGGTGGACGGGGCCGAGTACAAACGGCGGCAGATGCCTCCGGGCGTGCGCATCACCACCAAGGCCTTCGGCAAGGACCGGCGCATGCCCATCACCAACCGCTACCGACCGCCGCTCCCCGAAGAGCCGCGCAGTGGCTGAGGGGGCCTCCGGCGCCGCCACGTTCCGCTCGATCGGCGATCTGGCCCAGCTCTGCGGTTACTACTGCTGGGTGGAGCACCGGGTCTTCGAGCTGACCGGGAGTCGGGCCAGTCGTCCGGCACCCGGCGATTCCGAGGCCGGCGATGCCGAAGCCGGCGAGGCCGAAGTCCGGGTCGTCCTCAGCCAGATGTCGGCGCGCCATGGCCTCTTCGCGGCGCAGTGGCACGACCGCCTACCGGTGCGGGCCGGCGTCGACGCCGAGGCGCTCATCGTGCCCCCTCCCGGCCGGGTCGACGAGGCGCTCGACCTGATCGCATCCGCACCCCGCCTGGCGCTGGTGCTGGGCGGCCTGGCCACGCAGTTCCTGCCCCGGCTCCGGGACGCCTACGGCCGGCACCTGGCCGAGGCTTCGCCGGTCAGCGAGGCACCCGTGCGGGCCGTCCTCGGATGGGCCGCCCTCTCTCTGGAAGAGGAAATTCGGCTCGCCGGGCTCGTGGTGCAACGCCTCGCGCCAGACGGCGAGCGGGCCCGATCGGTCGAGAGTTTCGATGGACTCGTCCAACGGTTGTTGGGGAACGCCGCCGATACTTTCCCAGGTGCACGGGCATCTTGACACGCCTACTACAATGTTTCTGCAGCCCTTGCGCGCCGAAAACGACGCAAGCTGCACCGTAAGAGAGCGTCCGGCAAGAATCTATCGGAACGCCCGCGGCGAGGGAAGGGTTCGGCACACTTTGGCCAAAGAACGTATCGAGCGCGACGACGAGGATCTCGTACGTCTGTACCTGACCGACATCGGCCAGTACCCACTTTTGACAAAGGACGACGAGGTTCGTCTGGCCCAGGCCATCGAGGCCGGGCGTGAGTCCGAGGCGGCGGTCGCCAAGGCCCCCAAGGGTCTCAGCACGGCCAAGAAGCGCGAAATGCGGCGCGCCGTCATGGAGGGTGAGCAGGCCCAGCAGACGTTCGTCCAGTCCAACCTCCGCCTGGTGGTGTCGATCGCCAAGAAGTACCAGGCCTCGGGACTGCCCCTGCTCGATTTGATCCAGGAGGGCAACCTGGGCCTGATGCACGCCGTCGAGAAGTTCGACTGGCGCAAGGGCTTCAAGTTCTCCACCTATGCCACCTGGTGGATCCGTCAGGCCATCACGCGGGGCATCGCCAACACGGGTCGCACCATCCGTCTCCCCGTCCATGCCGGCGACACGCTCGCCCGGGTGCAGAAGGCGCAGGCCCGTCTCGAGCTCAAGCTCGGCCGCCCGGCCACCCTGGCCGAACTGGGGATCGAAGTCGAAATGCCCGAAGACAAGCTCGTCGAGGCGTTGCGGTTCCGCGCCGAGCCGCTCTCGCTCTCGGAGCCCTTGCGCGAGGACGGTGACGCCGAGCTCGGCGACGTGGTCGAGGACCGCTCCGCCGAGTCGCCCTTCGAAGTGGCTGCCGTGTCCCTTCTCCCCGACGAGATCGGGCGGCTCCTGTCCCCGCTGGACGAGCGCGAGCGCGAAATCCTCCGCCTGCGCTTCGGCCTCGACCGGGGCGAGCCCAGGACCCTCGAAGAGGTCGGGGAGCACTTCAACCTGACCCGCGAGCGGATCCGCCAGATCGAGGCGCGTGCCATGTCGAAGCTGCGCCACCCCTCGTCGGACACCGGTGCCCGCGACCTTCTCACCGTCTAAGCGGCGCGACCCGGTAAGCTCACCGCCATGAAGAAGCTCCTGCTGCTCCTGCTGGTCGTCGGGCTTGGCGTCGTCGCGGCGCGACGGCTACGCGAATCCTGATTCAGCCCTAATCTGATCCAACCGTAGGGAACCCCTCCGGGGGAACCGCGTCCGGCGCTCGGATCACCCGCACCGCCCCTCAGGCGGCGGCACGCCCTCCCGGGGTGCGGCCCCGCATGCCCCGGCGCCACAGGATGAGGGCGGCACCGGCCACGGCCAAGCTGGTGGTGACGACCGGCGTGGTACGTCCCACCCGGTCACGCAGACGGATCGGCTTGGTGAACTGGCGCGTCTCCCACCCCCGCTCCCGGGCCACCTTGGCCAGGGCGCGGTCGGCGTTGACGGCCACCGGCCGGCCTACGGCCTCGAGCATGGGCAGATCGGTGGCCGAGTCCGAGTAGGCGCTGCTTGTGCTCAGGTCGATCCCCACCCGTGCAGCCAACTCGCGCATGGCGGTGGCCTTCTGCGCGCCGTAGGCGTAGAAGGCCATGCGGCCCGTGTAGCAACCTTCGTCGTCGACCTCGCCCCGGGAGCAGATGGCGCCGTCGACGCCCAACATGTCGGTGAGCGGGAGGACGATCTCCTCGGGGGAGGCGGAGACGAGGTAGACGCGGTGCCCGGCGGCCCGGTGGAGCTCCATCAGCTCGAGCGCTTCGGCGTACATGATCGGTTCGATCGTCTCGAGCAGTGTCTCCCGGACGATTTGGCGCACCTGGTCCCGGTCCCACCCCTTGGTCAAGGCCAGCATCGACTCGCGCACCCGCACCAGGCGCTCCTCGTCCGCGCCGAAGTAGAGGTAGATGAGTTGGGAGAGCGCGGCCCGGGCCACTACCCGGCGGTTGATCAGACCGCCCTTCATGAAGGGCCGGCCGAAGGCAGCGATGGAGGCGCGATCTATGACCGTCTTGTCGAGGTCGAAGAACGCCGCTTCCATACTCCCCATGCTAAAGCGGTCCTGGTCAGAACGTTGGTCAGGGTGACGATTGACGAAACGGAAGGTGACGTCAGAGGGGCGGGCGAGCCCGGGGCCAGAGGAGTGTGTGGGGTCAGCCGGGCTTTAGTCGCTGATGAAGAGGGTGTGCACGGCGTCCTCGGCGTCGGCCGTGGCCAGTACCAGGACCTCGTCGCCGGACATGAGCACGGTGTCCCCCCGGGGCACGATCAGACGGTCGGCCCGGACCACGGCGACCACCACCCCGTCGCGCGGGAAGGCGAGGTCGGCGATGGCGATCCCGTTGGCCGGCGAGTCCTCGGCCAACGTGATCTCCACCAGGTGGGCCGCACCACCTTGGAACTGGAGGAGCCGGACCAGGGCGCCGACCGACACCGCCTCTTCCACCAAGGCCGTGAGCAGCTGCGGCGTGCTGACCGAGACGTCGACCCCCCAGCTCTCATTGAAGAGCCACTGGTTCTTCGGGTGGTTGACCCGGGCCACCACCCGGGGGACGGCGAATTCCTGTTTGGCCAGGAGCGAGATCACCAGGTTGTCCTCGTCGTCGCCGGTCGCGGCCACCACCACGTCGGCCGTGGCCAGTCCGGCCGCGTCGAGGGAGGAGACCTCGCAGGCGTCGGCGGCGATCCAGGTGACCCCCAATGTCGGCCGCAGGCGCTCCACCAGTTCGGGGTCCTGCTCGAAGACCAGGACCTCGTGGCCGTTGGCGAACAGGTCGGCCGCGATAGCGGTGCCGACACTTCCTGCCCCGGCGATGGCCACCTTCACTGGGCCACCTTCACTGGGCCACCTTCACTGGACCGAGCCCTGGAGAAGGGCGTCGAGGTCGTTCCGGGCGTCGTGCATGACCGCCATGTGCAGCACGTCGCCCTCCTGCCCCACGAGCTCGCGCCCGTCGAGTCGCGGCACACCGGCGCGCGTGACCGCCACCACGCTCAACCGGCCGGGCTCCTCCAGCTCCGAGAGCCGGCGCCCGGCCCAGGAGTCCGGTAGGGAACGGTCGAGCAGGGTGAGCTGCCCGGAGGGGTCGGACCAGTCCTGCGCATCGACATCGGGGAGGAGCCGCCGGCGGACCTGATCGATCGTCCAGGTGACCGTGGCCACGGTCGGGATGCCCAGGCGCTGGTAGATCTCGGCCCGGCGCGGGTCGTAAATGCGGGCCACCACGTTGGGGATCATGTAGGTCTCGCGCGCGATGCGCGCCGTCAAAATGTTGGTGTTGTCGCCGCTGGTCACCGCGGCGAGGGCGTCGGCGCCCACCGCACCGGCCTTCTCGAGGTCGTCCCGGTCGAAGCCCGAGCCCTGTATCCGGGGCCCGTCCCACTCCTTCAGGCGGCGGAAGGCCTTGGCGTTCTTGTCCATGATGGCCACGGTGTGGCCCTGGGCGACGAGGGAGACGGCCAGGCCGGAGCCCACCCGGCCACATCCGACGACGATCACGTGCACGCCACAGCACAACACGCCGTGCGCCACTGTGCAAAGGGGGGCACCGGAGCAGGCGCGCGTTTGCTCCTACGCTGGCGCCGTGGCGCCCAGTCCAGGACCTCGGCCCCCCGTTCCCTTGTCGGGGATCGCGGCCGACAGCATCCCCGAGCGTCGGCGCTATCGGCTGAAGAACAAGCTGCTCGGGCCCCCTTTGGTCACCGAGCAGCTCAGCTCCGAGCGTCTCGGGCGGCCGACGGCGCTCGGAGTCCTGGCCCCGGACTGCATCTCGTCCTCGGCCTACGGCACCGAGGAGATGCTGACCCAGATGACGCCCTACGTCGGGTTGGCTGCCTTCAGCCTCCTGGTGCCGATCACGGTGGCGATTCTCGGGGTCCTGTTCTTCGTCACCCTGTCCTACCTCGACGTGATCCAGTACTACACCAAGGCCGGTGGTGCCTACGTGGTGGCCCGGGACAACTTCGGCCCGAAGATCGCCCAGATTGCCGCGGTGGCGCTGCTGATCGACTACACGGTCACGGTGGCCGTGCAGACATCGGCGGGCACGGCCGCCCTCACCAGCGCCATCCCGAGCCTGGCCAACACCATCGACACCGTGGCGATCACGGTCGGCGTCGTGGTGGTCCTCCTGTACGGCAACTTGCGCGGCATCCGCGAGGCGGGGAAGTTCTTCGCCTTCCCCATGTATTTCTACGTGGTGTCGCTGGGCACGGTCGTGATCGCCGGCTACATCAAAGAGGCGCTCGGCCAGCTGCACCACATTCCCATCCCGCCGCGGAACGAGATCTTCGGCGGGCAGCTGGGTGCGCCGGGGCACGGCTGGTTGATGGGTCTCGCGTTCATCACCCTGCTGCGGGCCTTCGCCAACGGCGGGTCGTCGCTGACCGGGCTCGAAGCCATCTCCAATGGTGTGGGCAGCTTCCGGCGCCCCGCCTCGGTGCATGCCCGCCAGACCCTGGTCGTCATGAGCTCGGTGCTGGGCTTCCTGGTGCTCGGCACCACCCTGCTGGCCCGTTGGACCCACGCGGTTCCCTACGCCGTTGGCTCCCCGACCGTGGTCTCCCAGGAGGTGCAGGCGGTCTTCGGGCGGGGCTTCATCTACTTCGTCGTCCAGTTGGCCACCTTGCTCATTCTCTATACGGGCGGGAACACCAGCTTCAACGGGTTCCCCTTCCTGGCCAACTTCGTGGCGGGCGACCACTACCTGCCCCGGTCCCTGACCCGACGGGGCCACCGCCTGGCCTTCTCCAACGGGATCCTGGTGCTGGCGGCGGTGTCCATCGCTCTGGTTCTGGCGTTCAAGGCCCGCGTCGATGGCCTGGTGGCGCTCTACGCCATCGGGGTGTTCACGGGCTTCACCATGGCCGGGGCGGGCATGGTGAAGCACCACCTCACGAACAAGGGTGCGCACTGGCGTCGCAGCGTCGTGGTCAACGGGTTCTCGTCCTTCGTGTCGGGCATCGTCGTGCTGATCTTCGCCGTCGCCAAGTTCACCGAGGGCGCCTGGCTGATCGTCGTCGTGGGCCCGCTCCTCTACGTCGGCCTGGTCCGCCTCCACCACCAGTACGAGAAGGAGGACGTCCTGCTCGAAACGGGCGCGGTGAAGGCGTCGGAAGCGCCCGTCCTGCGCCGTCACGTCGTCGTGGTCCTGGTCGACCGGCTCGATATGGCCACCGCCCGTGCCCTCCAATACGCCCGCACCCTCACGCCTGACGACCTGCGGGCCGTGCACTTCGACATCGACTCCAAGGAGGCCCGGGCGCTCGAGGAGGAGTGGGGCCGGCTCGGGTTGGCCCGGCTCCCGCTCGACATCATCGAGTGCCCCGACCGGCGGCTCGGCCGTGCCGCCATCGAGCTGGTGGCCGACGCCACCCTCGACGGCGACACCGAGTGCACCGTCCTGCTCCCCCGCCGGGGCTACTCGCAGGTCTGGCAGCGCTTCCTGCACGACCGCACGGCCGACAAGATCGCCAACGTGCTCTCCCAGGTGCCCCACGTGGCGGCCACCATCATCCCCTACAACCTCCCCGGACGCTATGGGGAGAAGGTGCGGCGTTACGGCCAGTCCGTGCAGCGGGCCCGGCTCACCGACGCCGCCGCCGGCGGACATCTCCCCCCGATCGACGCCGAGGGGCGTTCGGGTGTCGAGGAGGGCCGCGAGAGGGGGGCGGACCGGGGCGCCACCCGCCGGGAGGCTCAGCGCAAGGCCAACGCGGTGTCCGCGGCCGACGATGCGCTGGCCCGCCGGGCCGGGGTCACCACGCCCATCAGCGACGTGGCCGTCCGTCAGCGGGTCAAGGTGGCCGGACGGGTCAAGTCGGTGCGGGTGCAGCCGCGGGCGGGCACCTCGAACCTCGAATGCGTGTTGAGCGACGGGACGGGCGGCCTGCTCCTCGTCTTCCAGGGGCGCCCGAGGATCGCCGGGATCGAGCCGGGGGCCCGCCTGGTGGCCGAGGGGATGGTCGGGGCATGGGGCCGGCGGCCGGCGATGTTGAACCCGTCGTTCGAGTTGGTGGCCGGCGCCGACGGCGCGGCGGACGATTGACCCTCTACGGCCAAGCTTGCCCCAGCACTGCGCCGTCGCCTAACGTCCCCCCCGGCCCATTGTCGGGTGCCTTACCAGTACGCGCCTCCGACCAGGGAATCATCATCGACCACCGGAGTGGGCTTTTGACACGTGCCGTGCCGCATGGCGGGACGCCGGGTCATTCCCGCCCCGGCACAAGACGGACCGAAACAGAAAGGGCACTCCAGGAATGATCAACCTCCTCGCTGCGGGCAACGGTGGGTACCAGGCCTTCCACCTTGGTGGACACGACAAGATCTGGCTCTACCTGTGCCTGGCAGCCGGTGTCGTCGGCATCGCGGCCGGCCTGCTGCTGGCCCGCAACGTCCTGGCGGCCGATACCGGCACGCCCAAAATGCGGGAGATCGCCCTGGCGGTCCAAGAAGGGGCCGAGGCCTTCTTGAAGCGCCAGTTCCGCACCATCGGCCTCATCGTGATCCCGCTGGCCATTCTCATCTTCTTCACCGCCACCAAGGTGGTGAAGCCCGACGGGGGCATCGCCCTGAGTTTCGCCCAGGACGGCCTCTACCGCGTCATCTGCTTCCTCTTCGGGGCCGCCTTCTCCGGGTTGACCGGCTTCATCGGCATGAGCATCGCCGTGCGGGGCAACGTCCGCACGGCCGCCTCGGCTGCGAAGGGCGGCGGCATGGCCGGCGCCCTTCGGGTGGCCTTCCGCACCGGGGCGGTGACCGGCATGCTCTGCGTCGGCCTGGGCCTGCTCGGCGCCACCGCCATCGTGCTGATCTTCCAGAACTCGGCGACCGCCGTCCTCATCGGCTTCGCCTTCGGCGCCTCGCTGCTGGCTCTCTTCATGAGGGTCGGCGGCGGCATCTTCACCAAGGCGGCCGACGTGGGCGCCGACCTGGTGGGCAAGGTCGAAGCGGGTATCCCCGAGGACGACCCCCGCAACGCGGCCACCATTGCCGACAACGTGGGCGACAACGTGGGCGACTGCGCCGGCATGGCGGCCGACCTCTTCGAGTCCTACGAGATCACCATCATCGCCGCTCTGATCCTGGGCTACTCGGCCTTCCAGACCATCGGCCACAACCCCACCCCCGCTGTGCTGTTCCCCCTCATCGTCCCGGCCATCGGGATCTTCGCCTCGGTCATCGGCGTCGTCGTCGTCAAGGCCCGGGTCAAGGACAAGAACGCCCTGGCCCCCATCAACCGGGGCTTCTGGTTGGCCGCCCTCCTGACCGTGATCGGCGCCTTCTTGGTGGCGCAGTACTACGTGCACGACCTGAAGGTGTTCTACGCCGTGCTGACCGGCGTGGTGCTCTCCCTCGTGGCCAGCCAGATCACCGAGCAGTTCACCTCCACCGAACGCGGCCCGGTCAAGGAGATCGCCGCCTCGACCCGCACCGGCCCGGCCACCGCCGTCCTCTCGGGGATCTCCATCGGGCTGGAGTCCTCGGTGTGGGCCATCATCGCCATCGCCATCGCCATCGGCGTGGCCATCGGGCTGGGTGACGGCAACATCGAGCTGACCTTCTACCTGGTCGCCCTCATCGGCATCGGCCTGCTGGCCACGGCCGGCATGGTGGTCTCCGAGGACAGCTTCGGCCCGGTGTCGGACAACGCAGCCGGCATCGCCGAAATGTCCGGTGAGTTCACCGGTGAAGCCGAGCGGATCATGGTCAGCCTCGACGCCGTGGGCAACACCACCAAGGCCATCACCAAGGGGGTGGCCATCGGTTCGGCCGTCATCGCCTCGGTCGCCCTCTTCGCCTCGTTCATCGAGACCATCGGCGACCAGATACCGAGCCTGCACGCCACCGGGGAGAAGCTCTTCTCCGTCATACAGATCAACGTGGCCAACCCGACCACCTTCATCGGGCTGCTCATCGGCGGCTCCATCGCCTTCCTCTTCTCCTCGCTGGCCATCCGGGCCGTCGGCCGCTCGGCCGGCACGGTCGTGCTCGAGGTGCGACGGCAGTTCCGCGAGCACCCCGGGATCATGGACTACACGGAGAAGCCGGAGTACGGGCGGGTCATCTCCATCTGCACCGCCGCTGCCCAGCGTGAGCTGGCCACGCCGGCACTGCTGGCCATCCTGGCCCCGGTCATCGTCGGCTTCGGCATCAACTACCTGGCCCTCGGCGCGTTCTTGGCCGGG
>Ga0182030_10005568_pt1 | contig 26681 bp, 26 predicted proteins | sample 812S3MmetaG_FD_121299 | JGI IMG/M metagenome (GOLD analysis project Ga0182030, IMG submission 121299) | Permafrost microbial communities from Stordalen Mire, Sweden - 812S3M metaG (Illumina Assembly) | ecosystem: Environmental > Terrestrial > Soil > Wetlands > Permafrost | place: Sweden...
ACGTAAGACCAGTCTCTGGCAGCTTCTGTGAAGCAGGAACCCACCGTGTCAGCACTAGGGAAACTTATTGCTTAGTCGGAATCCCATTCCTTCAGGGAGGGGAGGAGGTCAATTTGGCGATTTCACTACCGAATCCAATTCGGGGCTGATTTATGCGATAAACTTCTTTTCCGGTTGAAGTCTTCCAAACGCCAATCGTTGCATTGTCGCTGGCTGATATTTCCAGCGCGATCTCCAGTGGCCAGGAAGTGACCTGTTGGACTCAATGCCATTGTTTGAATGCCGGAAGAGTTCTTAAGTTTGAACAACAGGCGTCCTTCGCTTGTTGATATGTCCCAGAATTTTATATCACCATCTCCCCCGGCGCTGATGCAGCGGCGACAACTATCGAAGGTCAGATTAGTGACACTTGATCTATGAGCTGCAATCGAGCCGCAATATTCGCCTGTCTGCACATTCCACAGGCGAATAATTCCACAAGTGTTTCCAGCGGCAATCAAGTTAGAATCAGCGCTGAAGGCAAGTGCAGATATGCTCACTGAGTTATCTATTGAGATGGCCGTTGTTCGAGGACCTTTTAAATACCCGCAACTAATTATTGTCGGCTGCATCATCTGGTAGCGTGCATAGTGGTAAACGCTGATACAAAATGCTAGCAATATCAGCAATAATAAAGGAGCAATACGCTTCTCCAAAATAAGTTCGATTTCTGTGCCCATATCTTAGATGCCTCCTAACGATTATTTTGGTTCGCAATTGTAGCGAAGAGTTGTGTCGATTGCGCGAAATTTCATTGTTTGAAGTGCAACGAACGTAGTAATAAAGACTTTAAGGGAAACCTGGGAACAAAATTTTGAGCTAAAATGCAGAAGCGGGTAGTGACGTTCTCGCCGGTGAATAGTTCGTTTTTCGCACTAAAGCGATTACTCGTCTTAACAAAGCTATGAACAACAATTTTACGCAGAGCAGACCTAGCTCGAACAATTTTAAAGCAGCGATTCCGTCGAATTCGATCTTATGGATTGTACAAAATCTGTCCAAGTTTGATTTGGACTGGCGCAATCGGGTGCACGTAAGCGAAGATGACCTCGCCAACTTCGATCTAATTCCTGCTGGCAGCGGAATTGTGTTGACGCCGAATCACGCGGACGAGATGGACCCGCGTATTTGTTTTGAAATTTCGCGTCGTGCTCAGCGGCGCTTTGTTTTTATGTGCAATCGTGAGGCGTTTTCAGAAATAGGCGGTACCGCCGGATGGCTTCTGCAGCGCATCGGGGCGTTCTCTGTGGAACGCGGCGGGCATGATGTCGCGGCGAAGCAATTTGCGACTGAGGTGGTCTTGAATGGTCGCGACACTCTGGTGATTTTTCCAGAAGGCGAAATATTCTATTTGAATGATTCGATTCAGCCGTTTCACAGTGGTGCTTTTGAAATCGGCATTCAGGCAATAATCGAGCGCCGCAAGCAGTCTCCGCAATGGACGACGTTTCTTTTACCGATGTCGATCAAGTATAAATATCGCGATCCTGTGCATGAAATTCTCGATGAGAAGATCAGCAGAATGGAACAGTTTCTTTCTAAGGGAATGACCGGATTCACTTTGCAATCACGTGCCGATGGAGTCCTGGCTGAGCTTATTCGCGAGAAGGAAATGCAGCTTAATCTAACGCCGGATGAAAAGGAATATGCCAAACTTGCGCTTAGACTCGCAGACGTTCGACACGCGATTCTGCGTGCCGTGGGAGAGAAGCATAAGAACTCTTACAGAGAGCAAGCTCGCACAATCGATCAATCGTTCCAATTGGCGGCTGAACTGCATAAGCGTATGGCTCAAACACAAAATAGTGAGCATAAGGCCGACTACATTATCGATTTGGCAAAGCTGAAGGAAGTGGAGCATCTCGTTAGCCTTAATCCCGGTTATGCCGATGCAGATCCGCATCCCGAGAGGCTCGCTGAACTCGTAATTAAATTGGAGCGGGAACTCTTCGGTATCAAGCGTCCTAAACAAATGGCGAAACGTGATGTGTTTATTCGTATCGGCAAACCAATAGATTTAGGCGCTGAAGTGCAGGAGTATTTGGAGGCACCGCATGTGGTGCGTCATCGCCTGGCGGAGTCACTTCGGGGGCAGATTCAAGGTTTTATTGATCAGAGTCATTGACACTCTTCGGGATTAGCCTTAAGAGAAGTCTGTTGGCTTCCGCTTATTCGCTGCTAGGGCGAAGCAGGCGGGACGCCCGCGCGCCCGGGGCTAGGCTTCCGGCTGCTCCGGCCCACTGGAAGCCGGCCCATTGGAAGCCGAGCCACTCGAAGCCGATCCACCATAAGCTAAATAAATCTTCTCCAGCAATATCTCTGCCGATTCGCCCTTATTCTCTGGCGCGAGTTTCGAGCGGAAATAATCAGCTAGTTGCCGCGCCAGTACCGAGCGGCTTGAAACATCCATGGCGTGCCGTCTGCGCAGAAAACTAGCCAGCAAATGATACTCATCAGGCTTAATTTGCCCCGGATCGATGAATGACTCATCAGGCGCATGGGCAGTCAGGCGCAAGTTCCGCGCGGAAAGCTCCGGCTGTCGCTCGCGAATGACCAGTGTTCCACCAAGAAGGTCGCCGATGCGCCGTTCGTTTCGGTCGAAAACCATAAACACTACGCCAATCATGGCGATCATATCAACAAAGCGAAGCAAGTTGCGAATGAGCACAGAAGGCCAATTGGCAGGCTGCCCGTTTGCCTCAATAACTCTGATCTGCGCAATGCGCTTGCCGGGAGTCTGCCCTTTCCAGACCTTTTCGAAAACCATGAAATAGCCAAACTGCATAGCAAATACGATAAAAATCGCTATGCCAGCCATGTAGGTGTAGATGGTTCCCTTCATTTCGGGTGACAGGCTTGACTGCGCAATGATAGTGGCGCCGATTATTGCCACGATTACTATAAGCAACAAAACCAGATAAATGAGCGCCATGTCTATGAAAGCAGCCCAGATCCGGCTGCCTAAGCCTGCCAACTCGAGGTGTAAGTCGACGTTTTCCGGGGTAGAAATTGAATAGTCGGGTCGATTCATCGCGTTTTATTGGCAACCTGGATTTATGAACGTCGAAAGATGGGTAGCAGCTAGACAAGTTTACTGGCAAAAGCTGGAAGATCTACTAAAGCAGATCGATAAAAAGGGCTTATCAAGTCTGTCACGAGAAGATTTGCAGTCTTTGGGTCGATTATATCGGTCGGCGGCCTCAGACCTTTCAAGAGCACGCGTAATGCGTTTGGGCACCGATATCATTGGCTATCTGAACAATCTGGTGGTCAAAGGGCATAACCAAGTCTATCAAAGTCCGCAGAATCGCTGGCAAGATCTTTGGCACTTTCTCTGGTTTACCTTTCCGGCGGTTTTTAGAAACAATATTTTTTACGTTCTGGTGTCGTTTTTGCTCTTTCTGGTACCTATGGTGGGCACCTGGGTGATGATTGTGCAAAATCCGCGCACCGCGCACCTGGAGATTCTGCCCGGGCACCCAATCGTTCCAGACGAGCTGTGGATGTTTGTTGAGAAGCATCAGCTCTGGACTGACTCTGTCGAGGGGCAGAGCCCCGCGGCTTCGAGTTTCATTGCCACCAACAATATAAAAGTAACAATGTTCGCCTTCATATCCGGCATTTTAGCGGGGCTTGGCACGATTTTTCTCCTGGTAACCAACGGCATGAACATTGGTGGCGCTTTTGCTGCATGCCAGTTGTTTGGCATGGCGCACAGGTTGGTCGCTTTCGTGGCGCCGCATGGCGTGTTTGAATTGAGCGCGATTTTTATCGGAGGCGGCGCCGGTTTGATGCTTGCTAAAGGCTTGCTCTTCCCCGGCGAATACAAGCGCAGCGATTCCGTCAGGATAATGGCAAAAGAAAGCGCGCAACTTTTTCTCGGTTGCATTCCGCTGCTTCTCATCGCTGGAACGATTGAAGGCTACGTCTCGCCGCGCACAGATTTACCGCAGGAATATAAGTACGCGGTGTCGCTTGCTACTTTTGTTTTGTTGATTCTTTATCTGGTGGTGCCGAGGCGAGAACTCGCGCCTGTGCCTCAGCCTGTGCGCAGCGACGAACCTGCGCAGAAATAAGTCTTTAAAACTTGCGGGTCTGCACCGTAGGATGGCCCCCGACACATAACTGCTGGTACTAACAACGTTCTTGTGAATCGCCCCGTCCGCCGATGCACACAGCGGCTTCGCCGCACTGTGCAAGACATACAATGATGTACCGATTAGTCATCATTCGGAAAATCCCCATCATGATGACCCTAATTGGAACTAAACGCCATATTTCTTATCTCCCTCAATACTAAGTTGGAGACCGAACTATGAGTATGAAGAACATTAGTACAGTGCTGGCGGTCATGGGCATTGCCGCTTTAATGACAGGCTGTAGCGCTGAATCACAGCGAATTTCCCAAGAAAAGAGTGAAGTCAACGCTGAAAAGGTTGCTCAAAAAGCTTTAATCGACGACCGCACAAGTGAGTTGAAACGCAACATCGATCTGGGCATCAAACGCGCAGAAATTCAAATAGACGATGCGAAGCGCCAACCCGGAGCTGACCAAATGGCTCTCGACGCACAAAAAGACAATCTAAAGAAAAATGCTGAGACTGCAAAAGCAAGTCTCGATCAGCAAAACACAGAATGCAAAAAGACCGTAGATAGCAACGTCAAGACTCTCGAAGCGCAGCTAGACAACTCTGCCAAATCGGGCAAACTTCAATAACTTTTGCTCGCTAAAGCGCAGCACCACGGAGGGTTTTAAATGTTGTTTCCACAAAAACAAATGGATAGATATCAGGCTTCGCTTGAGCTCAAGGTTTTGCTTTTCGCTCTTGTCGTAGTTGCGCTCTGCGTTCTCATGGGCTTCATTTCAGTCGCCCAGGGTACTGGAGCCACAATCTATCATCACTCCGCTGCGTGGCAGCTTTCTACGTAATCGTAACCAACTTGTGAATGTTCGAAGGAGAACAAAATGAACTTCCTAATTAAGTTAGTGCTAACAGCTCTTGCCTTTGTGTACTTGCTGCCGATGATTCCGGGCATCAGCTTTCACGGCAATTTCTTCATGGCAATCGTAGTGTCCTTGATCTTCGGCATCATGCTCTGGGTCACCGATCTTGTTGCTCTGGCTTTGTCCGCAGTTGTTACGATCGGATCATTCGGGTTGGCTTTGCTTTGGCTAATTCCACTCTGGCTCTTGGGCTTCTGGCTCTTGCCGGCGGTGGCACTCATTGTGGTATCAGATTTGGTGCCGCATACAATGACGGTTCATGGTTGGATGGCTGCCATTCTCGGTGGGCTGGTCATGCTGTTAATTGGTACAGTCACTAGCGACATGTTCCGCAACAGGCAAGACGTCTAGTCTGCTTGATTAGACGCGAGGCATGGCGCGAATGAGGAGGACGAGGCGACTCGTCCTCTTTGCTGTTGTTTTTGAAAACCAAGCCATTCTCGTGAACAGTAGTAACGAGATCGAAATTGTAGATTACGATACATTCTTTGTGCCCGCACTGTCCGGCACTGTTTGTCCAGAACTTGGGCATCGAAATTATCAGCATCCCAAACGTTGCGCGCATGATTTTCACGCTTTGCTCGATAATTTCTCGGCCTGGGTGATCTATATTTCATTGATTTGTGTCAGCGAAGATCCTCGGCTTTGGGAACTTTTATCTGGTGGCGATGACTGTTTGCTTTTCCGCCAGAAAGACTTCGCTGAGCCGCTAAATTCGCAGGCTTTCTATGTTCTGGAAAATCATGCGAATGAAACGATACGACTGTATGCGACATTCTTGCGTGGTTTGCTTGAACTTGATCTGATCCAAGTTCCTTTTCTGGGTGCTCAGGTGGTGAATGTAGAATGCTTGCCTTCGGTGTCACTACCGGCGGTGCCTTTGGCCGGCGCTGCAAAATTGGGATCTGGCTTATCACTAGACAAGATAAACACTGCTAATTCTCGAGGGGCGGCTATAAAGGGTCCATTTATCGCCATTAGCCTCTTTTTTCTTTGTTTGGTTATGGTGCCCATTATTGCTGCACTAACGGCAATGAGTATACGCGATGAAAATCTACTACTCTTCGTTCCATTCGGATTGATGCTGTTTCTCGTGAATCCAGCATCGACAAATTCCAAACATAACCGTCGCAAATGTCATCGCAGTAATTTTTCCAGGCTTTGCTTGTCGGATTCTGCTTCTTTTCTGACATTGCCGCTTCCCACATCGTCTTATACTCTGAGAGCGCGTAATGTGCACAAACGATTAAATTCTCCACTTTGCACTGCGCAAGGTCACAAGCTTGAGTCATAACTATCACATCAGCCGCAACACCCTCTGCGAGCTGCTTAAGTGTATTTGATCCCACTTCGCCATCCAGAGCTCCAGACCACTCCAGAACTGGACAATTCATAACAAGATCACCTTGTGTGATCTTGGTTTCAGCCGATACCAACTGGTACCAGCTATTGGTCATCACCGTCGTTCCTTAAAAATCTATCGTCCAAAAGAATTCTTGGTTTTATTTTGCGCAACTGCTGTGGAGAGAGTGACATCTCTTTGGAGAAAAGTACATGTCGATTATGTTTAACAGCGATTCCACCAGCGCGTTCTGACTCTTCACAGATGTTCGGCAACTGCAGAACCTGCCTTGCCATCTCTTCTGTAGTTCCTATAGATCGAGGTCTCTGGAAGGTAATTGTATCAATGCCTACGAGCATTTTAGAATCAGTCGTAGAACGGTCTTTGACGATATATGATTTCCCAAAATCCTTATTCATTATTTCGACTCGATCGGTTGTAAGCAATTTATTGTCAACCGAAAAAACAGATGAAGGCTTGATACCTTTTGTGACGGCAGTATCAGAATAAGATGGTTTCTGAGCACGTTGCCAATTTCTTTGAGGTGCGTAAACCATTATTATTTCCTCTTCCAGATCTGCTGTTGTACATGGTCGGTAGTTAAGTCGGAAAATGCTCGGACAATACTGTCATGGGCATTATCAAACCAAGATTGCATCGCAGCTAAGTTGCTATCTGGTCTTATTCCACGTGCCGCTAAATTTAGTTGAAGTAGTTTGCTTTGATCTTCTGTTTTTATTGCAGTCTGAAGCTGGGCGTAAAGCCGACCGCTATCATTTGGCAAAGAGAACGTGAGCATATTCTGTGAATTTGTAGCAGAGTTCGAACTGGGATCTATCGAGCCAGTGCAATATGAATTGACTTACGTTAACCACATTCCGCAGGGCGACTGTTGGGAGTCTCCCTTTGACTTGAGCGGTTTGTTCGTTGCGTTTAACAACGTAGCCACAAAAGGCGAATTTTTAAGCGACATAGAAGGAGTTGATTGGACCACAACTCACATGCATTGTGAACTGTTTGATGACACTATCATATTTAGGATACTTCGCGTCATCGTTTTTCTTTCGCCAATTGTGCAAAAAACGATCTCGTTGCACCTGAATTAGCTCATTACTTTCCTTGTTCACGAACCAGATTCGAGGCATGGGAGGCACGTCCATGATCTCGATCTCCACCGCCTGGCTAACCTGGTTGGCTTCGAAAATAGAAGCAATCGGGGTTCGTTCCGCGCACGCCGAGTACTTGTCTTTGATACGTTCCCAATACAAACCTAGGTGCGGTGCAAGCAGCTTGTCGAGGGGTTTGAAGGTGATACCACACACCACTTCAATAACTGGCGGCTTTTCATAGTCCGGCAGCAGATGATATTTCTGTTCGTTTAATCCTTCTACCATGCTTCACCCTAAAAGCGCTTTGGGTCTAACCACTGTCGAATCAGCTTTCGAAAGCTACTGTTTTCTCGATATAGTTAAAATGACCCTTGGCTCACCATTAATTATACACAAAGGATGCTCGATTACACTGCCGATCTTGCAGTCAGTTCGCTTTGTCCGGTGCTTCATGTGCCAGTATATGTTTTGCGCGTTGTTTTGGCGTTGCCGTCTCTTCAATTCTCGCCCAACGATTGTTCCGCAACTGTTTCAGCTTCATTTGAATAACCAAAGTGAACGAAAAAACAGCCGAAGCTGTTTTTTCGTGTGTTAGTCAATTGGGAAATGCGTAATCCCATGGACGCAGAGCGATTTCGAAGTTACCCACTCTTTAGTGTCACTCTGCCTCTATCGGATCCCCCCTGGACCTTTCCTTGCGCACAACTCTTGGACTATGGACGTTCATCATACTTGTGATGTTTTTTGTGGAAATAAAAGCTTTGGTCGAGTTGTTCTGAAAAATCCGGAAGGTTCCTTGTTTGCACCACCTCCTTAGCTAGTGGTTATTTGATCTAATCTGAAATTCCCTACCACTGTCTTTTGCATTTTATTTTTAGTCTGTGTGCTTCCTCATGTGTCGTTAAAGTGAGTGTGTATTTTTTTTTTTTTGAGTCGAATTGATACCTAATTTTGATTGTGTTACTTTAGAACCACCTCCTCCTCATTTTGAAGGGATTACCAACCTACTGTCTGTGTCGAAAAAAAACTTTCTTGTGCATCACCTGAATCGCTTGATTCCTCTCCGCCCGAACTCGCCGGCTGTTCGACTTGAGCACTTCGTCGCTTGCCAAACAGGTTGCTAGTGATTTTGCCGAATAAATTGTTTGTGAGTTTCCTAAATAAACTGCTCGATTGCGGCTTGCTTACCTCTTTGTCGAACGGTGTGATATTTGCCTGTTTGTTGCAGGGTTTGCCGAACTGATTTCTTGCCGCTACGTTGAATGGGTTTCCTGTTTGTTTTCCGAATAAATTACTTGCATGTACGTTGAATGGGTTACTTGTCTGTTTACCAAACAGATTGCTTGGATGCGTGTGAAACGGATTTGATGTTTGTCTTCCGAAGAGATTATTGTGCTGGTGAGCTCCTTTGGGTTCGCGCCCGATGGCTGCAGAGTGAAGCAAACTAGTTTCCTTTATTTTCTGGTGTTCCTCCGGTCTGTTCTGCGCATGCTGCGTGGTGTTTATGTTCAAGTTTGTAACCCTGCCTGGTTTTGTGTTTGTGTCGGTGCCGGTGCTTCTGCACCATTCTGCGTCTAAATCCTCTCATGATATGCGCTTCTTACCTCCTTCACTAACCGAGTCCTTCGTCTGGATACTTCAGCCTGGGGCTGCGTTGCGTAATCCTGTGGCTGCTTAGCGTAAGCCTTGTGCCGCTTTGCACAAACCTTTCTGATTTTGAATAATGTCCGGATCGAATAAGCGTGATTTAGAATTCTCCCAGCAGAGGTGTTTGTTCCTTTGCTGAAGTTCTACTTGCCTCTGCTGGTTGAATTCCGTTTGCGCTCCCTTTCGTCTCTGATAAATCTATTCAGTATTTTAGAACTCACCCGGCAGTGCTCTTTCCACCACTACCTCATTTCGTTTTGCCCCACCGGGGAGTTTCTAAAATTTCGTCATTTCGTCTCTCTATCTAAAACCTGTATTGGGATGCTCCCCCGGGAGCGAGGGCGTCCCGCCCGCTTTTCTATGTCCCTTTCTAATTACTTGCTTTCTCTGTACAGATCAACTTGTTTGTTTTAGAATTCACCCGGCGGCGGCTCTTACCACCTCTACCACTTTTATGTTGCCACCGCCGGATGTTTTCCGTTGCGCTCCCTTTCGTCTCTGCTAAACCTTGTTGTACTAGTTTTAGAATTCACCCGGTGGTGGCGCTTACCACCTCTACCACATTACGTTGCCACCACCGGATGCTTTCTGTTTGCGCTCCCTTTCGTCTCTGATAAATCTTGTCTTGATAATTTGTTTGTAGCTCTTTGGGAATTCACCCGGCAGAGGAGTTCTCTATCACCACCACCACCACCACCATTGTTTCTCGTTGCCTCTGCCGGTAGAATTCTTTGCGCTCCCTTCTGTTTAAACCTTATCTTTCCTGCGAACATTGCGTCTTGATTGCTAAGTATGCTGCTAACAGTCCTCGATTCTCATTGGCTTGTTTCAATACTCCAGCTGCGCTCATTTCGCTTTCCTTGTTTGTTTCGTTGCTCTCAATACTCTTATACTAGTACTCAAAAGTAGGGACTGTGTGAGCAATTCGTGTGCTTTTCGTGAGTGCTTCAGCACGCCGGCGAATGTTGTCTCTTGAGCTGTTTGTTCTGGATCGACTCGACTGCTTTGCAGGCAACATAAGCATTCTCATCGGCTGTAAGCGAGAGCAAAATGTCATCTGGGGTATCAACGTTTTCCGCAACACCGAATCTAACGCTAGCTTGATCGTCGTGCGACAGTTTTTCTAAAATTGCATAAGATACCACCGGGTTCAATGCGACATTGAGACGAACATCCCAGTGAGGGTCACCCGAAAGATCTTCCAGAATTGTGTCTGGTGTGTGTGGATTGGCAGCGACCTGGCGACGAATCATATGATCTGATGCGGTAGCTAATCTGGCGAGAACCTTGCCGGGGGTGTGTGGGTTGCTCGCAATAATGTAATATACGTCTGACATACTATGTTTCTCCTTACCTTATTTCTCAATGAAACCAATCAAACCGGGGTTTTAGTTGCTGCAGCAGCTGGGGGACCAGAGTTCGCTTACTGCTTTGAGTACCTGTTGTAGCTTGCCGACGTTGACTGGTTTCGACAGAAAGAAGTTCATCCGCGTATTCATTGCGCGCTTAATGTCTTCCGGGCTATCTGATACCGTAAGCAGTATCACTGGAATCTCTTCATCTTTTAAGAACATGTGCATTTCTTCCAGAAATTCGTGACCATCTTTGCGTGGCATATTCAGGTCGAGAATTATCAGGTCTGGGCGTTGTTTGTTCTCGTACTTACCGGACTGCTTGATGTACTTAATCGCCTCCTCTCCGTCATTGACCGACTCCAGGTGGACGTCCACATTGCAATCTGCCAGAGCTTCTTCAACTAGTCTTGCGTCTGCTTCATGGTCTTCCACAAGTAGCACTTTTAGTGAATTCGTCATATTACCTCCTTGGTAATTTCTATTGATGGGACTGATAACTTGGTTGCCAGTGGCAAGCTGAAACAGAACTTAGAGCCTTTGCCCGATTCGGATTCAACCCACATTCTTCCATTGTGTTGATCTACGATTGCTTTACATATGGCCAATCCCAAGCCACTTCCAGGATATTGCTGCGATGAGTGCAGCCTTTTGAACATTCCGAATATCTTTTCCTGGTATTGTTCTTCAATGCCGATCCCGTTGTCTTTCACTGCGAATATGTAGTCGCTGCCCTCCTGTTTGCAAGAAATGTGTATACGCGGTGCGCGCTCTAAGTCTTGAAACTTGAGTGCGTTACCTATTAGGTTCTGAAACAATTGTGTTATCTGAACTTTGTTGGTTGAAAGTCTCGGCAACTTATCGTGCGTGACCTTTGCTCCAGTGTCCTTAATTCTCTGTTGGAGATTGGCGCAAGCGTCTTTAAGTGCTTTCTCGATGTCTACGATTTCAAATCGCTTTGTGCTGTACGATACAGTTGCGTGTTCTAAAATTCCTTTGATCAAGCTCTCCATGCGGTTGGTGCCGTCAACAATGAAGTCCAAGAATTCTCTGCCCTTATCGTCGAGATTTGATTTGTAGCGGGTGTTTACCAGCGCTACATATCCCTGAATTACGCGTAGTGGCTCTTGCAAATCATGTGAGGCAACTCGGGCGAATTGTTGCAGCATCGCGTTCGATCGTCCCAATTCTGTCACCGCTCTTCGAAGTTTTTCTTCAGTAATCATATGTTTCTCAATTTCCTCCGAGAGTTTTCTGTTAGTTTGTTCCAGTTCTTTCGTTCGCGCGGCAACCATTTCCTCCAGCCCGGTTGCGTAGTTGCGAATTCGAGAGGTTGTTCTGCTCGTGAGCAAAATTAGCAAAAGCATGACACCAAACATGAAGGCGTGCGATGCTTCAAATTGGAAGATAGGCGGTGTGATGAAAAAATCAAAACAAAGCATGCTGATTATGCTTGCCCATAGTGCCGGTCCAAGGGTCGATCGGTATGCCAGCAGATATGTTGTGGCGAAGTAAAGCATAATCGCGTCGTCTTGACTGATCCAAGCACCGCCAAAAAAGCACACATAAGTAACAGTCGCAATTGCCGCAGTAGCGATCATATATTGCAGAGGCTGATCATTTAAGTGTCCGAGGGTCACAGTCCTGGCTAGCTTCAGCCTCTTGCTCATTTCTTGAGCGCTAAAGTTTGAGTGGTTTTTTGCGATGGTGTTCATCTGTGCGCTTCCTCTTCCAATGTTTCTACTTTAGTTTTTGAATGTGGGGAGTGCGTGGACGCGACGTGGAGAAAGCGTGAATAGCTTGTGGGGATCGCGTGAATTTTGCGTGGGGATTATGTGAGCAAGCCAAATGTGTCAGCCCGCAATAGCTTGACTGGCTTGGCATTTCGGATTGCTGGATATTTGCGATGCTGTTGAATTCTGTTTGCTATGAACCCAATCTGAATGTTGTCTTTAGAATTGCGAATGGAAAAGTGATTGTTTGCATGTTGCTGCGATAGAGTCTATTGAGAATTTCGCTATCGCATTTGTGCGCGGGCAGCCTTCATTCCGAGTCGCATTTTTTCTAGTTGCATTTGAAGCTGCTGTTTGAGGCTTTCGTTGCCTTTGACGCTTTGTGACAACGAAACTGCGTATTCCCTCAGTGCAATTGCTTCGTTCATTTGCAGCTGGTCGCCTGTAGAAACTAGATACAGCGTTTGGGCAAGAGGTTTTGCAATATTGATAATGTCGATCGACTCGCTTTCTGAAGTCGGTTTCGTTGTTTCAATTTCAAGAGCAAAACTTTCGAAGAGATTGGTACGCGAGCAACCAGCAGTCTCAATACCCGTGTTATAGTATTTTCTACTACGTCTATTTTTTCGGCGAAAGTCAGGGAAGCTGTTGAAGCTGGGGACATTTTCCAAGAGCGCTATAAAATGTCTGCAAGTGCATCTTCTGTTTTGCCCTGCGACCATTCGCTGTCAGCGCGCAGCGCAAAGCAGGCGGCTCTTTTGCTGGCATTTCGTCCCTCGTTTATTTGTTGGCGCGGCGCTTTCTGACAGCTTCGGCAAGCGTGTCGAGCACCGGTATGGTTTCGTCCCAACCGATGCAGGCATCTGTGACGCTTTGACCATAGACGAGGTCTTTGCCGTCGCCGAGATCTTGTCTGCCGGCGACCAGATGACTCTCAATCATGACGCCCATGATGCGTTGATCGCCGCCGCTGATTTGAGAGGCAACATCGGCGCATACGAGCGGTTGGTTCTTGGCGTTTTTGCTGCTGTTGGCATGACTCGCGTCAATCATCAAGCGTTGAGCCAATCCGGCATTGGCAAGCTCTTGCGCTGCGGCGTTGATACTTGCGGCGTCGTAATTCGTTTTCTTGCCACCACGCAGAATTACGTGGCAATCTTCGTTTCCTCTTGTGGAAACTATGGCTGAGATACCACCTTTGGTGACACCTAGAAAATGGTGCGGTTGTGACGCGGCTCTGATCGCGTCGATGGCGATTTTGATATTTCCGTCAGTGCCGTTTTTAAATCCAACCGGGCACGATAGTCCAGAGGCTAGCTCGCGATGTGTCTGTGACTCGGTCGTGCGTGCGCCGATGGCACCCCAGCTGACCAGATCGGAAATATACTGTGGTGTAATCGGATCTAAATACTCACAGCCTGCAGGAAGAGAAAGTTCATTTATATCAAGCAGCAGCTCGCGCGCGATGCGAAGCCCGTTGTTTATTTGAAAGCTTCCATCAAGATCGGGATCGTTGATCAACCCTTTCCATCCAACGGTTGTGCGTGGCTTCTCGAAGTAGACGCGCATCACAATCTCGAGGTCATCAGCAAGACGCTTGCGTTCTTTCACCAAGCGCGCTGCATATTCTTTGGCGGCCATCGGATCGTGAATCGAGCAAGGTCCGATTACAACCAGCAAGCGATCGTCTTCTGCGTGCAGAATGGCATGAATGGCTTGGCGCGCTAAATATGTAGTCACTGAGGAACTATATGTACTCGGGAATTCGCGAAGCATGTGAGAGGGCGGTGCTAGTTCTTTCAGTTCAAGAACTCTGAGGTCGTCAGTATTATGTTGTTGCATCACCGCTCCAGGTCGCCACTTCCTATACGGTAAACCTTTTTTCTTGCAAAAGTGCATGTTTACTGAATGTTGCTAACATTCAGCATTCCAACAACCAGTGTTGCTCGGAATTGTGGCACCTGCGCTTTTCCTAAAGTCAGCGCACACCGTTCCTTTTCGCAGCGTTAGCACTATCGAGCCGAATACTCACTAATACAGCTTTAATGTGCAGTAGAGATACAGTTTACGTTTGTAGTTGACCGGTCTAATACGCGCTCTGATGTTGCAATCAGAGGTTAATGACGTGAGAATTGGAATAATCGGCGATGGCTTCCAAAAGCGCTCGCTGCGGCTACTCGATAGACGTGTACTGAGCGCAATTGGAGGCAGCGACCTCTAGCGAGCAGGTTGGGGATGACCCGTAGCCGTCTCAGGTTCTGCACTGCTGTCTTTGACGAGATCTCCGAGGTTAACCAGCGTTTTCTGATCGGCAATAACAACCTTGATGTTGGGCGACAACTTCTGCACGTACTCATAGCGCACCAGCTGTGGATTCTCGCGCAGAGCTTGCCCACGTCTTCTCATGGCCTCAGCTTCACCTGTTGCAGCAATGATTTTTCTATTCTTCTCAGCTTCTTCCTTCAGCAAAACATATTTCATGCGTTCGGCATCTTGCAGCGCGACCTGCTTTTGCTCGATGGCCTGCGAGAATTGCTCCGAAAACGACACGTTACGCACAAGGAGTTCGTCAAGAATGATGTGATATTTTTTCATGCTCTGCTCGAGCTGTTCAGACATCACGCTGGCGATTTTTTGACGATTAACCGAATAAAGCTCAGTCACCGTATTCTTGGCTACAGAGTTACGCACCACAGTTTGCGCCTCCGGTCGAATAATCTTCTCGACATAGTCTGGACCAACCTGCTGGTGCACTTCCCACACAGAATCGGGATCTAAGTGGTAACGCACTGTCACATCCATTTTTACTGTTTGTCCATCAGAGCTCAGGGCGTAGATCGCATCATCACCCTTCTTGTCTCCTTCGTCGTGGACGGCGGACATTGTGTAAGTTTGTGTGCGCACATCATAGAGCGTTGGCGACTGTACGATCGGTATGATCATATGCGTGCCTTCGTCCATGGTGTGGTGCTCAACACCTTTGAACATGTTAAACACAGCCGCACGATGCCCTGCCGAAACCGTGACCATGCTGCCAAATGAAACTGACAACACCATGATCAAAATACCACCAGCGATAATCGCCGAACCCGTTTTAGCAATTGACAGTTGAGACATTTGAAACACCAAACCTTTTGACACACTTTTGATTGAACACGAATTGGGCATAAAACGCAGACCTGAACCATTCGCTGGAACAGTGCTTTGCAATAGCCAATTTGAAAGGAGTTATTGAAAATTGATTTCGATACTTATTCTCTTCGACAGCGTTTTTATCTTTTCCTTACGCTGTCAACCCGGGCAGCAATCAAGTTCCTATTAGTGTTCTCATCCTAGCACCAAACCTGGGCGCCGTAATAAGGTTTAATATTTTGATGCTTAATCTGCCTCGAAGTCGATTAATCCGGTTCGAAGTCAATGCGCCGGCCAAACAAGCTGGTCTGTCCGACTACGGGTAGCGTGATTGTAAAAGTCGTCCCCTTTCCAACTTCGCTGTGGAGAGTTATTTGACCATGGTGCGACTCCACGATTGCTTTGACAATCGCTAAACCGAGCCCCGCCCCTCCCGCCGCACGAGAGCGTGATTCATCCACGCGATAAAAGCGTTCAAAAATTTTCTTTTGCGATTCAAGCGGAATGCCTATGCCGGTGTCGGCAATCTTTAGAACGAGACTGCCGCCTGACAGAGTTAGCGACACAGTGACTCTGCCGCGGCTATTCGTATAGTTCAGCGCATTCTCGAGTAAATTAGCCAGAGTCCGATGCAGAGCATCGCGATCGCCGTTGACTTTAGTAGCGTAGATTGTGTCGGCGACCAGCTCAATGCCCTTATCTTCGAACAAGTCACCAAACTCTCCCAGAACCTCGCGCAACAACATGTCGAAACGCAGGGGCACCATTTTCAAGGTCAATGCTGTTTGTTCAGACTTCGTCAAGAGCAAAAGGTCGGCAACCAGTCTTTGCATTCGGTCAGCAGAACGGCTGATTACCTCAACTCTATCGCAAGCTTGTTTGTTGCCTTCTAGATCAGCCGCGAGATTGTCGCAGCTGGCGTGGATTACCGCAATCGGTGTTTTTAATTCATGTCCGGCGTCAGACATGAATTGCCTCAGCAAAGCAAACGTATCTTCAATCGGTTTGATTGCGCGGCTGGCAAAAAGATAACCGGCACCGGCAAGCCCAAGAAGAAGAAGCGGCATGGTGCCGGTTAGAGACTCGAGAAATTGCTGAATTGCATGCTCACGCAGTTCGGTATTCAACTGAATCTGCACGAAACCGCAGAGTTCACCATCGCTGTAGATCGGTTTTTCAAATGTGCGAAGATGCAGCGGACTATCAACTGCCAAAACCTCAGCGCCAGTTTTCAGCAATGATTCTGAACCCTTCGGCCCATATTGCACCACCATCTTCTTGTCAGTATCAAAGAGCGTCACCGTGGGTGATACCGTGATGTTTTCAGCGGAAATGCGCATTTGCTTTGGTGGATTGCGCAGCGCCAGCGAATCATCATCACCAATTTCTATCGAACGGGTGATTACGGCATATATTTCTTCCAACTGTTCATCGAGCGACTGCGTCAAGCCTTTGTGGAATATGTACGCCGACAAGACCGCGAGAATGATATAAACGGAAAGCGATAATATCAAAAATTTGCTTGTAAGATTCAGCCGCAGGCTCGTGAACATTAGTTGTCCTCAAGCCTGTAACCAAGCCCATGTACCGTTGTGATGAGCGAAGGCTCACCTGTGGTATCTAATTTCTTGCGTAGCGCTTTGATGTATGTGCGAATCGAATCGGGCGAAACCGAAGTATCAGATTCCCAGACGCGGTCAAGTAAGGCATCGGCGCTGAAAACGACATTGCGATTGCGCATGAGGAATTCAAGTAGTGCGAATTCTTTGGGCTCGAGCTTAATTTCATTGCCGCCCTTGCTGGTCCGGCGAGCAGAGGGGTCAAGCGCGATGTCTTTCAAATGCAGAATGTTTTCTGCTTGACCACCTGAAGATCGACGGATCAGGGCGCGGACCCGCGCTGAGAGTTCTTTCAGGTGAAAAGGCTTGCAAAGATAATCGTCGGCACCGGCGTCCAACCCGGCTTCTTTGTCATCGACCGTGCTGCGCGCCGTCAGCATTAGCACCGGTGACTTGCCGCCCTGCGCCCGATATTTCTTGCATATCTCAAGGCCGCTCATGCCAGGAAGTTGCCAGTCCAAGATAATGAGGTCGTATTTAGAAACGCGTAATTGATGGTGTGCCATCTCGCCATTGTCTATCGCCTCGACCATATGATGGTCGCGTAGCAACCAATCTCTAATTTGATTGGATAGATCCAATTCATCCTCTACTAGAAGTATTTTGCTCATATGTTTGGATAGCTTCCGTTTTGCCGACTTATATTTCATCACTATTCTACAAAAAATAGTGACAGAATGTTTGTCTGCAATTTAGTTGTTCCAAACGATCAGGAAGCAAGTACAATAGGTCTCCGATGCGACCCGCCGCATTGATGTCTCAGGTTTAAGAGATGAAAGCGACCGAAGCTTATTTCAAAACCTTTAAATTGACGTTGGCCGAGGAGTTTGATCACATGGTGAATCCTCGGCAGGCTTCGCATTCAAATCAAAAGAAGTGGTGCCCATATATCGTTTGTATGCAGGAGTCGAATGCAGAGCCTTAAGGTTGCGAATCCCCCAAAGAGAAAGCGACTGCCTCCCGGGCAGCGACTGCTTGCCTATCTGGCCAGTGGCATGGCCGTCGTTTGTTCGATGTGCATTTTTGTGCCGACTGGTATCAACGACCCCGAGCACGTCAAAGCTTCTGCCTTGAAAGCGCCGCAATTGACCACGCCTTTTGAAATGAGCCAGACTCTAGCTGAACTTGAAGATCGCATGAAGTTGATGTCAAAGAAGCCTAAGCTGCATCTCGGCGCTTTTGCGATTGAACCGAGTTCCGGACGTTATGTAAGCGTCGATGGCGAAGAAACTTTCGCTGCAGCTTCTATGATTAAAGTCCCGGTGCTGGTAAAACTGCTTCAGGCGGTTGACGCCGGCCAGGTCTCGATGGATGAAAAGCTCGTTTTGCGCAGCGATTTGATTGGCGGTGGTAGCGGTTTCTTGCAATGGCGCCCCGTAAATTCCCAGGTCTCTCTGAAAGAGGCTATGGAAACGATGATCATTTTTTCTGACAACACTGCCACTAATTTGATTATCGATCGACTTGGCGGTAAAGATGTCTGCAATCGCGATTTTGCTTTTTGGGGCTTGAAGAGAACTTATATAAGCAACTGGTTGCCTGACCTCGAGGGAACCAATAAAACGAGTCCATTCGATCTTGTGCAAATTCTTGGACGTATTGATAAAGGCGAATTGCTGTCGCCTGAGAGCCGGCAGCGCATGTTGGCTATCATGGAAAAGACACGTATCAAAACATTATTGCCTGTCGCTCTTCCACCAGGCGCAAAAATTGCGCATAAAACTGGTGACATCGGTTCGCTTGTCGGTGATTGCGGCATCATCACTACGCCGGATGGAAGGCGCATCATAGCCTGTGTGCAGGTCGCTCGCCCTCATAATGACCGCCGTGCAAATGAGTTGATTCGTCAGGTCTCTCGCGTTATGTATTCCGGCATGGTGGCAGAATCGAGCGGCGCGCTGGCACAGCGAAAGAATTCCGTTACTCAATAACCCCCCGGGAGCGCTCAGTAGAATCGCGAAGGCAATTCGCCCCGGGACGCCCGCGCTCTTCCGGGGGTCAATCAGTATTGATTGGTTCCAGTCTTAGAAAGCGATAAAGATGGCTCGGTTTGCCACCATTCTGCTTCAAAGAAGTTCGGTCTGGACGCTTGTGGACGATGTTCTCCTTCAATAGCGGAGTGCCCTTGCCGGCCATATAGGCTGCCACCACGGAGAATGCTACTCCGTGTCCGAAGTCTTTCGATACCAATTGAGAAACGTCAATCAAGCGCGACTTTGCGCTAAAATCCTGGTCAAGTTTCGGATCATCAGCCAACCATTTTTTTACATCAGGTGATTCGGTGTAATCGTTCCCGCCGAGAAGATCGCTAGTGTCTGAAAGTATTTGCTCGATATAAACGCTGGAGAAAACCTGGTTGCGCTGCGCCATAGTAAACTTGGGCGGATCGATGGGACGCCCCAGTCGAGGCTTCTCATGAACGAAATGCGAGAGTATCATCGCCTTATCACGGTCGGAAACGAAAATGAATGCTTTATCTGCTACAGCCTGGTCTAATAGCTTCTTTTCTCCTTCCATCAACAGGAAGTCGATGTCACCAGAGCAGAGAAAGACGTCTTCGAAAATCGGTTTGTCTTTTATTGTGCAATTCTTGCTCAAGTAACCCATGATGAGACGGACTCCCATGCTGTGCGCTACAATGTCAAGCTTCGCTTGCGGATTTTTTTCTGCAAGAACGCGATCCATAAAAGTATCAAATGCCGGAGCGCTCCATTCAATGTTAGCCTCGTCGGTACCATATTCGGTGCGGCCACCGATGGATGGCCAACTGAATAATACGCGCAACAGTTTCTTTTGCGGTGTATTCTCGTATTGCTGGTAGTCCTTAAACACCAGGCAGGCATCTTCTGTGGCTTCGATAAAGGGCTTGTCGTAGCCGTGTATGTAAATACAAATGGTGCCAGTCCACTCATGAATATGTTTGAAGAAATCTTCTTCATCGGTTCTACTAACGAAAGTGAACTTAGATTCGCGCCATTGATCTGCATTCTGGCGCATCAACTTCTTGTATTGCTTGCCATTGCTGGCGGTGCTGGGGCTTCTCAGTTCCGCAGGTTCGAGCAGCCCCGCTGTGCCGAATTCCAGAGTTCCGCTACCGTTATCGAGATGTCGCTCACCTCTATAGTTAGGTGACATGTCGCTGCCCTCGTTGAAACGAGTTGTGGCGAAATAGAGCTGCATCGTGTGTCGTTCAGAAAGCGTTTTCTGATTACCCTGACTGCTCTGACTTTTCTGACTATCTTGGTTTTCCTGATTGCTCTGACTTTTCTGATTGTCTTGATTTGCCTGACTGCTCTGGCTCTTCTGTTTGTCTTGATCGCTCGGGATGGCGCTGTCCGGATTTGCCTGATTCTTCGGGCTTTCCTGATTGCTCTGCCCGGAATTCCCCTGTATCTGGTCAGCTTTTGCCAAAGCTGGCAACGTGCCAGCACATACCAATGACACCAAAGCCATCGACAAAATCAAAGCCGTTAAAGAACGAAATGAATTGCAAATTCGTCTTCGGCTTCTGATAAAACGCTCCGACGAACGCGCCCCGCTGGAACAGCTTGCAATAACCGTTGAGCAGAACGTGTTAATGTGGTCGCGATCTTTATCAGAAAACATGGTGAAGCCTATTTCCTTCTAAAGCATATGCCACAACCACATATACTCGCAACCTGATTCTTTCGGATGATAAGGCTAAAACGGATCAAGTCTGATATATCGATAAAGCACGCGAGGCTTGCCGCCGCATTGCACCAAGTACTCTTTGTCCGGGCGCTTATGCACCGCCCGTCCTCGTAGCTGCGGGAAATCCAGGTAGCCTGCCATAATCGACGAAACGACCGACCAGGGCATTCCGTGCCCCATCGTATGAATTGAAATATCAGTTACATCGATAAGGCGGCAGCGCTCGCCGAACTCCTGGTCAAGATTGGGATTCTGCGCCAGCCAGCTCAGCACATCAGGCGTATCGGTACAGGTTGGACCGAACCAGAACTCAGCAGCCTCCAGACCCAGCTGCACCCAGAAATCGCCAGCATTTGGTTTGGTATTTGGTGTTGGATTGTCACTCGGCGGTGGCGGCCCCGGCGGATCGATCGGACGCCCCAGACGTGGCTCTCCATGCATGTATTGCGACATAATCAAAGGTCGATCTTTATCCGAAACGGTGATGTATATCATCTTGTTCACCGCCGCTTCTAATTTGGCTTTAGCTGCTTCTACCGTGTGAAAATCCACGTCAGCAGAGCAAAGAAATAGATTGTTTATGAATGGTGTTTTGCTGTCGACATGCTCGTTCAAATAAGAAACGATGAGTCGATTTCCCATGCTGTGACCGATAATCTCAAGCGTGGCATCAGGATTCTTTTCCTGCACCACTCGATCCATGAAGTGATTAAAAGCCTGCTTGCTCCATTCGATATTTGCTTCGTCGACCGAGTATTTACTGCGGCCACCTGCTGATGGCCAGCTAAACAAAATCGGTACTAGCTGATGCTTGTCGTCATTGAATTGAAGATAGTCAGCAAAAAGCATCGAAGCATCTTGCAACGCTTCGAGAAAAGGTTTGTCATATCCGTGAACATAGATGCAAACTTTGCCTGTGCAATTGTGGACCTTTTGCATAAGGTCGTCTTCGTCAAAGCAACCCATGAAATTGACTTTGGCAGAGCGCCACAAATCAGTGTCAAGTTTGAGCAAGTCGCGATATTGCGGCCCCGTTTTTGATACATTGGGACCGGTCATATTACTTGGGGTGCGCAGCGCTGCCGTACCATATTCGAGCGAGCCTGAACCAAGATCGAAATGCCTGGCGCCGCTATAGTCGGGGCTGCTGTGGCTGCCGTCGTTCAAACGTGACGTGGCGAAATAAACTTGCAGGCCCTTCGGGATGCTGCTGCGAATTCGTGTCGGCGCCTTATCGGAAGCCGCCGAATTAACCGGCAGACCGAATATTGGGCTGAGAAAATAAAGCAGGAAAATGATCGAAATGCATGGTGTCAAAACACCATGCATCCTGGCGAATCGCCCGGCAATAATTTTCGACCACATTTGGAAGCCTGCTGATTATTCTTCGCGATGAAGTAACATTGGAGCAACTTGTTGTTGAGCAGGAGCTGCGCCGCCTACTCTTTTCACTTGCCCAAGAACTCTTTGACCATTGCGAACAATTTGTTGAGCGTCAGCAAGAGTGCGGCCCATGTTGTTCAGATCTGAATCGATGCGTGTAAGAACTTGCTCGGCGTAGTGATCTGCGCCATCGCGAACTCTCGTCGCATCTTCTTCGGCTTCAGTGCGCAATTTATCGGCTTCAGCAAGCGCTTCGCGGCGCATCTGCTCGACTTCTTGCACAACTTGTTTGCGAATACGATCTACTTCAGCTTGAACTGCTTTGAGCAGCTCAGACTCTTGCACCATATTTTCAGCTTGTCGGCGTGCAGTCGAGATGACTTGTTCGGCGCGTCTTTGCGATTCGCCGATGATGTCATCTCGTTGCTGCAAAACTTCGGTAGCTTCACGAAGCTCTTCCGGGAGTCTTGCTCTTGCCTTATCGAGCACTTCGAGGAATTGGTCAGCGTTGATAAGTTTGAACTTCCAAACGCCGGACGCATCCTCTATAAGATGCTCGAGCAAGTCGAGATGCTTGTAGATTGATGTTTGCTTGTATGCAGCTGTATTCGGACTCAATGCGACTGTCGTTGTCATTATTCAGCGCCCCTGCTGAAATTGAAGTTATTCTTCAAGTAGGAATCGACCGTGGGTGGCAGAAATTGTGAAATGTCTCCACCTAAGCGTGCAATCTCCCTTACGGTAGAAGAGCTTATAAAAGAATACTCGGGTTTTGTCATGAGAAAAATAGTTTCTAGTTCAGGAAGTAGCTGCTTATTTGTTTGCGCCATTCCCAATTCCGCCTCGTAGTCTGAAATAGCTCGTAGTCCCCGGATGATAACTGAAATCTTCTTATTTTTTGCGAAGTCTACAGTTAGCCCCTGGAATATATCTACTTTCACGCCTGGTAGGTCTTCCACAACTTTCGATATAAGCTCGGCGCGTACATCGATTGTTAGTAGAGGAGATTTGCCTGGATTTGCCACCACCGCCATTATGACTTCATCGAAGAGTTTGCTTGCTCTGCGGATAATGTCTAGATGTCCAAGTGTCATCGGATCAAAAGACCCTGGGTATACGGCTCGGATCATACGCTCCATTCCCCAAAACCTCTAACTGTAGGCGATGTTACCTTGAACTCCTTAATTAGCCAAGGCAAGGTCTCTTGACCTTGTCAACCGAAATAATAACACAGCATTTTGATCTCTAGCCCCCTTTGCAACCCTAGGTTTCTTTAATGCGATAACTACGAAAAAAACATTGCACAGCCAGAGAACTGCTCCAATGCTTCATTTCGCTTGTCGGTGTTTTTAGTCAGCGAAGAACTCTTGGTGGAAATACGGGCTTAGAAACTGGGGTCTTCGAATTTTGAGGCGGATATCCAAGCAGGCGTGGTGAAATATCTGCGGTATGTGCGTTTTGCGCTGAGGATGAGCAAAAGTTTAAGCCTGCCCGGGGCGAAATAACTTCACGAATTTCATACGTGATATGCGCTGTGTATCTCCTTGTGGGCGGGAACAACATTCCTTCAGGGAGAGCGGAACAGGCTTCCTTAAATGGAGCGAATTGTGCTGCTAGGGACGCCTCGAGGGCGTCCGTCAATTGAGTTCCCGTCTTCGAAACGTACGAGCAGGGCTCGTGGCTACCATTTGAGCGAAGCATTACTGAGTGCCCTGAGGCGCGGCGCGACCATCTGAGCGAAGCATTACTGCGTCGTCTGAGGTAGGGCGCGGCGCCATGCGCCACCCGGTCTACAGGCCACTCCGTATTTAACGTGAGAAAGGCATTGAAGCCGTTCGCTTCAATGCCTTTTCTTTAGCCAAACCGTCTAGTTATGGGGCTTGCGCCTTAGACCGCTTCGTAATACTCGGAAGTATCCGGATTGGTAGATTTGATTACATCTCTGGCCTTGCTGGTTTCAGCTGCTGTGCCGTGGGCAATGACTACAAACTTGCCGCTTTTGACGGATGTTTCGTATTTTAGAATGCTGTCTTTGGGAATGCCGATACTATAGAAACCAGCACCAAGGGCGCTGATACCACCTACCACAACTGCATTCTCCAGTCCTGCGACAATCCAGGCAACTAGCGGACCTCCCACCAGTAGTGGGCCCAAAGCAGGCACCATAAAAACTCCAGCACCAAAAAGTAGACCCCAGAATCCGCCCCATAGTGCGCCTAGTTTTCCCCAGTACATCATACGGTCGCCGGTGTTGTAGTAACCAATGACGTCCTCGTCAGTGTGATAATCGCGTCCTACGATGGATAGTTTCTTCATGTCGAAACCAGATTTTTGTAGTTCTTTTACTGCAATCTCGGCTTCGACGTGTGAATTGTAAATTGCAACTACCGAACAATTTTTCGTTATTGTATTTGTCATTCTTTTGCCATGTGTTTCTTTTGTACCTTGAGAGCCAAGGTGTTTTGTATTCGTCTTCGTCTTCGTCCTTACGAGATCGCCCAGGTGAAGGCACCGTGGTTGTCGCAATGTTCTGCACAGGGATGATGCAAATGTCCTTCAACTAGATAATCAACGTGGTCATGATGTGGAATTATTTCGTGCCCACAGCTTGAGCTGTGACTATGGGAAGTATCGTGGCATTTGTGATCGGGTGTGCACTTTGTTTCATTCGTTGCTGATTCAGGCACACAGTGATCATGAACCTGGTCGCCAGCCATGTGGTGCATGTGTCCGTCGTGTAAATAGTCAACGTGATCGCCATGCTGCACCGATTTGTGTCCACAGTTTGGACTATGTTTGTGTTCTTTTTCTTGATGTTTTGTGCAGTTCATAATGTTCTCCGAGAACGCACAACATAATATTGCTTGGCGAGAGGCTAGCACCTGATACGTGGGTTCCAGGTGCTTCCTCTAGCGGAGCTGCTTTATATGCTGATAGCTTATTATGAAGTGCGTAAGTGAAAACCAGGTGAAAACTTCAAATATATGGAACGTCCGATCGGTGTAGTTCAAAGAATGGAATTAAGCAGCGTCTCTTAGTTTATCTTCGGCCTTTCGCTTTTGTTCCTGTCCCAATCCCATAGTTAGCGATGTCATGCCGGCCAGTCCGCCGAGGTCCATCGATTCTACTGCCGAGCTTGGCACGATAACGATCGAAGAATTGGACTTCAGTCCTTCATAAAGCATGTTCATAGCGCGTAAATGCAATGCGACCGGATTGTCCATGTAGGTCTTAGCCGCTTCGCCAAAACTCTCTGCCACCAGTCGTTCGGAATCTCCGAGAATGACTCTGGCTTGACGTTCTCTATCTGCCTGGGCTTGCATACTCATGGCGTTTTCCAGAGCTGGTGGTATCAAAACGTCTTTGACCTCCACTGAAATAACATTGATGCCCCATGGTTCTGTGCGTTCGTCAATGATCGTTTGCAACAGCGCGCTTATTTTATCTCTGCCTTCCAACATATCTGAAAGCAAAGTCTTGCCGATCACATCACGCAGAGCCGTTTGCGCTGCCCAGTTTATGGCGCTGCGATAGTCAGCTACATTCAATGCTGCTTTTGCCGGGTCAAGCACCTTCCAAAACAAAACTGCTACCACATCTACCGGAACAGTGTCTTTGGTCAAGGTTTTTTCAGCTTTGAATGCGGTGGTTAACACACGCGTATCGATCCAGTAAACAATATTGTCGATGAATGGAATTATGAAAAATAACCCTGGCCCGCGCAGTGCATTAAATTTGCCCAGCCTCAGCACTACGGCTTTGTTCCACTGGTCCGCCACTTGCACCGTGGAAAAAACTAAGCTGGCCAGCGCCATCACAACTAGTCCGGCTGGAAGGAAATATAGAATTCCTACAGGGCCACGGCAGAGGGCAAATACTAAAGCCCCACCGATTAATATGACGGCGCCACTGAGCAATACCGCAAATGAATTCGGTGCAGCAGTCTGCGTGGCGCAGCTTGAATTCATGTCGTCGCTATTTAAGTTGTTCATGTCAATTCCTCTAATTCCGAGAAGGCTTCTCGCCGTTTCGTTGATTTGTCTTTACTATTTATTTTCAAATGATGCTGGATCTTATTGATCTCCCATTTCCAATCGATGCGGAGTTGTTACTGATTTCCCCATTTCCAATTTCTGATTTCAGGCAGGTCTTCTCCATACTTATCGATGAATAGTTTGTGCTCGATGAGTTTGTCTTGCACCATTTGCTTCAGATAGGCGCCTTTCGAACCAAGATTGGGCAAGCGATCTACAACATCTTGGACAAGATGAAAACGGTCGATGTCGTTCTGTACTCTCATGTCGAAAGCGGTAGTGATCGTCCCTTCTTCTTTGTAGCCGCGCACGTGAATATTGCGGTTAGTTCGCCTGTAAGTGAGCCGATGTATCACGCCTGCATAGCCGTGGAATGCAAAAATGATGTGCTTGTCTCTGGTGAACAGCGAATCAAAATCAGCTTCATTCAAACCATGGGGATGCTCACTTTGTGATTGCAACTTCATTAGATCGACAACGTTGATGACGCGAATCTTCAGCTCAGGCAAGTGTTTGCGCAGAATCGATACTGCAGCCATGACTTCAAGTGTTGGCGTATCGCCGCAGCATGCCATAACGACGTCGCGCTCGCTGCCGTCGTCATTGCTTGCCCA